>ULQP01062277.1_pt1 | contig 9655 bp, 7 predicted proteins | sample 1954571 | NCBI WGS metagenome assembly ULQP01 (sample SAMEA4835657, study PRJEB28245) | human gut metagenome | biome: gut microbiome; material: fecal sample | place: Denmark | collected 2008 | reverse complement strand
CCGATGGCGTCCGTAGGCCAGACGGCTGTAGCCCATCTGCTCATAGCACGGCTCGCTGTTCAGTACCGGTTTTTGCGGGATTCGGGCACGGAAGCTTTCCGCCAGCGTCCGCGCTGTGTACTGGTAGGCCGGGTTGTGACCGGACTGGTACAGATAGAGTGCTGCATTTTCAGCCAGTTCCTGCGGCAGCGCATCGCTCCAGCCCTTGAGGTGGTAAGCCAACGGCGCATCCGGTGCAAATTTCTGCACCAGCCGTGTAACCCATAGATACCGCTGCAGCGCCTCCTCGGTCCCAAAATCCGCATCCCCGCTGATCAAAAACACCGGGTCATAGGCAGAAAAGGTCTCGCAGATCTTTTTTACGAGCGGTTCAACCATGGCTGCGGGCAGTATATTCTCCGGGTGCTTTGCGGCAGCCCATGTACCGGGAACATAATTGCACCACTGCACCGCAACGGCCAAGGTGATGCCGTAGTGCGCGGCAAGGGCTGCCATACGCCCGGCACGGGCAAAATAGGCTTTGTTCAAGGTGCCGTCATAGGTAAAATGCAAGCCGTCCTGTGTGGGAAACGGATACAGTTCCAGTGTGCTGCCGCAGCGGTCCCACTGGGGCAGGGCGTTGACCTGCACAACATTGAAGCCCTGTGCCGCACGCTTTATAATATAATCCCGCCATTCGGCGTCGGTCATGTTGGTAAATGCACTCCAGCAGGTATCCCCCAGCCAGAAGAAGGGAAGGCTGCCCCGTTTCAGTACGCGGTCATCAGGTGTGATTTTTGCCATACATTGTTTTCCCTCCTTTTCTGATTCTATCTTACAGGTTTACACCTCTATAAATAAGGCGGAAATTTAAGCGGAATGTGGGCAATTTAAAGGTCGTTCGGCTTTGTGGTACACAAAAAAGCCCTGCAGATGACAATGTGCTGCAAACTGGCCTTGCGCGATTGTGCAAAATGCACTATACTGGCTTTTGGCGTGTGGGAATTTTAGCAGAACAAGTTAAAAACACCCACTTTGCTCTAAAAAAACCGCCTGTTTTTACCGCTTGCCATCCTGTACAATATAGACAACGAAAGGGGCAACGCCCCCGATGAAAAAGACCAAAAGACGAAAAGGAGAAAACACCATGAAAAAAGCATTGTCTGCTGCTATGGCCGCCGGTATGACCGCCGTTATGCTGGCCGGCTGCGGTTCCTCCGCATCCTCTGCCGCGGAGAGCACCGCCCCTGCCGAGAGCACCTCTGCCGCCGCCTCCACCGAGGCTGCCGCGGAAAGCGTTGTCTCCGCCCCCACTGCGCTGAGCTTTGTCTTTGCCGACGGCGATGATACCTTTAAGACCCAGATGAACAAGATCGTGGATGATTTCAACGCCGCGAACCCCGACATCACCATCACGATCGAGCCGGGTGACGGAGGCTCCTACAGCGAGTTCCTGAAAACCAAGGACAGCGTCGGCGAGTTCCCCGATATGATGGAGATGCGCGACACCGCCATGTACGTCCGCGCCGGCAAGGTTGCCCCGCTGAGCGATGATGTCAAGGCGCTGTTCACCTCCACCGTTGATTTTGACGGTGTGACCTACACCGCTCCCTTCTCCGGTGCCAACACCATGGGCATCATGTACAACAAGAAGTACTTTGCTGACAATGGGCTGGAAATTCCCAAGACGTGGGATGAGTTCATCACCCTTTGCCAGACCATCAAGGACAAGGGCGATATGTCCCCGCTGGTTGTCGGCGGCAGCGATGTCTGGCACATCGGCTTCCTGTATGACCTGTGCTACGCCAACGATGTGCTGGAGAGCGACCCCGACTTTATCGAGGAGTGCTACAAGGGCGAGAAGGACTTCTCTGACGCCAACTACCAGAAGGCCGTCACCGATCTGGCCGAGGTGCTGAACTTCGCACAGGACGGATGGGCCTCCACCCCCGATGCACAGATCACCACCTTCTTCGTCAACGATATGTCTGCCATGATGTTCTCCGGCACGCATATGTTCAGCCAGATCAACGATGCTGCCCCCGACTTTGAGTACGGCTGGTTTGCCGTGCCTGACCGCGACGGCAAGGTCAACCTGCTGGGCGGCGGCACTGCCGGCGGCTGGGCCCTGAGCGCTGAGGCTGCCAAGGACCCTGACAAGCAGGCCGCGTTCGATGCCTTCTGCAAGTATTTCTTCAGCAGCGATGTCTACGGCGCTTACTGCGAGGCCATGGCTGCCATCCCCACCACGGTGGAGACCCCGAAGATGAACACCAGCGAGCAGTTCCAGTCCGTTCTGGATGCCCTGTCCGCCGCTGATTACACCCACCTGATGTGGAACCAGGAAGTCGGCAACCGCGAGCTGCCCCCGGACTTCCGTAACTTCACCTACAAGACCTGCATTGAAGTCGCTCAGGGCTCCCGCGATGTTGCTTCTGCCTCTGCCGAGCTGCAGAAGACCTGGAATGTCGCGCTCCAGAGCTTTAACCCCACCACCGGTCTCGGTGTAGAATAAGGGGCAACAGGCGCAATGATACCGGGGCGCACTTGCCGATGGGCGGTGCGCCCTTTCTGCGCCCAAAATCCGCAACCACCCTTTGAAACGGAGGGACAGCGCCATGCTGCAGAAGAAAAGAAAATTTGATACAACGGCGTTTTTGTTCATTGCGCCTGCGTTCATCCTGTTTACGGTATTTTTGATCGTGCCTACGGTATCCAGCTTTTATTACAGCTTTACCTCGTGGGACGGCATCAACCCCAACATCAAATTCATCGGCTTTGACAACTACAAAGAGATTTTTACCAGCGCCCGCTTTGGCAATGCGCTGAAAAACACCGCTCTGCTCACCGTGGTGATCTCGATCTGTGAGAACGCTCTTGCGCTGGGTTTGGCGCTGCTGGTCGATAACGTCATCAAGGGCAAAAATCTGTTCCGCGCCATCTTCTACCTGCCGGTCATTCTTTCGGGCATTGTTTCCGGCTTTATCTGGAAGATCATGTACAGCTACAACTTCGGCCCCGTCAACAAGGTGCTGGATATGATCGGCCTCGGCGCACTCAAGCAGGACTGGCTCGGCAACGCCGATATTGCCATCTGGGCGGTGGCCGTGGTTATGATCTGGAAGGGCGCCGGCTACTACATGATCATCTATCTGGCAGCCCTGCAGGGCGTGCCGCAGGATGTGCAGGAGGCCGCCACCATCGACGGTGCCAGCGCTTTGCAGCGGTTCCGCTTCATCACGCTGCCGCTGATCTCCGGCTCCTTCACCATCTGCTTTACGCTGTCGCTGATCAATGGTCTGAAGGTCTTTGACCAGATCGCCGTTATGACGGACGGCGGCCCCGGCTTTGCGACAGAGACCATCGTCTACCTGCTGTATAAGTCCGGCTTTGGCGAGGGCCGTCAGGGCTACGGCACAGCGGTCGGCGTGGTGCTGCTGTTCATCATTCTGATCCTGAACAACATCCAGTCCGCGATTCTTCGTAAAAGGGAGGTGCAGCTGTAATGGCAACACAAACTGTACAGGCAACAAACACCGCGCCTAAGAAAAAAATCAAAATTGCCCCCATCGTCTGCTTTATCGTCACGGTCCTTCTGGCTGTCCTGTTCGTCTACCCGGTCTATTTCGCCGTCATCTCCGCCTTTAAGAGCAACGGTGAGATCCTGAAAGCGCCCCTCGCCTTCCCCACCGAGATGTACCTGCAGAACTTCAAGGACCTGTTTGCCAAGACCGACTTCTTCACCGCCATCTGGCACACGGTATTTTTGACCGTTGTCAGTGAAGTGCTGATCATTTTGGTCGTGCCGCTGTCTGCCTACGCCATCGAGCGTCACAACAGCAAGGCCACCAAGTTTGTCTACGCCTACTTTACCGCCGGTATGATGATCCCCTTCCACCTGTATATGTTCCCGCTGTTCAAGGAGATGAAGGTATTCCATATCTACGGTACGCTGTGGGGGCCCGTCATCTGCTACATTGCCGGCTCTGTCGCCTTCGGCACGCTGCTGTACACCAGCTTTTTGAAGGGCGTTCCCATCGACATTGAGGAGGCCGCCAAGATCGACGGCTGTACCGAGTTCAAGGCATTCTGGCGCGTGGTGTTCCCCCTGCTGGGACCCTGCACCGCCTCGCTGGTCGTGCTGAACGGTCTGAGCATCTGGAACGACTTCCTGATGCCGTATCTGGCACTTCCCTCCAACCAGGCCAAGACCATTACGGTTGCCGTTTACTCCTTTGTCGGCCAGTATACCGCCCGCTGGGATATTGTTTTTGCCGGTACGCTGATCTCCCTTGTGCCTGCGCTGATCATCTATGTCAGCCTGCAGAAATATTTTGTCAAGGGCATTATGTCCGGCGCCGCGAAGGGCTGATTTTTATCCCGTAATATGCTAAAATTGGGTGTGGGCACTGCGCCCGCACCCAATTTTGCTGCATCGTGAGGTTTTGTTATGGATACGCCGCGCCGTCCGCACCGCGTCAGTTTGTTTGCCAAGTTCACAGCCGTTATCCTGCTGCTGGGCATTGTGCCCATCGTGCTGCTGGTCACCGTGCTGCAAAGCCGTATGCTGACCGAGTACCGCGCCAGTCTGGAGGACGCCTATCAGGATGCAATCGCCTACTCGGCCTATTCTATCCGCGTCCGGTTGGATACCTATACAGACCTGTCGAAATTCTGCTATTACTACAACTATTCCTCTCAGGGGGATTTTTCTTACGACTACGACAATTACGACAACCTGCGCAAAATCCTGTCCGGCGAGGTTTTTGCCGATGCGGACAATGCCGCTGACAGCATCCGTCACGAAATGGGGCTGTTTCTGCACTATATGAATATGACGGACGCCGATATTGAGGCTTCCCACTTTGTCTATGCCCCGGCGGGTGCGGCCAAGGTGGTCAGCTACCAGCTGGGGAACTACAATAACTCCCTGTTTGACAGTGAGGCCTATCTGCGGGCGGTGGATTTTGAACATTGGGACACCGAAAGCCGCAAAATGGGGCTTGTGCCCACCCATGCGCTGGATTACATCGGCTTTCGCGGTTCGCGCACGCCGTATGTCTTTACCGTTGGGCGCAACTATTACGACATTACCGGCGCAGTCGGGCAAGAAAAATACTTGGGTACGCTCTTTCTGGACCTGCGCACCGATGTGTTTGACCGGCTGTTTGCCACGCTGAACCTGACCGACGGCGGCACCGTCTATGTTACGGACGACGCCGGTCACTGCTATTTTTCCTCCGACACGACACTTGTGGGGGAGACGCTGGATGTGACGGCGGACGCACCGGACGGCACGATGCTTTTGTCCGAGCCGATCCCCGAATACGGGCTGACCGTTTGGTGCAGCCAGAGCCGCACCCCCATTGAAACGCAGATACAGGCGATGCAGCGGGCTGTGTGGCTGGTGGTCGCGCTGGCCGTGGCCGCACTTGTCATCGGCTCGATGTTCTTCTCCCGCAAGCTGACCCAGCCCATCCGCACCATTATGCAGCACATGGGCGAGGTCGAGTCCGGTGATTTTACCGGGCGCATCCCGGTGACCGGCAATGATGAGCTGAGCGACCTGACCGAGCGCTTCAACCAGATGAGCGCCGAGCTGGACACCTATACAAAACAGGTGTATCTGTCTAAAATCAAGCAGACCGAGGCGGAGCTGAACGCGCTGAAAAGCCAGATCTACCCTCACTTTTTGTACAACACGCTGGAGGTCATCCGTATGACCGCTGTCGGACGCAACGATCCGATGGTGGCCGATATGATCGAGGCGCTGAGCGACCAGATACGCTATGTCATCGGCACCGTCAACGACCTTGTGCCGCTGGGGCGTGAGGTGGATATTTTGACAAAATACATCTATCTGCTCAACTGCCGGTTCAGCAACAAGGTCACTTTCTCCTACGATTGCGCGCATCTGGAAAATATCCTGATTCCCAAGCTGATTCTGCAGCCCATCGTGGAAAATTCCTTTATCCACGGCATTAAGCCGATGGACGGCCCGGGGCATATCCAGCTTATGGCCGAGCGGCTTGACAACACCGTCACCCTGACGGTCATGGATAACGGCGTCGGCATGGACGAGGATGCACTGAATAAGCTGTACACCCTGCTGGACAGTGACCAGCCCGGCCATAAAGAAAATTATGAGTGGGCGAGCATCGGGCTGAAAAATGTCCATGACCGGCTGCGCTACCTCTACGGCAGCGACTACGGCATTACGCTGTACAGCACCCCCGGCGTGGGAACGGTCGTCAAGGCCACCATCCCCGCCGATCTGCAAAACCTTGCACAGGAGGAACCCCTATGCTGAAAATGCTCATTGCGGACGATGAGCCGGTCATCATCCGCGGCCTACAGATGCTGATCGACTGGGCGCAGCTGGGCATTGAGATCTGCGCAACCTGCGAAAACGGCGCCGATGCCCTGCGGGAGATCTTTGCCCAAGGCCCGGATCTGGCACTGCTGGACATCTCGATGCCCGGCAAGACCGGCATTGAAATTTTAAAGGCGCTGCACACCGCTCAAAGCCGCACCAAGGTCATCTTCATCAGCGGGTTTCAGGATTTTTCCTACGCGCACGATGCCCTCAGCTACGGTGCGGTGGACTATCTGTTAAAGCCGGTCAAAAAGGATGACCTGCTGCGCGCCGTGGAAAAATGCCTGCCGGTGCAGCCGGATCACAGCGCCCCGGCCCCGGCCTCCGACACGGGCAGCTACTCCGATGCGTTCAGCCGGGTGGCCGAGATGGAGCCGGCCAGCTATATTTTGACGGCTGTTCAGCCGCTGGGGCTGAACGCCAAAAACACCATGGAACGCCAGCTGATCGAGTTTTCGATCTTCGGCCAGCTGGACACCCTCTGCCGCCAGACCGGGCAGGGGACAGCCTTCCAGAAAAAAGGGCAGTGCTATCTGCTGCTGGTCAACATGACGCAGGCGCAGGCAACCGGCTGGCTGCACGATGCGCAGGCCCTGCTGGAGCAGCGCACCAGATGCAGGGTCGGCTTTGTGTGCAGCCCCGCCACCGCAGAGATGAGCGCCGTGCCAACCTTTACCGCCCCCTGCCGCGATGCCTGCCGCTGGTTCTATTTTGCCGACCACTTACCGGATACCGTGCTTGCGATGGATGCACCGCCGTTTGGCGAGGCCCCTGCCGACACCGCCGCCCTGCATCCGCTGCAGGAGGCCGTGGCTGCCGGCTTTGTCGAGACAGACCGGGAAATTTTCAACCGCGCGGTGGAAAACCTGCTGGCCGCGGTTCCGCCCATCACCGATGGCCGCGCCGATGCGGCTGTCTACCACCTGCTTGTCTGCCGGCGCATGGTGCAGGCGCGGCTGGAACGCTCCGGCGTGCAGTGCGCGGGCGGCAGCAGCGACCTGCTGGATGCCGCGCGCGAGACCGCCGATTACCCGGCACTGGAAGCGCTGTTCAAAAAATCGCTGGAGGAGCTGTACGGCCAGATGGCCGGGCAGGTCAAGAAAAATGAACATAAGGACATTCAAAAGGTGACCGATTACATTGCCGCGCACTACCGCGAGAACCTGACGCTGGAGGTGCTGGCAAAGCATATCCATATGAATCCGTTCTATTTCAGCAGCTATTTTAAAAAGCAGCTGGGGCAGAATTTCAAGGATTACCTGAACCGCGTGCGGATGGAGCATGCGCTGGAGCTGCTGCTGAACAGCGATAAGCGCAGCTACGAGATTGCCGAGGAGGTCGGCTTCAAGGACTACCGCTATTTTAACGAGGTGTTCAGCCGCTACTACGGCAAGACCCCCGCCGCCTACCGCAAGAGCATTAAGGAGCAAAACAATGGATAACGAGCGCACACAGTGGGCCGCCCAGATGCTGGCCCAGCGGGTAAACGGCATGGCCGTGCTGTACCCGGCGGCACTGCGGGTGAAACACCCGTTCCCCCAGATGGAGGAAAAGTACGCAAAGCTTGCTTACTGCTCACGCTATGCGTTCAGTGCTGCGCGCAGCCAGCGCACGCTGAAGGAGGCCGCGCCGGATTCGGTGCTGAGCTTCCGGTACCTCGGGCATATCTTTGTCAAGGCTGCGCCGGAGTCGTGGGAAATGACGGAGAATGGGACCCGCGCCGTCTGGTCACCGCTGCCCGGTGTGCAGGTCGTGACGGAGATTGCTTTGTGCGACGGCGGGCATCTCCGCCGCCATACGGTTACGAGCAAAATCGCCTGCGAGGCGTTCGATGCCGGGTTTGCCGTCCCCGATGACTGCCCCGGTGCAGCACACAGCTGCACCGCCATCGCCGCCCGCGCGGAACATCCCGGCGGCTTCTGTACGGCAGAGGACCTGACCGGCCGCGGCACGCCGCTGGTTTTGGAACCCATGCCTAACACGAGCCTGCAGTACCCCCGCACGGTCATCCCGATGGTACAGTATGCAATCCATCCCGGCACAACCGTGCTGGAAACGAAAGTGACATTTGCCTGAGGAAAGCAAGATGAAGGATATTTTCGATCCCCGCAGCTATGGGGCTGTGGCTGACGGCCGCGCCAAGGACACAGCCGCGGTGCAGGGGGCGATAGATGCTGCCGCTGCGCAGGGCGGCACGGTGCGGCTGGCAGGCGGTACATTTGTCTGCGGTACGCTGTACCTGAAAAGCAATGTGGCGCTGGAAATCACCAACAGCGCGACCCTGCTGGCCAGCCCCGATATTGCCGACTATGACACCGATACCCATCACAACCGCTACCGCAACGAGCCGGAGCTGGACCGCTGCTTTCTGTTTGCCCAAGATGCCGAAAATGTCACAATTTGCGGCAGCGGCGTTATTGACGGCAATGCCGCCGCGTTCCCCAACGCGGGCAGTATCTACCGCCCCATGCTGCTGCGGGTGCTGCGCTGCCGCGTGGACAACGGCATTTCTGGACAGCGATTTCATTTGGGCAACCGACCTGCACATTGAAAACCACCGGAACTACAACGGTGACGGTCTGGATTTTGACGGCTGCCGCCATGTCTGGGTGCGCGGCTGCTATATTGACGGCACCGACGATAACCTCTGCCTGCAATCCAGCGGTCTGCCCGTGCAGGATGTGCATATTTCCGACTGCGCATTTACCTCGGTCTGCGCGGGCATCCGCATCGGGTTAAAGTCCATCGGCGAGATTTCCGGCGTGGTTATCTCCAACTGCACGATGCGCAATATCTGGCGCGAGGGCATCAAGCTGGAATGCACCGAGGGCGGGAGCATTACAGATATTCTGGTGGAGAATGTCACCATGCACAATGTCCGCCGCCCGATTTTTGCGATTTTGAACAACCGCTACCGCCCGGACGATTTGGGCAGCAGTGTAGAGTTAGACCACATACCGCCCATCGGCACGATGGCCAGGCTGCGGTTTGTCGGCATCACAGCTGTAGATGACGAGGGAATGGCCCACGCCCAGCGCCGCTTTGACAATGACATCATGGGCGAGCCGAGGTTCGGCGGCTGCCGCCTTGATGCCAACGCCGCTCACCCGATAGAGGATGTGACGATCCGGGACTTCTGGCATACAGCCATCGGCGGCGTGCGCCTTGCCGACCTGCCCGCCGCGCCCTACCCGGAGGTCCCCGACCGCCTGCAAGTGAATAGGTTCCCATTTTTGAACCCGGTAACTCCGGTTTGAAGGTGGGAACTTTTCTTTTTATAAGCAGCCAGAATAGAACGCC
>ULQP01031817.1_pt1 | contig 9660 bp, 8 predicted proteins | sample 1954571 | NCBI WGS metagenome assembly ULQP01 (sample SAMEA4835657, study PRJEB28245) | human gut metagenome | biome: gut microbiome; material: fecal sample | place: Denmark | collected 2008 | reverse complement strand
TCTTGAGGCTGCCGTAGCCGAGACCGTCGAAATGCTTCACCGCTTCGTCCATGGTGAGCCCAGTGAAGGAGGTATATATGGAGAGGAGGTTGGATACGCCGGGCTTATTCTCGGGGTCGAACGCGATGAAGGTATCGCTGTCGGTGACCGCGCGCTTGAACTTTTTCATTATGACGGAAGGATCGTCCATTATGGCCACAAAGCCGTTGGGGTTGGGATCGGACTTGCTCATCTTCATGGAAGGATCCTGAAGGCTCATAACGCGGGCGCCGAATTTGGGTATGAAGCCCTCCGGGACCTTAAAGGTCTCCCCATAGGCGTTGTTGAAGCGGATGGCTATATCCCGCGCGATCTCGATGTGCTGCTTCTGATCCGCGCCGACAGGCACAAGGTCGCTCTGATAAAGCAGTATGTCGCCTGCCATCAGCACCGGGTAGGTGAAAAGGCCGGCGTTTATATTGTCCGCGTGCTTTGCGGATTTATCCTTGAACTGCGTCATTCTGGAAAGCTCGCCCATATAGGTGTTGCAGCACAGCACCCAGTTAAGCTCAGCGTGCTCGTGAACGTGGGACTGCACAAACAATACGGATTTTTCGGGATCTATGCCGCAGGCCAGCAGCAGCGCCACAGTCTCGCCGGCGCGCCTTCTAAGGTCGGTGGGGTCCTGACGAACGGTCAGGGCGTGAAGATTGGCGACGCAGTAGTAGCAGAGCCTGTCATCGGTCTGCAAGAGCTTCCAATTTTTGAGCGCACCAACATAATTGCCCAATGTGGGGGAGCCAGAGGGTTGTATGCCGCTGAGTACTGTCTTCTTTTCCTGTTCTGCCATTTTATTTATATAACCTCCATGATTTCACCTGTTCATATTGAAATATTATACTTTATTTGACTCGGGATAGCAACATTCCCTTGTTTGACCTTTTGCGCGATGCTACAATATAAAATACAAATAATCAAACTGGAGGCAAGCATGAGCCACCGCGCCCTTTACAGGCAATACCGGCCCGCCACATTCTCCGAGATGATAGGGCAGGAGCATATAACCACAATACTGAAAAACCAGGTGAAGTCCGGCACAACTGCCCATGCCTACCTTTTCGCGGGCACCAGGGGAACCGGCAAGACCAGCGCCGCGCGCATACTCGCAAGGGCGGTGAACTGCGAGGAGCCCATGGACGGTGAGCCCTGCGGCCGCTGCCGCTCCTGCAAAATAAGCGCCGAGGAATGTGCGGATATAATCGAGCTGGACGCTGCCAGCAACACCGGCGTGGACGATATGCGCGACATAATCGAAAAGGCGCGGTTCATGCCTCTTGAGCTGAAGCACAAGGTATACATAATCGACGAGGCGCACGCGCTTTCCGCCAACGCTTTCAACGCCTTGCTGAAAACGTTGGAGGAGCCGCCTCCCCACGTAACGTTCATACTGGCCACCACCGAACCCCACAAGATACCTGCGACGATAATCTCCCGCTGCCAGAGAATGGATTTTCACCGGCTAGGCGTATCCGACATGGTCAAGCGCACCGAGGAGGTGCTTCAGCGCGAAAACGCCTATATAGAGCGCGACGGCCTGCTGGCCATAGCCCGAGCTGCCGAGGGCGGAATGAGGGACTGCCTCTCCCTGGCGGACCAGTGCCTGTCTTTTTGCGGAAACAATGTAAGCACACAGGACGTTTACAGCGTGCTGGGCAGCATGGAGGATGGCTTTCTGTTTGACATGGCGGAGGCCGTACTTTCCAGCGACCCGGCAAGGGCGCTGGAGCTGCTGGATCAGGTAGTTCGGGATGGCCGTGATTTGAAGGTGTTTTTACATGACCTGACGCAGCACATGCGTTCGCTGCTTTTGACGAAGCTTTGCGGCCATTGCAGCGATATACTGGACTGCACCGAGGACTCTATGAAGCGGTACGAGGAGCAGGCAAAGGAAGCAGGCGAAACGCGGCTTTTAAGATGCAGCGAGCTGCTGTTGCAGGCCGAGGGCAGGCTTCGGACAGTTACAATGCCGAGGGCGCTTATAGAAAGCACGCTTGTGCGCATATCCCGGCCCGAGGAAAAGCGCACCATGGACGACCTTATGGAGCGCATCGAGGTTCTCGAGCGGCAGGTACGGGAAGGGGCGCCCCGGCGCACAGCAATTGCCGAGCCGATACCTATCGGGGAAAAGCCTGACGCCGATGAGTATCCCTGCGACTACGGCTTTGAGGAGCCGCCGGAACCCGAAGATGTGCCGCCCTTTGATATTGACGAGCCAATAAGGACTGCGCCTGCGTCAAAGCCGGAGAAGCAAAGCCCCGCACATCCGGCAAAACCGGCAGAGACGGCGGGCAGCATGTCCCCGCAGAAGCTGTGGAAGGCTATACTCGATAAGCTTGGAGAGACGGAGCGCACTATGGCGGTTTCCGGAATGTACGGCAAGGGAAGCGCCATAAACGGCAATGTGCTGGAGGTGGCTTTTGAGAGCGAAATAATATATCGCATGATGAGCGCGCCGGGAGCGCTGGAGAAGGTCAACGGAGCGGCAGATAAGGTGGCGCCCGGGTATACGGTGCGCATGACGCACAGCTCCGGCGGGGACGATATAGAGAGCACCGGCAGGGCGCTGTTTGGCAGCAACTTCAGGATAGAGAACTGATAAGCAACAAAAAATCAGCCATTTGCGATGCGAATATTAAAAAAACGTGTCGCAAATGTGGAAAATAGCTTTTAAATTACCTATTATGCGGCGCTGCGTTGAACCGGGCCGCAAATTATGTTATACTGTTACACAAGTAAAATCCCGGAGGTATGTTGATGGCAAAGGGCGGTTTCCCCGGAATGGGCGGGGCGAATATGCAGCAGCTGATGAAGCAGGCGCAGAAGATGCAGCAGGATATGCAGCGCATGCAGCAGGAACTCCAGACCCGCGAGTTTACGGCTACCGTAGGCGGCGGCGCGGTCAGGGCTACGGCATACGGCAGCAAGGTGATAAAGTCTATCGAGATAGACCCTGCCTGCGTGGATCCGGATGATGTTGAGATGCTTCAGGACCTGGTGCTGTCCGCCGTCAACGAGGCCATGCGCATGGCGGAGGAAGCCACGAATTCCGAGGTCAGCAAGCTTACTGGCGGAATGGGATTGGGCTTCTAAAAACATATGGCAGACCCAATAAGCAATCTGGTCTCCCAGCTTTGCAGATTGCCCGGCGTAGGTACCAAGAGCGCACAGCGCCTCGCCTACTTTATACTGGACATGCCCGAGAGCGAAGCACGCGAGATAGCAAAGGCCATAAACGACGCAAGGGACAAGATACACCACTGTCCCGTTTGTGGCAACTACACCGATACGGATCCCTGTGCCATATGCCGCGACGCCAGCCGCAAGACCGGTGTAATATGCGTGGTTAGGGACGCAAGGGATGTGGTAGCCATGGAAAAGATGCGGGAATTCCGCGGCACATACCATGTGCTGGGCGGGACGATATCCCCAATGGATGGCATTGGCCCGGACGATATACGCATAAAGGAACTTTTGCAGCGTATAGATGAAGGCGGGGTAAGCGAAGTGATACTGGCTACCAATCCGGACGTAGAGGGGGAAGCCACTGCGGTGTATATATCCAAGCTGCTCAAGCAGCGTGGGGTGAAAGCCACGAGGATAGCCCACGGTATACCCATCGGCGGAAATCTTGAATACGTGGACGAAATGACATTGCTGAAGGCAATGGAAGGCAGAAGGGAAATGTAAAGAATTTTTTAAAAAATTTGCAACCTTTTGGACGTCTGAAGCGTCTTATACTATAGAGCGAAGAAAACACCCATATCACCCGAAAGGAGAGGTAAAGATGAAGCGCATAACCGCACTGTCCACCCTTGCTGTTGCCGTGATAGCACTTATTATAGGCCGCACATTCTCGGCAAGCGTAATGAGCAACGACCGCGTCATGGCGGACGTGCGTCAGAGTTATCGCAGCGCCTCACTGGTGGTGTCGGGTGAATGCATACAAAAGATAAATTCCGGCGACAATGCCCAGAGCCGTATTCTCATAGATGAGGTAATAGCCGGAAACGCCGGCAAAGGCTCCAAGATACTTGTAAAGGGCAGTTATACCGTAGGCGAAAAGTATCTGCTCTATCTTACGGAGGGCAACGATGTGCAGTATGCCGAGGACGAGGCAGACTATTGCTCCACCTCCGCGGATAACTTTGTGATCCGGGATGGAAATGTGGAATACGGCGGCTCGCGGATAAAGATCAGCGAGTTCAAAAAGGAAATGGACGCAATCTCAAGGGTCATCACTGCGCCTTCAAAGAACTACTACTACAATGATATCAGATCGCTTGTAAACGCCTCGGAGAATATATTCATAGGCCGTGTAAACAGCGCGTCTCATATGCGCAGCACCAAATTCCGCACCCAGGACGGCGGAAGCACAGTCGAAAAGAAGGCGCTATCCGCAAATCTTACCATCAGTGTATACGGAAACATAAAAGGCGATATAGGCTACGGTCAGGAAATAAATCTGGTATATGTTCCTTCAGCCAGCGAAAACATGACGGATGCCGGCACCCTCCAGCCCAAGCCGGTGAGCGCCGACAAAGCGGTAAAGCTTTCCGAGGGCGATACTTACCTGTTCTTCCTTGCGGAGGATCCTGACCCCAAGCAGGATCACTGCTTCCCGGTAAATTCCATACAGGGTTGGATAAAGGTAGAAAATGATAAGCTGACCGTGTCCGATGAGAACGGCGTTGCGAGGGGATACACAGACCTCTCTCAGCTGGTAGCCGATATAAACAAAGTAAAATAAAAATCAGACGATAGCAAAGCAGTCCCCGATTTATGGCGGGGACTGCTTTATGTATAAATGCGGCTTGCGCGTTAAGCTTAGCCCTGCTTTGAGCTTTCCTCACAAAGCTCATCCAGCGCCTGCTGGGCCTGCTCCCACTGGGAATAGAGGGCATCGATCTCGGCCTGCTTGCCGTCCGCCTCTTTTGCAAGTTCTGCGGATTTTACGTAGTCCGATGCTATCACTGGCGAAGCTAGTTTTTGATTTATGTCTTCAAGCTCCTGCTCAGCGGCCGCTATGCGCTCCTCCGCCCGGCGGACAGCGCCCGCCGCCCGGTTCAGTATACTCTGGCGCTCCTTTTGAGCCTTGTAGCTGTTGGGCTTTTCCGCCTTGGGGGAGGCAGCTTCAGCTGAGGGCTGAGGTCTTCGCGCAATTGCTTCAAGGTAATCGTCATAGCCGCCTATGTATTCAGTAAGTCCGTCTTCCTCCATGTAGAGTATGCGGTCCGCCATGCGGTTGACCAGGTATCTGTCGTGGGTGATTATGAGCATGGTACCCTCGTAATCCTCCAAAGCGGCCTCAAGAGCCTCCCGGGAGGATATGTCAAGATGGTTGGTAGGCTCATCGAGCAGCAGCAGGTTGGCCCCTGAAAGCATAAGCTTGAGAAGCTGTATGCGTGCCTTCTCGCCGCCGGAAAGGGCGCCTATCTCGTTGAATACCTCGTCGCCGCGAATGAGAAACGCCGCCAGGGCGGAACGGACTTGGGTAAGGTCCATTCTTGGGTAGGCGTTGTGTATTTCCTCAAGTGCGGTGCTGTTGGGATCAAGGGAGGTCATGGTCTGCTCGTAGTAGCCGGGCTGCACCTTGGCGCCCAGGCGCACAGTGCCGGAATCCTGCCTTTCAAGGCCCATTATTATCTTCATGAGGGTGGTCTTGCCGCAGCCGTTCGGCCCCAGCAGGAATACACGTTCTCCCTTGCGGATATGCATGGAGGCGTTTTTGAACACCGGCTTATCATAGGACTTGCTCAGCTCTTCGCACATAAGCACATCGTTGCCGCCTACTTCCCTCGCGGTGAACTTGAAATGTATGGAGGAGGTGTCCTTTTCGGGAGCTACCAGCTCCGCCTTCAGCCGTTCTATCTGCTTAAGCTTCGCCTCGGCGGTAATGAAATTGTGAGCCTGGCCCCAGCGGCGCTGCTGCTCTACAACGCCTTCGAGGCGGTGTATCTCTTTCTTTTGATTAGCATAGTGCCTGCGCAGTATTTCGTTGCGGGTGCTCATCAGTTCCACGTGGCGGGAATAGTTGCCGTTGGTGGCGGTGAGCTTTCCGTTTTTTATTTCAAGGGTGCGGTTGGTTACCCTATCCAGAAAGTACCTGTCGTGGGATATGACTATAAACGCCCCTGAGTAGCTCTTGAGAAAATCCTCAAGCCAGGTGACGCTTTGTATGTCAAGGTGATTGGTAGGCTCGTCAAGCAGCAGCAGTTCCGCGCCGGAGAGCAGCAGCTTTGCCAGCTGGGCCTTGTTGCGCTCTCCGCCGCTCATGTCGCTGAGAGGCTTGGCGAATTCGCTTTCGGTAAAGCCGAGACCCAGGAGAGTGCTGCGTACCCTGCTCCTGAAGGTCAGGCCGCCCTCCCGCTCGTACCGTTCGTTGAGGGATTGCTGATGGGAAATAAGAGAGGATACGTCGCTGCCGCCATTGGATATTTCCTCGGAAATACGCTCAAGCTCCTGCTCTATACGTATGAGGTGGTCAAATGCCGCTACTGTGGATTGGTACAGTGTATCCGAGGTGTTCTCCACGTTTTGACGCATGAATCCCATGCGGGCGCCCTTATGTTTCATCACGGAGCCGGTGTCAGGTGCTTCCTCGCCTGTGAGTATGCGAAAAAGGGTAGTTTTGCCGCACCCGTTTACCCCTACCAGGCCCACCTTGTCCCGGGGGGCTATCTCAAAGCTTACCCCGTCGAAGAGAAGGCGGGCAGAGTAGCTCTTGCTTATGCCGCTTGCGGCTAATAGTGCCATGGTAAAATACAGTTCCTTTGCCGAAATATTGGATCGAATTATATTTTACACTAATATTACTGCTATTGCCATACGGTTTTTACGCCTGAAGGGACAGCGAAGAATATTGTTCATTGGACAAAATATGTCAGTATGCGCTATAATTATCAAGTATGGAAGCTACTAATGATTTGCGGAAAAACCAAAGGAAAAACAGACAGGATAGGCGCCCCATGATGAAGCGACTCAGAATACCGCTCCTTACTGCGGGAGGCGTTGTGCTGTGCGCTTTTGTGCTGATACCCATGGCCTTTGATACCCTCGACATAGGACCGGAGATAGTGGAAGTATCCAAGTCCATGCTTCATATGCCAAGCCCCACCCCGACGGCGGAGGTGGCGGAGAACTTTGCCATTACGGCAGCTGCGCCTAAGGATGCAGCGGAGGCTCCCTCAAAGTACCGGCTGCTGAAGCTCGGCGATACAGACCCTGTGGTGGCGGACATACATGAGAGGCTGGCGGAGCTGCAGTATATGGACGGCGATGAACCCTCGGAGTATTTTGGCGAGCCTATTGAGGCGGCGCTGAAGCGTTTTCAGCGCATACACCACATGAAAGAGACGGGCGAGGCGGACGAGCTGACCCAGGAGATGCTCTTCTCGGATAAGGCCGCCATGTATAAGCTTCAGCAGGGCGATGAGGGCGAGGATGTGGAGTCCCTTCAGGAGCGCTTGCAGGATTTGGGCTACGAGGTGGAAAAGACCAACGGCTACTTTGGCGTGGCCACGGTAAAGGCGCTCTCCTCCTTTCAGATAAAGAACAAGCTTGACGCCACCGGCGTTATGGATACCGACACGGCGGATATACTTTACTCAAATAACGCAAGGCCCAAGGTGGATCCAACCCCTTCGCCTACGCCTAAGCCCAAGTTCACTCCTACGGCAAAGCCGGCGAAAACACCCAAGATCAGCGCTACGCCCAAGGTTGGGGGCGATAGCATAGGCACTACCAAGACGGCCGACCCCGGCGCGCAGCCCGAAAGCACCCCAAAGACAGGCGGAGGCGGCAGCGTTTCCGCCGCTACCGGCAGTGTGGACGGATTTATCGCCACGGCCATGGCGCAGCAGGGAAAACCCTATATCACGGCGGATGAGGGTCCGGACAGCTTCGATTGCAGCGGCCTCGTATATTACTGCCTTTCAAACAACGGCGTAAAGGTGGGCCGTATGAGCGCCAAGAGCTATGCCGTAATTGACAGCTGGGAAACCGTTTATTCTACGAGCGACCTGCGTCCCGGCGACCTGCTGTTCTTCTGGAACAGCGGCAGAACGCGTATTTATCATACCGGAATATGGCTGGGAGGCGGAAAATACATACATGCCTCCTCCTCTGCGGGGCAGGTAGTGGTCAGCGGCTGGAGCGACTGGGCTAAAAACAGCTTCAGCCACGGCAAGAGGGTATACTAAATTAAAAATATCAAGGAGGAGAATGGCTATGAACAGAGAAGAGGCATACGAGCTTTTGCACAAGTACATGAAGGGCGAGAACTACATTCAGCATTCCATGGCAGTTGAAGCCATAATGCGGGGCCTGGCCAAGCGCCTTGCGCCTGAGGACGTAGAGTATTGGGGCATCGCCGGCCTTTTGCACGACCTTGATGAGGAGCAGTGCGACTGGCGCAACCACCCGGAGGTACACGGCCCCACCAGCGTGAATATACTGCATGAGAACGGCGTGAACGACCCTGTGCTTGAGGGGGCGATAATGGCTCACAACCCTCTTTGCGGAAAAAAGGCGGGTACCACAATAGAATACGCTCTGCTGGCGGCAGACCCAATGAGCGGCTTCTGCAAGTCTGTGGCGCAGATATACCCGGATAAAAAGATTGCCAGCGTAAAGCACAAGAGCGTTGTAAAACGCTTCAAGGAGGTGCGCTTTGCCGCGGGAGCGAACCGGGAATACATGAACGCCATAGTTAATACGGGCCTTACACTGGACGACCTAATAGATGTTGCGCTGGAGGAGATGACCGCCATAGCTGGCGAGCTTGGGTTGTAAGAGCGTAAAAAGTATAATATAAAAACGGATAAAGTAAGCCCCCGACTTCTGTCGGGGGCGATTTTTCGTTCCAAAATACATAACTGGCAGGAAAACGTGCATTTTTGGTAATAACTAAGTCAGCTCGTCCATGATAAAATTTTAGAAGATACCTGATAACGATAAAACGTTATGAGGATGAAAAAATTATTACTGGGGAGGAAAATACATGACTTTGCGTCGTATTTTATCTGCTGTTTTTGTGCCACTGTTTCTATTCATGGCCGTTGCTTTTCCGATGGAAAAAAGCTATGCCACCGAATCTTTGAATCTGCTGCCTTCTGATATAAATCTAAACGACAAAGTGGGAAAACAGCCGTCTTATAATGAGAATGATCCGTATAGCTGGGCATGTGCCTCTTATTGTGTTGCGTATGCAAAAGCGATAATAGATGGCCAAAAACACAATCCAAAGGAGTATTGGTCAACTCCCACCAGCGGTTCTGTTGATTGGACTGCGGGAAACTATTTTTTACAAAGGCATAATGCCAAGTGAAGTAGATTTTAGATTTTCCAGTGGATAGCAACGCTCTCACTGGTTGCGTCAATGTGGGATATGAGAATATCAACCACCTTGCGCTTATCGTCAAAACTCACGGACTCCCAATCGTTGAGGTAATTCGTGATACTGTCAATTTGCGTGTCTGAAACGGAATTAGCGGTGAGATCGGCCACCAGCTTTAACTGCTTTTGCCGTTCCGCGTCCAGCTCCTCGATCTTATTGTTTGCGTATTGCAGGAGCAGCGGGTTTGCGCCGGACAAAGTGTCCAGAAGTTTCTCAATCTCACTTTC
>ULQP01002192.1_pt1 | contig 9673 bp, 9 predicted proteins | sample 1954571 | NCBI WGS metagenome assembly ULQP01 (sample SAMEA4835657, study PRJEB28245) | human gut metagenome | biome: gut microbiome; material: fecal sample | place: Denmark | collected 2008 | reverse complement strand
GCCGCCGAGTGCGGCTGCCTGACCATCGAAAAGCTGGAAGCCATGACAGCTGTCTGCTCGGTGGGCATCGATATGGTCATCATCCCCGGCGACACCACCCCCGCTGTCATCAGCGCCCTGATCGCCGACGAAGCCGCCATTGGCATGGTGAACAGCAAGACCACCGCTGTCCGCGTCATTCCCGCCATCGGCCGCAAGGCAGGCGAGATCCTGGATTTCGGCGGTCTGCTGGGCTATGGCCCCATCATGCCGGTGAATCAGCGTGATCCCTCGGTGTTCATCAACCGCGGCGGCCGCCTGCCGGCTCCCATGCAGTCTCTGAAGAATTAAACCTCTCAGTCACCTGCGGTGACAGCTCCCCTAGTAGGGGAGCCCTTGGCATTACAGTCAGGCTTCACTGCAAAAATCAAGTATCAGAATAAAATGTGTCAAACAGGCCCATTCTCTGGTTATCATTTCCAGAAAAGGGGCCTGTTTTTTATGCTGCCATTCTTTGCCCGCACGCTTACCCGCCGTGAGATGGCACTGGGGTGCGCCGTGCTTTCCCTTGCGCTGCTTCTGAGCACCCTGCCTGCTGCCCTGCGCTGGGGGCAGGCACAGCTGGACACCGGGGCCCTCCTCTGTGCCGACACCCTGCGCTTCCACATCCGGGCCGACAGCGATTCCCCTGCCGACCAGACCGTCAAGCTCGCCGTGCGGGATGCTGTTCTGACCTACGCCGATGTCCACTGCACCGCACAGGACAAGCCTGCCGCCCTGCGCTGGGCGGCAGAGAACCTGCCCGCACTGGAGCTGACGGCCCGGGCCGTGCTGGCAAGACGGGGGATCTTTTCCACCGTTACGGTACAACTGGTGGAAATGTACTTCGATACCACCCGCTATTCCACCGGCATCCTGCCCGCCGGGCGGTATCTGGCTCTGCGCATCGACCTGGGCGGCAACGCCCGTCACGGCAAAAACTGGTGGTGCGTGCTCTACCCGGGGCTGTGCCGCTCTGCCTGCGGCACCTACGCCCTGCCGGAGGAAAACGATCTGGTGTGTGGGTCGTATGTGGTGCGGTTCAAGTGTGTGGAGTGGTGGCAGCGGGGGACGGCGAGCCGGGAGGATAAGGTGCTGGTCGAAACAGCCTCGCCCTCTCAGGCGCGAAGCAAAGACGGAGAGGGCAAAAACGCTATGGCACACCTCCCCACAGCGCTGCATACGCTGTCGTGGAAGGAGTGTGACCACAATGGCGATCCCCGCTTATTATTCGTTGATCCAAAAGGGCTCCTACGGCCCGGACGAAGCCCTGGTGCAGACCTGGCTGAACGGCGTGCGTGACCAGTGCAGCTATTACCCCGCACTGACCACAGACGGCCGCTTTGGCACCAGGAGCGAAAATGCCGTGAAAGAATTCCAGCTCCGGAACAATATGAACATGGACGGCAAAGTCGGGGCAAACACCTGGAACGTCCTCTACGCAAAGTACACCGCAAAGCACGGGCTGGCGGTGCCCTATCCCGGCATCGTGATGCGCACCGGCATGTCCGGCGGCACCATCCGGCTCATCCAGCAGAAGCTCAACACGCTGGGGGAGAAGATCGGCACGGACGGAAAGTTCGGCTCCCGGACTGCCGCCGCTGTTCAGCGGTTCCAGCGCCGCAACGGCCTGACCGCCGACGGTGCCGTGGGTAAGGCCACCTGGGAGAAGCTGTTCCCCGCTAGTTAAAAATTTCAATCGGCTCCGGGCAAAAATGCGGTTAAGAGATCTTCACGCCGACAGGCGGGAATCTCCAGCATTTTTGTTCGGAGTCCTCTGCTTTGGGGTTACTAGGGGCGAGCAGCCCCTAGTTCGTGCCTCCCGCGCTTCGAAAGTAGCGGGTGCTTTTCTGGTTCTCTTTTGGCACGCAAAAGAGAACATTCCGTGGTATAATAGAGCCATCCTTTTAGAAAGGGGGCTTCCCCATGCGTTTTCTCCACCTCTCCGACCTGCACCTGGGCAAACGGGTCTGCGAGTTCTCCATGCTGGACGACCAGCGCTATATTTTAGAGCAGATCTTATCCCTGCTCGATTCCCGCCCCGTGGATGCCGTGCTGCTGGCCGGTGACCTGTACGACAAACCCGTGCCGCCTGCCGAGGCGGTCCGCCTGCTGGACTGGTTCCTCACCGAGCTTTCCCGCCGGGAGCTGCCGGTGTTCGCCATCTCGGGCAACCACGATTCCGCTGACCGGGTGGCCTTTGGCTCTGCCCTGCTGGCCGAAAGCAGGGTCTACGTTTCACCGGTGTTTTCCGGGCCGCCGGAGCCCATCACCCTCACCGACGCACACGGCCCGGTCGATCTGTACTTACTGCCCTTTTTGAAGCCCGCCATGGTGCGGCACGTCTGGCCGGACGCGCCCATTGAGAGCTACAACGATGCCCTTGCCTGCGTGCTGGATCACTGTTCGCCTGACCCGGCCCGCCGCAGTGTGCTGGTGGCACACCAGTTCGTGGCAGGAGCTGCCTCCTGCGAGAGCGAGGAGCCCAGCGTGGGCGGCATCGACTGGGTGGATGCCGCCCTGTTCGACAAGTTCGACTATGTGGCGCTGGGGCATCTGCACAGCCCCCAGAAGGTAGGCCGGGACACCCTGCGCTACTGCGGAACGCCGCTGAAATATTCCTTCTCGGAGGCCAGCCAGCACAAGAGCGTGACCTTTGTGGAGCTGGGCGAAAAGGGCAGCGTGACCATTGCCGCCGAACCGCTGGTGCCCCGGCACGATCTGCGGGAGCTGCGCGGCAGCTACATGGAGCTGACCGACCGCCGCAATTACGAGGGCACTACCGTGGATGACTACCTGCACATCACCCTGACCGATGAGCAGGACATCCCCGAGGCACTGGCCCGCCTGCGGGTCATCTACCCCAACCTGATGCGGCTGGATTACGATAACCGCCGCACCCAGACCCGGCAGGAGCTGGATGCCCCTGCAAAGGCCGAACAGAAAACACCGCTGGAGCACTTTGCGGATTTTTACCAGCTGCAGAACAACCAGCCCCTGACCCATGAGCAGGCGGCATTCTGCCAGCAGCTCATTGAAAGCATCTGGAAGGAGGAGGACGCATGAGACCGCTCAAGCTGACCCTCTCGGCCTTTGGCCCCTATGCAGGCACCACCACCCTGCCGCTGGAGCAATTGGGCAGAGGCGGGCTCTACCTTGTCACCGGTGACACCGGCGCGGGCAAGACCACCCTGTTCGATGCCATCACCTACGCCCTGTATGATCATTCCAGCGGCGGCGTGCGGGATGGGGCCATGCTCCGCAGCAAATATGCAGACCCCGGCACCCCCACCTTTGTAGAGCTGGAATTTGAGGTGCGGGGGCAGCGGTACACCGTCCGGCGCAACCCGGAGTATCTGCGCCCCAAGGCCCGGGGCGAGGGATTCACCACTGAAAAGGCGGATGCCGCCCTGACCTATGCCGACGGCCGCCCGCCTGTGACCAAAGCCAAGGAGGTAACTTGCGCTGTCATTGATATCATCGGGCTGGACTACAACCAGTTTTCCCAGATCGCCATGATCGCGCAGGGGCAGTTCACCCGGCTGCTCAACGCCACCACTGAGGAGCGGAGCAAGATCTTCCGGAAGCTGTTCCGCACCCAGCGCTACCAGAAACTGCAGGAAGCGCTGGCCGAGGAAAACTCCGCCCTCACAGCCCAACGCGCCGCCCTGAATGCAAAGCTGGACGCAGTGCTTGCGGGCATCTCGTATGATGCCGCAGACCCGGAGGCAGAAGCACTGGGGGCACTCTCGGCGCAGATGCCGCCGGACGCAGTGGCCACCCTGCTGGAGGGATTGACCGCCCGGCAGGAAGCCGCCGCCGCACAGGCCGCAGACGCGCTGGCTGCGCTGGACAAGCAATTGAGCAGGTTACAGACCACGCTGGGCGCGGCAGAGCAGGCAGAGCGCCAGCGACAGGAGGTTGCCGGAGAGCTGGCCAAGGCCCGAAGCACCGCCCAGCTGGAATCCGCCAAGGCCAGCACCCGGCGCAAAACGCTGGAAGCACTGGATGCGGCACTCACGGCCTCTGAAGCAGAGCTTGCCGCTCTGGCCGATGCCGACACCCGCCGGGTGGAGCTGGAGGCCGAAGCGGCCCGCCTTGCCCAGCGGGAAACCGCACTGAACGAGCTGGCCCGGAGCCTGACAGAGTGCCAGCACCGGAACACCGCCGCACGCGCCGCGCAGGAGGCCTACCGGCAGGCGGCGGGCAGACAGACCGAGGCCCATTCTGCCCGTGACACACTGGAGCGTGCTTTTCTGGATGCGCAGGCGGGCCTGCTGGCTCAGACGCTGGAAGAGGGAGCCGCCTGCCCTGTCTGCGGCAGCACCCACCACCCGGCCAAAGCCCACCTGCCCCGCACCGCTCCCACCGAAGTGCAGGTGAACAAAGCCAAGCAGGCCGCCGCCCAGGCCGACAGCGCCGCACAGGAGGCCAGTGCCGCCGCACGGGAAGCGCTGACGCGGGAGCAGGAGGGCCGTGCCCAGCTGCGGAAGGATGCCGAAGCGCTCCTGCCCGAACGGTTCACTTCGCCCGAGGGGCCGGTGCCCTTGACCGTGAGCCTGCTCAAGACTGCGCTGGCCGAGGAAAATGATGCTCTGCACACCGCACAGACTGACCTGAAGCAGCGCCAGACCAAAAACCATACCGACTGCCGCCGCAAAAAAGAGCTGGAAGCCCAGCGCAAAGCGCAGGCAGAGCAGCGCACCGCTCTGGAAGCGCAGGTGACGGCAGCCCAGCAGGCTGCTGCCGCCGCCCAAGCTGCGGTGCAGACACTGGAAGCCCGGCAGGCTGCGGAGCAGATCGCGCAGCCCCAGAAGATCGCGGCGCTCAAGGCAGAGCAGAACGAGCTGCTGGCCCGGCGCAAAGTCCTTGCCGCACAGGAGAAAGACCTGAACGCCCGGCTGCTCCCCAACCGGAGGGCGCTGGCCGATCACCGGAAGCTTGCCGACCAGCGGGACGCGCTGGATGCCCGTTGGCAGTGGGTAAACGCACTGGCCTCCACGGCAGGCGGCACCCTGAGCAGCAAGCAGAAGATCCGGCTGGAGGCCTACATCCAGATGAACTACCTCGACCGCATCCTTGTCCACGCCAACACCCGCCTGATGCAGATGACGGCGGGCCAGTACGAGCTGGAGCGCATCGGTGCCGAGAACCAGCGCAGCCAGTCGGGCCTTGACCTGGGAGTTATCGACCACTACAACGGCACCCGCCGCAGTGTCAAGACCCTGTCCGGCGGCGAGAGCTTCAAGGCCTCGCTGGCGCTGGCCCTGGGCCTTTCCGATGAAGTCCAGAGCACCGCAGGCGGCATCCGGCTGGACACCCTCTTCCTCGATGAGGGCTTCGGCTCGCTGGATGAGGAATCGCTGGAACAGGCCATCCGGGTGCTCTCCGGCCTGACCGAAGGCGACCGACTGGTGGGCATCATCTCCCATGTCGCCGCCCTGAAGGACCGCATCGACCGGCAGGTGGTCGTGCATAAGGAGCGGAGCGGGGGCAGCTGGGTGGAGATTGTGACGTAACCCCACCGACAAAGCCTATCGGCTTTGCCACCTCCCCTGGTAGGGGAGGCCTTGGCGGAGCGGTTCAGCCTGCGCACAAAGGGGAACTCACCAAACTCCATGCAACGCCAGAGGCCCCACTACTAGGGGGGCTGGCAATGCGAAGCATTGACTGAGGGGTTTCACCCCTTTCCCGCATAAACGACTACACCTCCGCACACATTAAGTGCGGAGGTGTTTCTTATGTCCCACAAGCAAAAGCATGTCGGCCCCACATCCAGCCGGGTGAGCCCGCCGCTGGGGGCACTGCCCAGCCAGCCGGACAGCCCGGAGGTGCAGCTGCCGCCGCCGGAACCGGATCTGCCGCCAATCCAGGCAATCCCTATGACAGACGGCACACCGGCAGCCTGTATGCAGAAAAACGCCAGGGAATTTCTGGCAGGAAATACACCCGGGGTAATGGCGCAGTATGCCCCCGGGCTGTTCAGCACTGAGCAGAAGCGAAACAGCCGCCAGCCCGCACCGGATGACCCGGAGGCGGTAAAAGAACTGGTTCGCCTGCGGGAAGAGGAGCCTTATGGTTGACCCCCTCCGTCACGCTCCGCGTGCCAGCTTCCCTCGCAGGGGAGCCTTTGGCAGGACGTGCCATTCTGTGAATATCGCTTACTGCTCCTGCAAGTAAATTTAAAATTTTCAAATTATTTTCCAATTACCTGTTGAAATCTTCGCCGCGTTCTTATATTATGATAACAAACAAAGCAAAGGCAGGTAAGGAAACATGGCAGAAATCAAATACGAAGTGGTCCAGCGCATTGCAGTGCTGTCTCAGCGTCCCCGCGGCTGGGAGCGCCAGCTCAATCTCATCAGCTGGAACGACGGCGAACCCAAGTACGACATCCGCGATTGGTCCCCGGACGGTACCCGCATGGGCAAGGGCATTTCCCTGAGCGGCGAAGAGCTGGCCATCCTCAAGGGCATTCTGGAAGATCTGGAGCTGTAAGATGGACTACCGCGAGGAGTTTTTGCAGATCTGGCACCAGCATGTCTCCCGCCCGGGCAGCGAAAAGCTGCTGGACTGGCTGGACAACAAGACGGATTTCTTCTCGGCTCCGGCCTCCACCCGGTTCCATGGGGCCTGTGACGGCGGCCTGTGTATGCACAGCCTGAACGTCTACCATGCCCTCCACGACGGCTTTTTCACCGAGGGCGAGAGTGAGGAGAGCTATGCCATCTGTGCTCTGCTGCACGATCTGTGCAAGGCCAACTACTACAAAAAGGGCACCCGCAATGTAAAGAACGATGCCACCGGCCAGTGGGAAAAGGTGCCCAGCTACAGCGTGGAGGATCTGTTCCCCTATGGCCACGGCGAAAAGAGCGTGTTCCTGATCGAGCGGTTTATGAAGCTGAAGGTCGAGGAAGCGGTAGCCATCCGCTGGCACATGGGCGGCTTTGACGATGCGGCCAAGGGCGGCTGCTTCGCCATCTCGGAAGCCTACGACAAATACCCGCTTGCCGTCAAGCTCCACATTGCCGACCTGAAGGCCACCTACCTCATGGAACACCGCACCAGCGCCGTGCGGTAACATCCCCAAGACGCAAAAAAGACGATGCACAGCGTTTGTGCATCGTCTTTTTGTTACACAGTCATTAAGCTTTCCAGCTGATGTACCAGATCCACCGCCTGATGGTCGAGTGCCGTGGTGGGCTTCCAGTCCGGCTGCTCAAAGGGGCGGCGTTCTTCCTCCGGTTCCGGCGGTGCGGCCTGCGGGGCAGGCTCCTGCTCCGGTACAGCATCCGGCTGGGGCTGCTCTGCCTTGGGGGCATCCGCCGCCGGGTGGAACACGATCACCGGCAGGCCGGGCTGTTCCAGCACCTTGGGCTGCGGGGGCACGGGCGGCAGCAAACTGTTTGCCCGCGCCTGCTCACACAGAGCTTCCAGCTCGGCGTTCTCCTGCCGCAGTGCCACCATCTCCCGCTCACAGGCGTAAAGCCGGGTCTGGTAACGGCGGATCTCCGCATTGGCAGCGGCAAGACGGCGGTTCAACAGCTCCGCCTGAGCGGGCTGGCTCGGGAGCCGTCTCCCGGTTTCCGGTTCGACCTGCGCCATCTTTTCCTCCACTTCCTGCACCCTGCGCAGAGCGCGGCGGTATTCACGGGCAGCGGCGGCACAATAACGCTCCACACAGCGCAGCACACTGGTCCTGCGGCAGCTCAGCCATTCGGTGCGCAGCCAGATGTCGTTTGGTACCATCTCTGCTCCTCCCGCTCACGCGCGCAAGAGACCACGCCCCCTCCCGGGCGGTTCACACTGTAACTTACAAACTTACTTGCGCTTATTCAGGATTGCCAGCAGCTCATCGTAGTAACGGTTGTCACTACTCTCTTCCTCCACCGGCTTTGCAGCGCTGTTTGCGGCGGCAGCAGGCTGCTGCTTTGCGGCACCCGCGCCAGACACATCAGAGCTGAACACTGCGCTGGGGGTGGAAGCACCGGCACCGGCGGCGTTGTTCAGGCTGCTGCGCAGGCCATCGGCAGCCTTGTTGTCAAAGCCGGTGGCCACAACGGTAACGCGCATCTCATCGGACAGGTTCTCATCGAACGCAGTACCCCAGATGATGTTTGCATCGGGGTGAGCGCTCTGGGTGATGAGGCCGGCAGCAGTCTCGACATCCTCCAGGCCGATATCGGGGCTGGAGGTGATGTTGATGATCACGCCGTGTGCACCGGCAATGCTGGTTTCCAGCAGCGGAGAGGAGATTGCAGCCTTGGCGGCGTTCTCTGCCTTGCCTGCGCCCTTGGCGCTGCCCACGCCCATGTGGGCGTAACCGGCATCCTTCATAATGGAGCGCACATCGGCGAAGTCCAGGTTGATGAAGGCGGGCACATTGATCAGAGCGGAGATGGACTCCACGCCCTGACGCAGCACATTATCGGCGGCCTGGAAGGCGTTCATCAGGGTGATCTTTTCCTGGCTGATCATCTTCAGGCGCTCGTTCGGGATAACGATCAGGCTGTCAACGTGCATGAGCAGGTTTGCAATGCCCTGCTCTGCCAGGCCCATCTTGCGCTTGCCCTCAAAGGAGAAGGGCTTGGTGACGATGCCCACGGTCAGGATGCCCAGATCGTGTGCCACCTCGGCCACAACGGGAGCCGCACCCGTGCCGGTACCGCCGCCCATACCGGCGGTGATAAAGACCATCTGGGAGCCCTTCAGGGCATTTGCGATCTCGTCCTTGCTTTCCTCGGCAGCACGCTGGCCGATCTCGGGATCAGCGCCCGCGCCGCGGCCCTTGGTGAGCTTGGAGCCCAGCTGCACCTTGGTGGCAGCATGGTTCTTTGCCAGCGCCTGCTGGTCGGTGTTCATTGCAATAAATTCTACGCCCTGCAGACCGTCGCTGACCATGCGGTTGACTGCGTTGCCGCCGCCGCCGCCCACGCCAATGACCTTGATCGTCGTAACGTTTTCATCCATTTCTTCGTCGAGCATGAGTGCCATAACTTTTGTCCTCCATCGGATATGTTATCGTAAACCTGCGCTTTTCGCACAAGAAGAGTTCGATACTATACTTATATAACTGTATCGTATCATCTTTTTGCCCCGATTGCAAGACAAATTTGTTTTTTTGCTGAGGTTTTTTTGGCCGACCCGTTTCCCGGGGCCGATTCCCGCCGAATTTGCGCCCCCAAACCGGCCAAAATCTCTGTAAATCCGGCATAGCCCCGGTCGATATGCGCCGGGTGGGTGATGACCGTGGTTCCCCGGGCCGCAAGCCCCGCCAGCACCAGTGCCGCCCCGCCCCGCAGGTCGGGGGCCTCCACCACGGTGCCGCACAAATGGCCGCCCGGCGCAATGGTCAGCACCCTGCCCGCCGTTTCGGCCTGTGCACCCAGGCGGCAAAAACCCTCGGCACAGCCGAACCGGCGCTCAAAGATCACGTCCTCGATGCTGCTCTCACTGTCGGCACAGAGCATTGCCGCCGCCAGCAGCGGGGCAGCATCGGTGGCAAGGGCCGGATAGGCTCCGGTGAACACCCGGCCTGCCCCGTGCAGCCGCCCAAAACGGGAAATTCGCACCGTATCCCCTGCCGGTTCCACCCGGCACCCCATTTGTCCCAGAATTTCCAGCACCGGCGCATAGAGCGCAGGGGCGCAGCCGG
>ULQP01004045.1_pt1 | contig 9689 bp, 8 predicted proteins | sample 1954571 | NCBI WGS metagenome assembly ULQP01 (sample SAMEA4835657, study PRJEB28245) | human gut metagenome | biome: gut microbiome; material: fecal sample | place: Denmark | collected 2008 | reverse complement strand
CGCCGTATCGGCACTTAGAATTATGCGGTATTGCCTTATGCTTTACAGTGTAGAGGAAAGGGAATCCACGATGAACTTTATCACTAAAGCCCCTGTGATGCTGCGCGGCGGCGATTATAACCCGGATCAATGGCTGGACTGCCCGGATATTCTTGAAGCGGACATCCGCATGATGAAAAAGGCCGGAATGAACAGCGTTACGCTGGGTGTGTTTGCCTGGGCAGCATATGAGCCGCGCGAGGGGGAATATAACTTTACTTGGCTGCGCGAGATCATGGATCGACTGTATGACCAGGGCATTTATACCGAGCTGGCAACGCCCACTGGTGCAAAGCCCAACTGGCTGGCACGCAAATACCCCGAAGTGCTGCGCGTGCAGTCCAACGGTGTGCGGGACCACCAGGGCATGCGCCACAACCACTGCCTGACCAGCCCCATCTACCGCCAGAAGGTAGAGGAGCTGCTGAACCACCTGATCGACGCTGTGGGCGACCACCCCGGCCTGATCTTGTGGCACATTTCCAATGAGCTGGGCGGCGAATGCTACTGCCCGCTGTGCCAAGAGCGCTTCCGCGGCTGGCTGAAAGAAAAGTATCATACCATTGATGCCCTGAACCATGCCTGGTGGACTAGCTTCTGGAGCCACCACTACGATAGCTTTGACGAGGTGGAGCCGCCGTTTGATAACGGGGAGCAGAGCCTGAACGGCCTGAAGCTGGACTGGCGGCGCTTTACCACCTGGAACATGATGGACTATGTACACAGCGAAACGGCGATCCTGCGCAAGCGGACCCCCAATGTGCCCATTACCACGAACCTGATGGAGTACTTCCCCGGATTGGACTACCACAAGCTGCAAAGAGAGCTGGATTTTGTCTGCTGGGACAGTTACCCCCATTGGGGGCGCCCCGACCGCAGCACCACCGTGACGGCGGGCATGACGGCGTTTGATCATGCGCTGATCCGCGGCTGCAAGCAGGACAAGCCGTTCCTGCTGATGGAAAGCACCCCCAGCCTGGTGAACTGGCACGAGTATAATAAGCTCAAGCGCCCCGGCGTGAACCGGATGAGCGCTATCCAGACAGTGGCCTGTGGTGCGGACGGTGTGCAATACTTCCAGTGGCGCAAGGGCCGCGGCGGCTCTGAGCAGTTCCACGGCGCGGTTGTGGACCACGATGGCCGCGATGATACCCGCGTGTTCAACGAAGTGACCGCCACCAACGAAGCCCTGGCCGCCCTGACCCCGGTGTGCGGCAGCCTGCCCAAAGCGGACGCGGCCATGATCTTTGACTGGGACAACCGCTGGGCGCTGGATGACGCCTGGGGCATGCAGATCAAGCAGAAGAATCTGCGCGAAACCTGCTGCCAGCTGTACGCCCAGCTGAACCACTGCGGTGTGGAAACCGACGTTGTGGGCGTGGATGCAGACCTGAACCGCTATAAGCTGGTGGTGCTGCCCATGCTGTTTATGACCAAGCCTGGTTTTGCACAAAAGATCCGCGAATATGTGGAAAACGGCGGCATCGTTGTGGCCACCTATCTGCTGGGCTATGTGGATGAAAGCACCCTGTGTTGGCTGGGCGGGTTCCCCGGTGACGGCCTGCGCGAAGTGTTTGGCGTGACCGCAAGCGAACTGGACACCCTGTACCCCGGCGAGGGCAACCGTGCCATCTGGGTCAAGAGCAGCCAGCAGAGCAGCATCAAGGATTACTGCGAACTGTTGCAGCCTGCCGAGGGTACCGAGGTGGTGGCTGTGTATGGACAGGATTTCTATTCCGGCCATGCGGCTGTGACCCACCATGTGTTCGGCAAGGGGCACGCTTATTACATCGGTGCGCGCCTGGATGATGCCGGCAACGCCGCTGTGCTGCGTGCAGCTTTGGCCGATGCCAAGGTGCACCTGCGTGACCTGCCGCAGGGTGTGGAATACCACTGCCGCGAAAGCGAGAACGCGCGCTACCATTTCTACATCAACACCACCCAGAGCGCAGTTAAGGTGCAGGTGGAATCCGGTGCAGACCTGTTGAGCGGCAAAAACGTTTTGGGCAGCATGGAGCTGAAACCCTATGATGCCTGCGCAATTGAGGAAAAAGTGAAATAAGAAAAACGCCATGCTTTCCGAAGAAAGCATGGCGTTTTTTAGTTAGGAGTTAGGAAGTAGGAGTGAGGAGGTAATGTGAAATTAGGAATTGGAGGTGGGGAAAGGAAGCGGCGAGGTTGGTTTAAGCAGATGTTTTGTGGTGCCAGAACGGTCAAGACCGTTCCCTACAGCGCAATTTATTATGCATTGCGGACATAAAATAACCGGTAGGGCGGGGTCACCCGACCCCGCCGGGAACATTGCAACGTTGAGCATTGGAAATTTGCAACGAAGCAATAAACGCTTGTAGGGGGCGGCGTCTCCGACGCCCCGGACGGGCGTAAAATTTACTGAGCATTTGTTGGTAATTACACGGTAGGGCGAGGCCTCCGAAATGCATCTGCGGACACAGAGCCCTCTGGCCGCCGGGGTGGCGGACAATGTAAATATTTAGGCCCTGCTTAAGGAACCACCCTTCAGTCCGCGGCGCGGACAGCTTCCCTCAAGGGAAGCCAAATCGTGTTGTAGGTAGCAGCAAAAGTAAGAATGGTATTCTCCTCATGCTTTCGGAACGGTCAAGACCGTTCCCTACAGCGCATTTTATAATGTGCGGCAATATTATGGTGCACCCCCACCCGTAGGGGCGCACAATGTGCGCCCGCTGCGCTGAAGGGGAACTGCTCCTTTTTAGGCCGTGCGTATCTCTCAAATATACTTATCCAACATATCCTGCAAAGCCTGCTTGGGCAGGAAACCGACGCTGCGGGCGGATTCCTGGCCGTTTTTCAGTACGACCAGGCAGGGGATGCTGGAAATGCCGTATTCGGTGGCAAGCTGGCGGTTTTCGTCCACATCAATGCTGTAAAATGCGGCTTTGCTGCCAACTTCATCGGCAAGCTCATGCAGGACCGGGGCAAGCATCTGGCAGGGACCGCACCAGGTTGCAGAAAAATCCAGAACGGCCACGCCCTGTGCTTTGGCCTGGGAAAGATCATTATTGCTGATTTTGGTAACCATAAAAAGGTTCCCTCCTTTAATTATGACTGTAAAGCAGCGTGTTCCGCTGCTGCTTACCGGACATGGTTATGGCGTATCTACACCATAGTATGGGCCGGGAGGGGGAAAGACATTCCCTTACTGCTGATTGTACACAGTTTGGGCTGCTTTGTCAATAAGAAAAAGACTGAATCTTAATTTTGACATAAAATTACTATAACAAGTAAGGCAAATTAAGACGAAAAGCAGATACAGGATAAAACAAAGCCACCCGCTCTGCGCAGGGATCCCCTGCACAGAACGGGTGGTAACTTTGTTGGAAGGTAATCAGCGGTTGTATTTTGCAGTAGCCTGCAGGCGCTGCATGGCACGGTTCAGGGCAATCTTGCTCTGGTAATACTCGTGCATGCTCTGCTTGTGCTGCAAGCGTTCCTCGGCGCGGATGCGGGCAGCCTCGGCACGGTTCTTATCGATATCCTCCGGGCGCTCGGCGCTGTCGACCAGCAGCACAACGTAAGCGGGGGTCACTTCGGCAATGCCATCGCCCACCAGTACGTTGCGGGTTTCGCCGTTCACGGTGAACTGCATGATGCCCATTTCCAGGGCAACCAGCACCGGGCTGTGCCCGGCCTGTACGCCGTACTGGCCGTCAGCGGTGGGCAGGGTCAGGCTTTCGCACTCGCCCTGGAAAAACTCGCCGCTGCTGGCCGTGATGTTCAGAACGAACTTTTCCATCAGGCCACACCGCCCTTTTCGGCAGCCTTCTTGCGAGCATCGTCCAGCGTGCCCACGTTGAAGAACGCCCATTCGGGCAGATCATCGACCTGGCCGTCCACGATGGCGGCAAAGCCCTTGACAGTTTCGGCCAGGGGCACATATTTGCCCGGCAGGCCAGTAAAGTTCTCGGCAACGAAGAACGGCTGGGACAGGAATTTCTGGATTTTGCGGGCGCGGGCAACGGTCAGCTTATCGTTGTCGTCCAGTTCGTCCATGCCAAGGATGGCGATAATGTCCTGCAGTTCCTGGTAGCGCTGCAAGGTAGCCTGTACCTTGCGGGCCACGCGATAATGCTCCTCGCCCACAATGTCTGCTTCCAGAATGCGGCTGGTGGAATCCAGCGGATCCACGGCGGGGTAGATACCCTGTTCCACGATCTTACGGGACAGAACGGTAGTGGCATCCAGGTGGGCAAAGGTGGTGGCCGGGGCGGGGTCGGTCAGGTCGTCGGCAGGCACATAAACGGCCTGAACCGAGGTGATGGACCCATCACGGGTGGAAGTGATACGCTCCTGCAGGGCACCCAGCTCGTTGGCCAGCGTGGGCTGGTAACCAACGGCGGAGGGCATACGGCCCATCAGGGCGGAAACTTCGGAGCCGGCCTGCACAAAACGGAAGATGTTGTCAATAAACAGCAGCACGTCCTTGTGGCTTTCCTCGCGGAAGTATTCTGCCATGGTCAGGCCGGTTTCGGCAACGCGCATACGGGCTCCCGGCGGTTCGTTCATCTGGCCGAAGATCAGGGCGGTCTTGTTCAGAACGCCGGAAGCGTTCATTTCGCCCCAAAGGTCACAGCCTTCACGGCTGCGCTCGCCAACGCCGGTAAAGATGGAGTAGCCGCCGTGCTCGGTGGCTACGTTGTGGATCAGCTCCTGGATCAGCACGGTTTTGCCAACACCGGCGCCGCCAAACAGGCCGATCTTGCCGCCCTTGGCATACGGTGCCAGCAGGTCAATGACCTTGATGCCGGTTTCCAGAATTTCGGTTGCAGGTTTCTGGTCCTCAAAGCCGGGGGCCTTGCGATGGATGGGCCAGGTAGGGACGTCTGCGGCCATGGGGCCTTTGCCGTCAATGGGGCGGCCCAGGGGGTCAAACATGCGGCCCAGGGTGGCTTCGCCCACCGGGGCAGTCAGGCCGTGGCCCAGTGCGTTCACGGTCATCCCCTTGCCAAGACCCTCGCTGGCAGAAAGCATAATGCAGCGAACGGTGGTTTCGTTCACATGCTGCGTTACTTCCATCGTGCGCTCGGTGCCCTCAGCGGTCACTGTCAGCGCTTCCTGCAGGGCAGGCAGCTTGCCCTCGGTGAACTGAACGTCCACCACGGGGCCTGCTACACGAATAATTGTTCCCTGTGTCATACGATAGCCTCTTCCTTAATTTCAGAAGTAGATAAATGTTTGAACATTGTATCCCGATAGGGGATACAGTGCAAAAAGTTTAATAGTCGCTGGTTTGCACAGCAGAAGCACCACCGATGATCTCGGTGATCTCCTGGGTGATTGCACCCTGACGGGTGCGGTTATACTCCAGCTGGAGCGCGTGAATCATATCGGTGGCGCTCTTGGTGGCGGAATCCATGGCGGTCATGCGGGCGCTCTGCTCGGCGCAATAGCTCTCGGTCATGGCACCGAAGATCATGCCGTGCATGTAGATGGGGGCCATCTGCTTGAACACCGACCACGCATCGGGAAACAGCTCAACCTCGCCATGGGGATCGCCCAGTGCGGGCGGCAGCGGCGCAAAGTGGGAGCGTTCCAGCGGCAGCAGCTGCAGCATGACCGGTTCAGCGGTCAGGGCGTTCTGGATCTTGGTGTAGATGAGGTAAACCTCATCCACCTCATCCGCCTTGAACGTATCGATCATGTCCGCCGTGATGTCACGCGCACGCTGCAATGTGGGGGCCTGGCCGCTGTACAGAAAATCTTCCACCAGGCGGGGGTCCTTGTGCAGCAGGGCGCGGTAGCCGGTCTGGCCCACCACATAAAAGCGGGCCTTGGGGTCATCGCCGCAGTGCGATTTCAGAAACTTGAGCAGGTTTTGGTTGTACGCACCGGCCATGCCTTTGTCCGCCGTCAGCACCAGATAGGCGCGGCGCGGAGATTCCGGGTTGCGGGTGTGGAAGAACGGGTGGACCGGTTCTTCCGGCAGGTGGGGCAGCACGCGGGTCATCGTCATCTGCATGCGCTCAAAGTAAGGCGAAACCGCCTGGTAATTTTTGCGTGCCTTGCGCAGCTTGGAGGAGGAGATCAGGTACATGGCATTGGTGATCTTCATGGTGTCCTGAATGCTCTCAATACGCTCCTTGAGCAGCTTAGTGGATGGCATGGGCATCGCCTCCCGCAAATGCGTTCCAGGCGTTCAGGATGGTCTGCACCTGTTCGGGGCTGAGCTTACCGGAAGCCTGGATCTCGTCCATCACGCCGGACGGGTCCGTACGGAACTGACGCACAAATGCGGAGGTTTTCTGGCGCAGCTCGCCGGTTTTGATCTCGTCGAGCACGCCGTGGGCGGCGAGGGTCAGCAAAACGACCTGCTCGGCGTCGGATTTGGGCTGGTACAGCGGCTGTTTCAGCAGTTCCATCAAAGCCTTGCCGTGTTCCAGCTGGCGGCGGGTCTCAGCGTCCAGGTCAGAGCTGAACTGCGAGAAGGATTCCATATCCTTGTACTGGGCCAGCTCGATACGCAGGTTGGCGTTGGCCTTTTTCATGGCCTTGGTCTGGGCAGCGCCGCCGACACGGGAAACCGACAAGCCAACGTTGACAGCCGGGCGGTTGCCTGCGTTGAACAGTGCGGTCTCCAGGAAGATCTGGCCATCGGTGATGGAAATAACGTTGGTGGGAATGTAGGCGGAAACATCGCCTGCCTGGGTTTCAACAATGGGCAGTGCGGTGATGGAACCGCCGCCCAGGTCGTCCCGCATACGGCAGGAACGTTCCAGCAGACGGGAATGCAGGTAGAAAACGTCGCCGGGGTAAGCCTCACGGCCGGGGGAGCGGCGCAGCAGCAGGGAAATGGCACGGTATGCCACGGCGTGCTTGGAGAGGTCGTCATAGACGATCAGCACGCTCTTGCCCTGGGCCATAAAATATTCGGCCAGTGCGGTGCCGGCATACGGGGCAATGTACTGCAGGGGGGCACTGTCGCTGGCGGTGGCGGCCACAATGGTGGTGTAGCCCATAGCGCCATGCTTTTTCAGGTCCTCGGCCACACGGGCAATGGAGGAAGCCTTCTGCCCGATGGCAACGTAGATGCAGAGCACGCCGGTATCTTTCTGGTTCAGGATGGTATCGGTGGCGATGGAGGTCTTGCCGGTCTGGCGGTCGCCGATGATCAACTCACGCTGGCCACGGCCGATGGGGAACATCGAGTCGATGGACAGAATGCCGGTGTGCAGCGGGGTGTCCACGCTCTGGCGCTCCAGAATGCCGGGGGCCTGCTTCTCGATGGGGTTGTAACCAACGGCTTCGATGGCACCCTTGCCGTCGATGGGCTCGCCCAGCGGGTTGATGACGCGGCCCAGGAAAGCTTCGCCGACGGGGATACCGGCGCGCTTGCCGGTACGGGTCACCAGGGTGCCCACGCCGACGGATTCGGCACCATCAAACAGCATAATGCCCAGGTGGGAAGGCTCAACACTTTCCACCATGCCCTTGGCACCGTTTTCAAAGGTGACGATCTCGCCGTACACGGCGCGGTCCATGCCTTCAACGGTAACAATGCCGTCGGCAGCGGACACAACCGTGCCTCCCTCGGCGGTGTTGGCGGCGGGCTTGTAGTCCTCCACGCGGGTCTTCAGGGTGGCCAGGTCGGGTTTGTCGCTGGTCATCTGGTCCAGGGCATGGCGGCCGGAGTTATCAAACACACGGTCGCCCACCTGCAATACATAGCCGGAAAGCAGGCTTTCATCCACGCTGACATCCAGCAGGACTTCGGTTGCATCGTACAGGGATTTCAGCTCGGCCTTGATCTTATCAAGGTCCTGCTCCCGCGGCTGGCGGGCGCAGTGCAGGTCGGCCTTTACAATGCGGTTGGCGGAGAAAAACTCGCGGCTGAATTCACTTGCCATTGCTGTCCCCCGCTTTCTGCAGCAGGTCATCCAGCAGGCGTGCATCGTCCTGCTGCGTCAGGTTGCGCGCCAGCAGCTTTTCACACATATCGCGGGCCAGGGCGGAAGTTTCAGCATTGGCATCGCGCAGGCGGCGGGCATGCTCTGCTTCGGCAGCGGCTTTGCCTTCGGCCACAATCGCATCTGCCTGGCGCTGGGCGTCCTGCAAAAGCTGTTCTTTCTCTTTTTCAGCCTGCTTTTCGTAGGCTTCGCGGCGCTGGGCAGCTTCGGTATCCACATTCTGCAGTTTATCCTGCGCCTGTGCCAAAACAGCCTGTGCGTCGTTCTTTTTGCCTTCTGCATCGGCGATCGCATCATCGATCTGCTTCTGGCGCTGCTCAATCACGTTCATAACGGGACGGTACAAAAACTTGCGCAGCAGAACAAACAGAACCAGAATGTTGACGACCGTCCACAGAATATTCAAATTCAGTGTCAGCATCGTTTATGCCTCCGTTATCAGCCCAGGAACAGGATGATGAGCAGGGCAACAACGAAGCCGAAAATGGCGGTGCCTTCTGCCAGGGCGGCGCCCAGCAGCAGGTTCTTGCTGATCTTGCTTTCAGCTTCCGGCTGGCGGCTGATGGCCTCCGCTGCCTTACCGGTTGCAATGCCAATGCCGATGCCGGCGCCAATGCCGGTCAGTGCTGCGATGCCAGCGCCCAAAGCTACCAAACTTGCCATAATAAATTACTCCTTTTTATAATAATGTAAAAGTGGGAAAGAAAACGCAGGTCATTCCATCGTTTCTTTCATGAACAGGGAGGTCAGGAAGACAAACACATAGGTTTGGATCAGACCGTCAAACAAATCAAAATACAGGCTGAAAATTGCGGGGACAAAAACCGGAACCACCAGTTTGATGAGTTCCATGATGACAAATGCGCCCAGAACGTTGCCGAACAAACGCATGCACAGGCTGGTGGGCCGGATGGCGATTTCCAGAATGTTCATGGGGGTCATCAGGGCAATGGGTTCCGCCAGGCTGTGTACAAATCGCTTGCCGCCCTTTGCATGGATGCCGGAATATTCGATCAGCACAATGCTCATAATAGCCAGCGCTGCGGTAACATTCAGGTCCTTTGTGGGGGGCTTGAGACCAATGATGCCGATCAGGTTGGAGCAGGCAATGTACAGTGCAACCGTGATCAAGTACGGCACATACTGTTTGCCGGCTTCGCCCAGCAGATCTTTGAAGAAGTTATCCATGGTTACCACAGCGGTTTCCAGGATGGCCTGGCGCTTGCTGATATGATTGACCTTGAGATTGCGTGTGAGCAAAATCGAAACGATCACCAAAAACGCCATGATGCCCCAACTTACCGCGATGGATTCCGGGATGTCGATGCCGCCAAAAATGGGAAGGGTAAACGCCGTATCAACGTTAAGCTCCTCTTTTAAGGCGGCGGTCAGTTCGTTCATTATTCCGCCTCCTCTGGCCAGCGAGGCAGCTTGTGCGCCGGGCTGGCTTTATGTTTTGAATTTATCTGATAAAAAGCGCACCAAGGAGAAAAACAGAAGGGGGAAACGGCGATGTTCCGCTTCCGCACCCTCCTTGCTGCGTTTTTTATGCCGCCATAATACCACCATTCCCCGCCATTTGTAAGCCCCTTGCCGCACATTCTGCCTTTTGGATATTCCGTAATTCTGACAGATTAAAAATACTGTGCATGATGCACAGTAAAGCACACTGAAAATTGAGCTAATTGCTGAATTTAATGACAAAAAATA
>ULQP01038491.1_pt1 | contig 9704 bp, 8 predicted proteins | sample 1954571 | NCBI WGS metagenome assembly ULQP01 (sample SAMEA4835657, study PRJEB28245) | human gut metagenome | biome: gut microbiome; material: fecal sample | place: Denmark | collected 2008 | reverse complement strand
ATGCTTTTGCCCAGCGGACAAGATACGCCCGCCCTTGAGCGGCTGCCCGCCCGGCAGGCTGAAGGTAAAAGCCGCGGGGGTCAGGCCGTGGGTCGCGGCGTATTCCACCGCTGCCCCCAGCACACGGCGGTGCCCAAGGTGAACACCGTCAAAATAGCCCAAGGCCACGGCGCTGCCGTTGGGTGCGCCCACCGGGGCCAGTGTATTTAAAATATTCATGGTAGTTGGCATACTTCCTGTTGTTGAGCGGACAGCGGTTCTGCCCGTTGCGGTTTGGGTGCAGGCGTTCACGCCCGCTCGCAGAAGATCTTTTCCACCTGCAGCACACCCTGCGTCACGTTGGCAAGCCCCAAAAAGGTACCTGCGGCATCATACACGCGGTATTTGCCGTCCTGTGCGCGGTAGTGGCTGGTGGGGCAGCCGTTGAAGAGGTGCTTTTTCACTGCATCGTCCACCGTCAGGGCAGGCAGCGAGGCAAACACGTGTTCCACCGGCAGCAGCCATCCACTTTGCTGCAGGGTACCTGCTTCGGCAGCGGCCAGGATTTCCGGCAGGGTGTGGCATTCCTCAATCTTGAACGCCCCGGCGCGGGTGCGGCGCAGTGCCGCCAATGTGGCGGGCACGCCCAAAGCTGTACCGATATCCTCCGCCAGAACGCGGATGTAGGTGCCCTTGGAGCAGCTGACTCGGATGGTATAATCCCCCGGTGCCGGGCTGCCCAGGTAGGTAATCTCATAAATCGTGATGGGGCGCGGGGTGCGCTCCACCGTCTGGCCTTTGCGGGCCGCCTTGTACAGCGGCTGGCCGTTGATCTTGACCGCTGAATACATCGGCGGCAGCTGGATCTGCCGGCCCATAAACTGCGGCAAAACAGCTTTCAGCTCTGCTTCACCCACCGTAACAGGAGCGGTTTCCAGCGCAGTGCCGGTCACATCGCCGGTATCGGTGCGCAGGCCAAGGCGAATGGTAGCTTCATAGGTTTTATCATGGTCAGGCTGGCGGTCCGCCGCGGCGGTGGCATTGCCGATAAACACGGCGAGCACACCAGTCGCCATAGGATCCAGTGTGCCCGCGTGCCCCAGCCTGCGCGTTCCCAGCGCACCGCGCAGCTTGGCCAGCACATCAAAGCTGGTCCAGCCCGCAGGTTTATCAACTGGGAGAATGGCACAAGTATTCATTGGGGTTTTCCTTTTCAGTTTATTGTGCTGCATTCGGCAGCAGCACCCAGCTGCGGTGCCAGCCTTGCGGCGGCAAGCAGACGGTGCCATCTTGCAGGTTTACAGGCGTGTGCCGCATCCCCGTGTGCTGCGCGTTGTGGTGCAGCTGGCCTTCAACCAGCGTCCTGATCCAGCAAGCCGCAGCGCTGCAGCTCCTTGCGGACTTCCTCCAGCACGGCATGCTTGGCGTTATCCAGGTTGCCGCTGATCTCGCACCCGGCTGCGCGGGTATGGCCGCCGCCGCCCAGGCGGCGCGCAATGTTGCAGGCATCAATGCTGCCCGATGTACGCACGCTGATGCGGAAGCTGCCATCCCGCTGCTGGCGGTAGGTCAGGCCAACCTCCACGCCTTCAATGGAGCGCGGCAGGCTGGTCAGGTCCTCCAGCTCGGCACCCGCCACGCCGGAAGATTCGATCTGGTCCCAGGTCAGGCAGATCACGGCGCACAGGTCGTTGAAATAATATTCCAGGCTTTCCATCGCCATGCGTTCCGCAGTTATGCGGGCATGGGAGCGGGATTCAAACAGGCGGGCATTCAGTTTTTCCACATCGGCACCGGCTTCCATCAGGCGGGCCGCCGCCATATGGGTGCGGGGCGTGGTACTGGCAAACTTAAAGCAGCCGGTATCGGTTGCAATGCCGGTATACAGGCAGTTGGCGATCTGCGGCGTAATGGTCACGCCCATATCCACGATCACATCCAGCAAAAACTCGCAGGCCGCGGCGGCGCCGGGGTCCAGCAGGGTTTCATAGGCATAGCCGCTGTTGCTGGCATGGTGGTCAATGCAAAGGTTGGTATGGGCGGCATACTGCGGCACATTGTTATTTTCGCCAAAAAGCTGGATGCTGGCAACATCCACCGCCACCACAAATGCAGGGTTAAAGCTGCCGTCAAACCAGCGCAGCTCCATATAATCATACATTTTGGGGATGGGGTCGCTGCATAAAATCGCGGCGTTTTTGCCCAGCGCCTTGAGCGCAAGATACAGTGCACCGGCGCAGCCGATGGTATCGCCATCGGGGTTTTTGTGGCAAAGGATCAGGATATCGTCCGCGCCGCGCAGACGCAGCACGGCTGTCTGCCGATCCACAGATTCGGTCATAAGGCTCCTCTTTTCTCGGCCGCGATTGGGGGCTATTCCCTCTCCCCCGTTGGTTCCGGCCTTTGGGAAGGCGCAGCTGCAAGCGTAAATTTCAACTGCGCGTTTTGGTCGATGACTGGCTGCAGCACCAGTTAAGATGTATCTGAAAGCAACGAAAATGACAGATATTTCGCAAGCACAAGCAGGATGTAAGGCAAAGAACCGCAGGGATCCTTTGTGGATTCCAAGGTTTTTTAGCGCAAAATCCGGCTGCGTTTGTAAAAACAGACTACATTTTCGACTTTTCAGATACAGTCTGGGCAGGTTATTCCTGCTCTGCCGGTTCTGCCTGTGCTGCGGGGTGTGCTTTTTCAATATCCTGCAGCAGCTGGTCAATGTGCACTGCGTAAGCAGCGCTGTCATCCTTGGTAAACACAAAGCGCGGGGCTTTGCGGATGTGCATGCGGCGGCTGACTTCGGTGCGGATATGGCCCGAAGCTTTGTTCAGGGCCTTCACCACCGGGTCCGCGCCGCCTTCGCGCCCCATTACACTGATGTACACCTTGGCGACATCCAGGTCCGGGGTAACATCAAGCCGGGTCACAGTCAACAGACCACCCGAAACGCGGGGGTCCTTCATTTCGCCGATAATGGCGATCAGCTCGCGTTTCATATCCTGTGCCATACGGCCATGGTTTTTGCTTGGCATAACTTTACCTCATAAAGCCCCCTGCGGGGCTTGTCAAACAAGCGGGAACGGCTCAATGCCGGATCAATCGCGGTATTCTTCCAGCTTGAAGCACTCGAATACGTCACCCTCTTTGACGTCGGAGAACTTCTGCAGGGTGATGCCGCATTCATAGCCTTCGGCCACTTCCTTGGCGTCATCCTTGAAGCGCTTCAGGGATGCAATGGCATCCTCGCAGATGACGATACCGTCACGCACCAGGCGCAGCTGGGCATCGCGGGTGATCTTGCCGGAAGTAACACGACAGCCGGAAACAGTGCCAACGCTGGAAATCTTGTAGACCTGGCGAACCTGTGCTTCGCCCAAGGCGACTTCGCGCACCTTGGGAGCCAGCATGCCCTTCATAGCGTCGGAAACATCGTTGATGGCATCGTAAATGACGCGGTACATACGCATTTCAACACCGGCCTGCTCGGCTTCGGCCTTGGCAACAGCGTCCGGGCGGACATTGAAGCCGATGATGATGGCGTTGGAAGCATCGGCCAGAGAAACATCGGACTTGGAAATTGCACCAACACCGGCATGGATGACGCGCACGCGCACTTCGTCGTTGCTGAGCTTTTCCAGGCTCTGTTTCACAGCTTCGGCGCTGCCCTGAACGTCAGCCTTGACAACAATGGGCAGTTCCTTCATATCGTTCTGGGCCATCTGGTCAAACAGGTTATCCAGGGTGACCTTGGTGTAAGCAGCAAACTGCTTTTCCTTGGCTTCGGTGGTACGCTTGTCAGCCAGTTCACGGGCCAGGCGTTCATCCTCAACAGCCTCGAAGATATCGCCGGCGGTGGGCACTTCAGTCAGGCCGGTGATCTCCACAGGGGTGGAAGGACCGGCGGATTCGATCTCAACGCCCTTATCGTTGCGCATGGTACGCACACGGCCAACGGCGGTACCGGCAATCAGACAGTCGCCCTTGTGCAGGGTGCCGTTCTGAACCAGCAGGGTGGCAATGGTGCCCTGGCCCTTATCCAGGCGGGCTTCCACAACGGCACCCTTGGCGCGGCGGTTGGGGTTGGCTTTCAGCTCCATGACCTCTGCTTCCAGAACAATGCGTTCCAGCAGGTCCTGGATGCCTGCGCCAGTAGCGGCAGACACGGGGATGCAGGCAGTTTCGCCGCCCCAGTCTTCGGGCACGATCTCGTACTTGGTCAGCTGTTCCTTCACGCGCTCCGGGTTAGCGGTCGGCTTATCCATCTTGTTGATGGCAACGATCAGCTTGACGTTGGCAGCCTTAGCGTGGTTGATGGACTCGATGGTCTGGGGCATGATGCCGTCATCGGCAGCAACGACCAGAACCGCGATATCGGTCATATCCGCGCCGCGGGCACGCATGGCGGTAAAGGCTTCGTGGCCCGGCGTATCCAGGAAGGTAACGGGGCTGCCGTTGACATTGACCTGGTAAGCGCCGATGGCCTGGGTAATGCCGCCGGCTTCGCCTGCGGTAACGTTAGTGGAACGGATGCGGTCCAGGATGGAAGTTTTGCCGTGGTCAACGTGGCCCATAACAACAACGACCGGCGGACGTTCGACCAGCTGATCGGCGCTGTCCTCTTCCTGGGTGAACAGGCGCTCTTCGATAGAAACATGAACTTCATGCTCCACCTTTGCGTGGAATTCCTCTGCGATCAGGGCGGCGGAATCAAAATCGATCACATCGGAAGCAGCGTGCATTTCGCCCATCTGCATGAACTTGGCAACAACCTTGGCCACGTTCTGCTTCAGGCGGGTAGCCAGCTCGCCAACGGTGATCTCATCGGGGATGGAAATCTTGAGCTGGGCGTTGCGAGCCTTTTCCAGCTGGATGCGCTGCAGGCGCTCGGCTTCGGTTTCACGGCGGCGGCCAAACTGCTGGCCGCGGCGGTTATTGCGGTTGTTGAACTTTTCTTTTTTGCCGGTGGGGGCGTTCTTGCGCTTGCTGGGCATATTGCGGCTGTCGGCCAGGTCATCATAGCGGGCGCTGAACTTATCCACGTTCACATCCACGGTGCGGGTATCCACAGACACCTGGGCGCGGTCAACCTTGACCTGCTCGGTGGCGACGGGCTCCTTGATGCCGGTCTCGCTGGCCAGCTCCTGCATCGTCACGCGCTTTTCGCTGCGCTTTTCGGCCTGCTTGTTATCATTGCGCTTATCATTGCGCTTTTCCTGCTGGACCGGTTTGGGCTGTGCTGCCTTGGGCTGCGCATTCTGGGCGGGCTTGGCCTGCTCCGCTTTCGGCTCTGCCTTGGGGGCTTCCGGCTGCTTGGGCTGCTTGGGCTGGGGCTTAGCGGCCTCCGGCTTCGGCTCTTCTTTTTTCGCCTGGGGCTTTGCTTCGGGCTTTTTGGTCTCCTGCTTGACGGGCTGCGGCTCCTTGCCGGATGCCAGATACTCGCCCAGGTCCTTGACGGCGGTTTCGCGGGTCAGGGCTTCCAGCAGGGCGTTGACCTCGTTTTCTTCAAAGGTCGCGCCCGTCTTGCGGGTCTCGCCGGTCAGCTCCGCAAAAGTCTCGATAACCTTTTTGGTGCTGATGCCAAAATCTTTTGCAATATCCGTAACTTTGTATTTGAAATCAACCATTGGCTGAATCCTCCTTCACTTGCTTTTTGAGGTAGCCTGCACACAGGTGTGCAAGGTTTTCGTCCGTAACCGCAAATACAGCAGCAGGCTTTGGCGTAAGCATGCGCAGGTCCTCGCCTTTCAGCGGCATCACCGCGCAGGGGATCACCCCGCGGCAGGTATCCTGCATATGCTGCGTGGTGCGCTTGCTGGCGTCGCAGGCCAGCAGCACCAGGCATGCCTTGCCCCGCATCACAGCTTCTTCCACACGGTCATAACCGTGCAGCAGCTTGCCGGCTTTGCGGCAAATTCCCAATGCACCCAACAATGGGTCCTTATCATTCGCCACGGGGCATCGCCTCCTTTACTGCCTGCTCGGCACAGGCCATCTCCTCGGTCAGGCGCTCAAACACCTCATCCGGCACCGGCACCCCAAAGGCATGTTCCAGCCGCTTGGCCTTGCGTGCTTTGGCCAGGCACGCTGCCGACGGGCACAGGTATGCACCGCGGCCGGAGCGCTTGCCGGTCAGATCCACGCTGACTTCACCTTCGGGGCTGCGCACAATGCGCACCAGTTCTTTTTTCGGTTTTTGGGTGTTGCACCCAACGCACCGGCGCACCGGCACCTTTTTTTGCGGTTTTTGTTGCAAATGGCTGACCTCTTTTCAGTCTCAGCGCCGCATTGCACGGCGTGTGCTCATTATTCCTTGCCGGTTTCCGGGGCGGTCTCGGCGGCGGGGGCTTCGGCCGGCTGTTCAGCCGGGGTTTCGTCCTCCTCGCCATAGTAGCCGGATTCCGGGCGGATGTCAATATTATAGCCGGTCAGGTGGGCGCACAGGCGCACATTCTGGCCCTTGTTGCCAATGGCAAGGCTCAGCTGGTGGTCAGGCACGGTCACGCGGCAGCTCTTGGTTTCGCCGGGCAGCAGCTCCACCTTGACAACCTTTGCCGGGGACAGAGCTGCGGAGATGAACTCGTTGATGTCCTCGCTCCAGCGGATGATATCGATCTTTTCGCCGCCCAGCTCTTCCACGATCTTTTCCACGCGGGAGCCATGGGCGCCGATGCAGGCACCGACGGGGTCAACATCGGGGTTCTTGCTCCACACAGCCATCTTGGTGCGGGCACCAGCCTCACGGGCAATGGCCTTGATCTCAACGGTGCCGTCATAGATTTCGGGCACTTCCAGCTCAAACATGCGCTTGACCAGGCCGGGATGGGTGCGGCTGATGGTCACGCGGGGGCCGCGCTCGGTTGCCAGAACATCGACCACATAAACCTGGACCATCTGGCCTTCGGTAAAGTGTTCGCCGGGCACCTGCTCGTTTTTGGGCAGAACAGCGCTGCCGCCCTTGCCGAGATCCAGCACGATGTTGCCGCGCTCTGCATCCACAGCGGTAACGGTGCCGGTGATGATCTCGTGTGCACGGGACTGCATCTCGCTGCACTGCAGGCTGCGCTCGCCTTCGCGCAGGCCCTGGCGGATCACATGCTTTGCGGTCTGGGCGGCAATGCGGCCAAACTCTTTGGTCTTGAGGGGGGTAACAAGGCGCTGGCCCACTTTATAGGTCTTGCGGATCTTCTGGGCATCTTCCAGGCTGACCTGGGTGTGGGGGTTCTCAACTTCCTCCACAATGTCCTGCAAAAGGCTTGCGCGAAATGCGCCGATGTTGGGGTCGATATCCACAACGACATTATCGTCCTCGACCTCATAGTCCTTTTTGACAGCAATGACAATGGCGGCCTTGATCTTATCGATCAGGTAGTCTGCCGGCAGTCCGCGTTCCTTTTCCAGTGCGGCCAGTGCGTCAAAAAATTCGTTGTTATTCGTTGCCATGTTAGTCCTCCGTTCAATATCGCTCAAAACAAATCTTCATCGTCACACAGTTTTACATACCCTGCGGCTTTTACCGGGAAGGTATAATCCCCGTCATCGCTTTTCAGCGTCACCATGCCGTCAGCGGAAAGCCCTTCCAGAATGCCCTCCGCATCGCGGCGGCCCTGTTCGTCCGGGCGGATCAGGTGGGCAGCGCATTTCTGGCCTTTCAGCTGTTCATAGTGTTCGGGGCGGGTCAGTCGGCGGCCCAGGCCGGGGCTGCCGACTTCAAGGTAGTAGCTCTGGTCAATGGGGTCAGCCTCGTCCAGAATCGGGTCGATGGCGCGGGAAACCGCCTCGCAGGTGTCCGTGTCCAGCGGCTCGTCGCGGTCGATCAGAACGCGCAGGAACCAGTCCGGGCCTTCTTTTTCAAAACGGACATCCCACAGGCGCAGGCCGAAACCTTCGACCGTGGGGCGGACAAGTGCTTCCACAACGGCTGCGGCACCGCCGGGCTGATGGTTTTTGCCTTTGGCCATAAAAAATCTCCCTATCATAAAAAGAAAGCGGACCTTTGACAGCCCACTTTCCATAAAATCATCATCGAACAATAAGAATATAGCATACCGCGGCAAAAAATGCAAGGGGTTTGGCTCATTTTGCGCGAAATTGTAACCAAAATATCCCTTTTGGCCGCCTTTTATGCGCCCGGCTCTTGACGGCGCAGCGTGCTTCCGGTATAATATCGTTATAAGATATCGTGTTACGATATTGCAGTTTGCTGCCAAAGGAGGTGCTGCCCCATGCCGAAACAGGCGCTGGAGAGCCTGACGGAATCTATGTTTTACCTGTTGATGGCCTTGACCCAGGGTGAGCGCTGCGGCACTGAGATCACCGCATTTGCCGCCGAGATCACCGCCGGGCGGGTCAAGATTGGCCCGGCAACGCTGTATACCCTGCTGGGCAAGTTTGAAAAAGAAGGCCTGATTGCCGAAACGTCCGTTCTGGGCTGTAAGCGGTATTATCAGATTACCCCCGCCGGCAGAGCCGCCTATACAGCCGAGTGTACCCGGCTGCAGCTCTGCCTGCAAAACGCGGCCGCGGCGGCGCAGGGCGCTTTTGCCCCTGCTGCCCTGTCGGGAAAGGAGCTTGACGACCATGACCAAAGCACGCTGCAACCCCCTTTGGCAGCCCATCCCCTGCCCACTGTCTGACATTGAGGGGCTGGAAAGCTGGCTGGGCGATATGGCCGCACAGGGGCTTGTGCCTGTAACAATCGGCCAGAACTTTGCCCGCTTCCGCTGCAGTCAGCCCAAAGCCGTGCGCTACCGGCTGAACGCCAAGCCTGCGCCGGAAACATTTTTAGAATCTGCCCCCAGCACCCCGGATGGTGAGGAACGCGCCCTGGCGCAGGAATGCGGCTGGTATTATGTTACCGCCGTGGGAGACTTTTTCCTGTACGCCTGCGAGGATAGTGATGCGCCGGAGCTGAACACCGACCCGCAGGTACAGGCGCTCAGCCTGCGCTATGCCAAGCGGCAGGTATTCGCCCCCGCCGGGCTGCTGGCTTACTGGCTGGTAACGTTCTGGGTGCGGTACGCCATGGGCGTCTGGCACACGCCGGTGATCGACTTTGTGGAGCTGGGCTGGCTGAGCTTCTGCTATCTGGGGCTATTGGCCGCCGCGCTGGTCAGCGTGGTACACAACACCGTGCTGCTGTACCGGTTTTCTGCCCGGTTAACGCGCGGTGCGGAGCCGGAGCGTCACAAAAACTGGCGTAAGGGTGCCGGGCGGTATCTGGTTGGGCGGGTGCTGGCGGCGCTGCTGTTTGTGCTGACCATTGTGTGGACCTTTGCCGGTTCTGCCATGGAAAAGAGCCGGCACGGCAGCATTCCGCTGGAAGATTACACCGCTCCCCTGCCGTTTGCCACCCTGGACGATTACGCCGGGCAGCCCACCGCGCTGGATGCCGACGCCGCCCCCGCGGCCAGTTTTGTGCTGGTGCAGCGGTTGCCGCTGGCCCCGACCTTTATCAAATATGAAGCCCACGGCCAGGCCGGCGCGAATGGGCTGCGTGGTGCATTATATGTAGAGTATTACGAATGTATCACCCCGCAGCTGGCCCAGACGATGTACCGCGAAGGCAAAACCAACGGGCTGCACAACTTTCCCGAAACCGCCGCCGATGCCGCCAACGGTTTCATCTACTGCCGCACGCTGGTGGACGGCAATAAAGTGCTGCGGGTGCTGCTGTTCCAGTACCAGGAGGAACAGATTCCCTTGCAGGAGCTTGAAGCGATCTGCAAAAG
>ULQP01009229.1_pt1 | contig 9715 bp, 8 predicted proteins | sample 1954571 | NCBI WGS metagenome assembly ULQP01 (sample SAMEA4835657, study PRJEB28245) | human gut metagenome | biome: gut microbiome; material: fecal sample | place: Denmark | collected 2008 | reverse complement strand
GCGCGCGCGCCTCCCGCAAATCGCTCTGCCCGATGACGACAGCCTGCGCGTCAATGCCCGCGCGCGTCAGCATGTCGCCAAAACGCGCGCGCGCTTCCTCGGCGGTCAGGCCGTCCTCCTCGCGGCAAAGCGCCAGCATCATCCGCCGCCACTCGATGAACGTGCAGCGCCGCGCCGCGTCCGCGTCTGTCTCCAGCAGCGCGTAGAGCCTGTCGTCCAGCGAGACCACGCGCTCCTTGGGGTTGACGGCGTACAGCCGATAGCGCCCGTGCCCGACCGGGTCGATACGCCGTGCGCGCTCCCGCGTCTGCTCCTCGGTCAGGTCGCCGCGCATCAGCGCGTCAACGTCCTGCTCGAAGCCGGAAAAATGCCGCTTGCCGCGGATGAGGTCGGTCACCTGCAAAATGACCTCCTCGATATATGTGTCGTCAAAGAGAAACACGGGCGTACCCAGCCGGTTGGCCAGCGCGATCACCGACTGCGGCAGCTCGCTGAAATACGCCGTTTTCACCATCAGGCTCGCGATGCCCTGATTCATCAGCGCCTGAAGGGAGTGCGCCACGAGCTGCGCGTCGCCGCGCGCGTAAGCCAGCGTGGTCACGACCAGATCGCCGCGGTAAAAATCCGGAAGCTGCACGCGGGAGGGGTCGTATTCAAACAAAACGGCCGCCGTCACGGTGCGCTCCAGTCCGTCCCGACCGGCGATCAGACGCAAATGCTGAATGTCTTGAAGCCGAAACAGCTCTTTAATGTGAATCAAGCCCGTTCCCCTCCTGCGCTTTTTTGCGGATGAACCGCGTATATTTTATCATTTTTTGCTTTTTCCTGCAAGATAAAAGACGGGGCTGTCAAGCTTAAACCGAATATTTCAAGAAACAAATATCTAGGCATTTTTGGATATGGGGCTTTGCCCCATCGCCCCACCAAAGGGCTTTCCGATCGCCCTTTGGAAACCTTCGGGCGCAAATACTTAGTTTTATTCTTGAAATATCGGTGGTGTTAGCTTGACAGTCCCGTTTCTTCGGCGGTATTACATGGTGATCTCTTTCTTGCCGCTCACCTTGAAGAACACCGCCAGCGCGATGATCGTCGAGAACGTCAGGATGGCGGAAATGGCGGAAGCCACGCCGTCGTTGCCGCGGATGATCTGGGAATAGATTTCCAGCGTCATCGTCTTGGTCTTGCTCGTGTAGAGGATGATGGAGGTGGACAGCTCCGTGATAATCATAATCCACGAAAGGATTGCGCCGGAGATGACGCCGGACATCATCATCGGCACGGTGACCTTGAAGAAGGTCTTGAAATCCGACGCGCCGAGGTTGATGGAGGCCTCCTCGATGCTGGGCGAAATGTTGCGCAGGATCGCCGAGGAGGAGCGGATCGTATACGGCATACGGCGAATCGTATACGAGAGGATCATAATGAACGCGCCGCCCGTCAGCAGCAGCGGCTTTTTGTTGAACGTGGTCAGCAGCGCGATGCCGAGGATGGAGCCCATGACCGTCTCCGGGAACATGGAAACCACGTCGATCGCCGCGTTGAACACGTTGCGGCGGCGCACCACCACGTAGGAGACGAACAGCGACACCAGCACGATCACGAAAATCGCGGCGAATGCCAGCGCGTAGGTGTGCACAATGGAACTGCCGACGGTGGAAAACGCCTCCTTATAGCTGCCAAGGCCGAAGCCCTCGGTGTAGAGCTTGCCGCTCGTGTTGCGGAAGGAGGAATAGACGACGTAGCACTGCGGCATGATGGCCAGCCCGACCAGAATGTAGCAGTACGCATGCGCAAGCACGTTCTTCACGCCATGGAGCTTTTTCGCCTCGACGGGATGCAGCGCGCTCATGGAGAACACCTTGCGGTTGGCGATGTACTTTTGCAGCAGGAACACCGTCGTCGTAATCACAATCGCGATGATGGAAATTGCCGCGGCCATGCCGTCGCTCGAACCGATTTCGGAGAGGAACTCCTTGTAGACGACGACCGGCAGGGTGTTGTAGTTTTCGCCGATGAGCATCGGGGTGCCGTAGTCGGCGAACGTGCGCATGAACACCATCAGCGCGCCGGAGAGCAGTGTCGGCAGAATCAGCGGCAGCACGATCTTGAAGATCTTGCGCACGCCGGAGCAGCCGAGGCTCTCGCTCGCCTCGATCAGCGAATTATCCAGATTCTTGAACGCGCCGGAGACGAACATGAACACCAGCGAATAGAGCTGCAGGCTCATAACGATGACGCATCCCTTGAAGCCGTAGATGTCGCCGAGCTTGAAGCCGAATGTGTTGAGCAGGAAATTGGTGATGGTTCCGTTGCGGCCGCAGAGCATGATCCATGCGTAAGCGCCGATGAACGGCGCGCTCATCGAGCTGACGAGAATCAGGATTTGCAGCGCGCCGGCGAAGCGGATCTTCACTGTGGACATGATGTAGGCCAGCGGCGTCGCCAGCAGCACGGTAATCAGCGTCACGGTCGCGGAGATCTTGAGGCTGCCCCAGATCGCGCGCTGATAATATTTCTTGTGGAAGACCTTGGCGAAATACTGCCAGGTGAAACCGCCGTCCTCGCCGATGACGCTCTTGCTGAGCATGCTGATAAGCGGATAGAGCAGGAACAGCATGTAGAAGATGCTGACGCCGACGGTGACGATCATCCACAGATCCCAGCGAATCTTTTTGCGGGGCGCTTTAGCGGACATCGTTCACAACCCCTTTCGTCAGGTTGGTCTTGCCGTCTGCGGTGAACACGTTGATTTTGTCCTGCTTGAGGGTCAGCTTGACCTTCGTGCCGTTGGGGATGATGCTGGAAATCGAGCTTTCCTCGACGATCTCGGCGTTGGTGCCGTCGTAGAGCTCCACGAAGTACGTCGTGTTCAGCCCGAGGAACACGCTGGAAACCACCGTCGCGTCGATGCCCTGCTGGCCGTCCGCCGCGAGCACAAACTCCTCCGGGCGAACCGCCACCAGCACATCCTCCGCCGGGGCGTTGCCGCAGTTGTCGTAGGGCGTCACGTAGCCGTTGCCGAAGTGCAGCGCGCCCTGCGCGTAGCGCGCGCTGAGCGTGTTGCTGCGGCCGATGAAGTTGGCGACAAACTGGTTCGCCGGGCGCTGATAGATGCTCTTGGGCGTGGAGACGTGCTGAATCACGCCGCCGGACATGACCGCGATGCGGTCGGAAACGGCCATGGCCTCCTCCTGATCGTGCGTGACGTAGATCGTGGTGATGCCGACGCTGTTCTGAATCTGGCGGATGGCGTTGCGCATCTCGATGCGCAGCTTCGCGTCGAGGTTGGAGAGCGGCTCGTCCATCAGCAGCACGTCCGGCTTGATGACGATGGCGCGGGCGAGCGCGACGCGCTGCTGCTGGCCGCCGGAAAGGCGCTCGGGCAGGCGGTCGGCATACTGGGTGATCTTCACGGTCTCCAAAATCTCATCGACGCGCCGCTTGATCTCGTTTTTCGGCAGATGGCGGTTTTCAAGGCCGAAGGCGACGTTCTCGCGCACGGTCATGTGCGGAAAGACGGCGTAATTCTGGAAAACCATGCCGATGTTGCGCTTGTTCGGGGCGATGTCGTTGATGACCCTGCCGTTAAAGGCGATGGTGCCGCCCTCGATGGAGTTGAAGCCCGCGACCATGCGCAGCAGCGTCGTCTTGCCGCAGCCGGAGGGGCCAAGCAGCGTGAAGAACTCGCCCTCCCTGACGTCCAGATTCAGGTCGGGGATGATGACGTTCTCCCCATATTTCTTGACGATGTGCTCAAAATGAATCCCTACGCTCATATCCGTTGATTCCTTTCGCGTTATTTTCCCGTTTAGCCGGGCCTTCGGCTCGTGCGCCTTCCGCCCTATAAAAAGCGAAGGCGCGGCCTGACAGCCGACGCCCTCGCCCGAAGGCATGTGGGAATTACATGTCCATCATAATGTCCTGAACCTTTTCCTTCAGCTCGGAGGTGTGGGCGATGACGTAATCGCTGTCCTCGTAGATGAGCTTGATGTCGGCCAGCGGGGTCATAACGTCGTTCTTATACTCAACCTCGCGCACGTTGCGGCTGGTGGTGTTTTCCGCCAGGAAGCGCTGCGCCTCTTCGGAGAGCATGAAATCGACGAACGCCTTGGCGTTCTCGACGTTCTTCGCGTTCTTGACGATACCGATCTGCGCCGGCAGGAACACGGTGCCCTCGACCGGGTAGACAACCTTGATGTTGGTCGCGCCGTCCTTAATCAGGGTGACGCAGGGGTCTTCGTAGGTCAGGCCGACGGCGTATTCGCCGTTGTAAACGCCCTTGTACACCGCGGAGGAGCCGCTGGTGATGGCGACCTGCTGGCCGACGAACAGATCCTGCACATACTGCCAGGCCGCGTCATCCTCATAGCCGCCCATGGCGAGCAGCATGTTGGTGAGCTGGCAGAACGCGGAGGAAGAAGAAGCCGGATCGGCGGAAGCGATCTTGCCCACCAGCTCGGGCTGGAGCAGATCGGCGTAGCCGTTCACCTCGATGCCCATTTCCTTGAGCATGTCGGTGTTCACCAGCAGCACGGAGCCGTCGATGGTGTAGTTGGTGCAGTAGTTGCGGGTGTTCTTGTACGCATCCATCAGGTACTGATCCTGATCGGAGACGTAATCCTGGAACAGATCTGCGTTGGCCACGTAGTTGGCCAGCGAGCCGCCGTACATGAGATCGAAGGTGCTGTATTCCTGCGCGATTTCGCTGCCGATGCGCTTCATGCAGTCGCCCGTGCCGATGGACTCGACCTTGACCTTGATGCCCGTCTGCTCCTCAAACACCGGGATGATGGAGAGAAGGCCGTCGCTGTTCGGGGAGCAGATGTTCAGTTCGCCTTCGGCCGAAGCCAGCGCCGCGCCGCCGATGAGCATCATGGACGCCAAGGCGGCAGCAAGGAATTTTTTCATGGAAAGTTTCCTCCTTTTTGTTTTAGGCAGTGGATGGTTCGCTCATTGCCTTTGCGATTATTATATCACTTCACTTGGTTATGCACAACCATTATTTTACCGGAATTTTACACATCTTGCGCAAAAAAGTGAAAAACATTTGTAGCTCTGCCCCAACCGCCGGCCAACCCCCGCGCCCGTTCCTTCGTCCGCCGCGCGATAAGATACAGAAAAGCTGCCGTTTTCCCGTTCGAAAGCAGCAGCTTTGGGTTTATCATTTTCCTTACAGCGCGAACAGCAGAATCGCCAGAATGTGGCAGACGCTGCCCAGAATCACAAACACGTGGAACACGCAATGCATGAACGGCTTGGTTCTGCCCTTGCCGTAGAGCACCGCGCCCACCGTATACAGCAGCCCGCCGCCCAGAATCAGCAGGAAGCCGCCCCAGCCGATGGCCTGAATCAGCAGCGGGAGCTTGAAGACGATGCACCAGCCGATGGCCATGTAGCAGACCATCGAAAAGACCTTGTATTTGTTGAGGTCAATCGCCGTGAACGCAATGCCCACCGCCGCCAGCGCCCAGACAATGCCCATCAGCACCCAGCTGGCCACCGGGTCAATCGGCCGCATTGCGCTCAGCAGCAGCGGCGTATACGTGCCCGCAATCAGCACGTAGATCGTGCAGTGGTCAAACACCTGCATCACGCGCTTGCCAAGGCCGGGCTTGAGCCCGTGGTAGACGCTGGACATCGTATACAGCAGGATCATCGAAACGCCGAACACGATCGATCCGGCCAGACCGAATCCGTTGTGGTGCAGCGCGGAAACGATGATGCACAGCACCAGCCCCGCGACGCCCACCGCGCCGCCGACAATGTGGCTGATCATGTTGAACATCTCTTCGTTTTTCGTGTAGACCGGCATTTCGCGATCCATGAGTTTGGTGCGTGTCATCGCGCTTCCCCCTTCGAACAATTTATCTAGTATTGAAAACTAGATTGTAGTTTAGCACGTTCGTCAGGGAATGTCAAGGGCTTTGCGAAACTCCTTTCGAAACAGGAAAACCGAATCAAAGCAGCGGCGCTCAACCGAACCTCCCGCCTGCTCCGTCCCTCCTCAGGCCTTTTCAAATTCGTGCGCGACGCGCTGCAGGAGCTGGCAAATCGGCAGATGCTGCGGGCAGGCTCGCTCGCACTTGCCGCATTTCACGCAGTCCGACGCCCTGCGTCCGGGCGCGGTGTGCGCCGCGTAATCGGCGTTTCCGTCGGGGTGCATCTGCCTGTCGTTCATCGCCGCGAACAGCTCCGGAATGGCGATGTGCTTCGGGCATCCGTCAACGCAGTAGCGGCAGCCCGTGCAGGGAATCAGGTTCCCGCCGCTTAAAATCGCCCGAACGCGGCCGATAGCGGCCTTTTCGCGTTCATCAAGCGCCCGGAAATCCCGCATGAACGAGAGATTATCCCGCATCTGCTCCATGTTGCTCATGCCGGAGAGCACCATCATCACGCCGGGGAAGCCCGCCGCAAAGCGAATCGCGTAGCTCGCCGCGCTTCCGCCGCGCAGCGCGTCCAGCTCGGCCTTCGCGCTCTCCGGCAGGTTGACCAAATTGCCGCCCTTGACCGGCTCCATGACGATCACCGGCTTGCCGTGCTTCACGCAGACCTCGTAGCATTTGCGGCTCTGCACCTTCGGGTCGTCGTAATCCGCATAGTTGAACTGGAGCTGCACCGCCTCGATCGCCGGATACTCCGTCAGAATCTGCTCCAGCATCTCCGCGCTGTCGTGGAAGGAGAGGCCGACGTGGCGAACCCTGCCCTCCGCCTTCAGCGCGAACGCCGTCTCATACGCGCGGCAGGCCTTGAAGTGGCCGTAGTTCTTCGCGCTCTGCGCGTGCATCAGGTAAAAATCGAAATACGTCACGCCGCAGGCTTCGAGCTGGCTTTCAAACAACGGCCGGATGTCCGCCTCGCTCTTAAAAAAGCTTCCCGTCAGCTTGTCCGTCAGCACGTAGCTTTCGCGCGGATAGCGGCTCGTCAGGCAGGCCTTGAGCGCCTTTTCGCTTTCGCCCTGAAGATAGCCGTGCGCCGTATCGAAGTAGTTGAAGCCCGCCTCCAAAAACGCATCGACCATCCGTCCAGTTTCCTCAAGGTTCACGCTTTCCCTGTTCATCGGCAGGCGCATGCAGCCAAAGCCGAAATTCTTCTTGGTGTTGTCCATCCTGTACACCCTTTCAAAGCCCTGTTTCGTTGTGCGAATTCCCCTCTATCATACAACCTGACCTCGGCCTCAAGTCAAGCCCTTTGGGCAATTTTCTTCGCGCGGTCGTGCCAAAAAGGAAACCCCCCTGCCAACGGCAGGGGGCTGAATTTCCGGGAAAGGGAAATTACTTGACTTCGACCTTCGCGCCCGCTTCTTCGAGCTTCTTCTTCATGGCCTCGGCCTCTTCCTTGGAAGCGCCTTCCTTCAGGGTCTTCGGAGCGCCTTCGACGATGTCCTTGGCTTCCTTCAGGCCCAGGCCCGACACGACCTCACGGACGGCCTTGATGATGGCGACCTTCTTAGCAGCGTCGAAGCTAGCCAGAACGACGTCAAACTCGGTCTTCTCCTCAGCGGCAGCGGCCGGAGCGCCAGCGACGCCGGCAGCGGCAACCGGAGCGGCGGCGGAAACGCCGAACTTCTCTTCGAGGGCCTTCACGAGCTCAGAAGCCTGGATCAGGGTCAGGCTTTCGATAGCGGAAACGATCTCATTGATTTCCATGGTAAGTTACCTCCGTTATTGTAGATTTGTTTGGTTTGAAGATGCCGTCTATCCGGCTGTCTTTTGCAGATTACTGCTCGCCGGCTTCGGCCTTCTTGTCGGCAATCGCCTGAATGACGTAAGCCAGAGCGGTCGCCTGAGAATTGAGGCAACCCATGATCTTGGCGATGAGCTGCTCGCGCGGCAGGATATCGGCCAGAGCCTTGACCTCTTCCACGCTCTGCACAGCGCCGTCCATGATGCCGGCCTTGATGGTCAGCGGGGACGTCTTCTTGTCCTTCTCAGCGGCGGTGATGAACTCCTTGATGAGCTTCGGAGCGGACACCGGATCGCCGTTGCCGAAAACGAAAGCGTTCGGGCCTTCGAGAATCGCGTCGTCGATCTTGATGCCCTTGTTCTCCAGCGCGCGCTTCATCAGCGTGTTCTTGAGAACGCAGTAATCAACGTTCGCCGCGCGGCACTTGGCGCGCAGGGCGGTGATGGCCTCCACGGTCAGCGCCTTATACTCGACGATGACGATGGACTCGGCCTTTTCGATCTTCTCCTCGATTTCGGAAACAACGACTTTCTTCGCTTCAAAATTCTTGGACATGTCATTTTCCTCCTTCCCGAAAGGTTTCGGAAAAGAAAAGCCCCTGCGCTGGGCGCAAGGGCAGAAAACCGTTTTCACGGAAAAATCGCACTCGCACCTCGGCTGGCGGAAAACCCTTTATGACGCGCAAGCGCGTGACCAACTGTCTTAGGCACAGAACTTTTCAATTCACGGGTGCTATCATATCATATTTATCCGGGATTGTCAACGATTTTTTACGGAATTTTATAGCCGGTGACTTCAAAAATCGCGTTTTGACCCATTTCCTCCGTGATATAGGGCGCAAGCGCTTTCCATGCGGAAAAACAGCCGTCCTCCAACAGACCCGGATGGTCTGCCACGCTATCTTGCAGCGCATCGAGCATGCGCCCTTCCGAATCGGTGACGATGACGCTGAGCGCCGTAAAACCCTTGGGATCAAACGCATCCGTCGTTTCCAGATGCAGTTTTCCGTCCGCAATCCACGCCTTTGCCGCTTCAACGTTTTCCAGATGTCCCTTTGTTTCAGAAGCAACCCGTGCGTCAAACCGAACCTGCAAGCGCGCTGCCTGCCGGATTTTTTTAGCGACCGCGCCCAAGCCGGCGGGCGATACCGTTTTTTCGACGGTTTCCTTGGTTTCCCAATCGGCGATCCACGTTTTCACTTCATCCGTTCCCGCAAAGAGCACCACCCGTTCGCCCGGCCGAACCGTTCTGTTCGTCTTCCAAAACGCGCCGTCGATGGCAGGCACGCTCCAGCGCGCCAGTTCTTCCTCCCGCGCGTTGCAGGCGATCAGCCATGTGTCGTCAATGGTGATTGCCTCCTCCGACACGTTTTCCAGCTCGACAAGAACAGACCATCGTTCGCCCGCATCATCCCACGGAATGACGGATTGGCGCGTGACCTTAAACCCCTCCGGCTTGGTTTGAATGGCTTGATTTGCGGCTTCCTGTTCGGTCAGACATTCTTTGGAAAGGCAGACGTTAAACATCGTCCCCGCCATGCCCGACGCGCAAACGCACAGCATCATACACAGCGCTCCCGCAAAAAACAGTTTTTTCATTTTCTTTTCCTCGTTTCGTAATTAATTGTTTTTTACTTCATCTTCCCGTTTCCGGAACGCGGGAAGCCGTGCAAAAAATTTGAAAAATCTGTTTCGCGCGAAAAAGTGTCTGCGGCCTCACGGCGGTGAGAATAGGTTATGGAACCATCCTATACCCCACCGAGCCCGTCTCCGCGTTATCCTCCTGCTCAAGCGTCACCCAGCTTCCGATGCGCTTTTCAAACGTCCATGTTTCGCCCGCGAGCAGCTGCTCGCCCTCGTCCAGCGACGCATTGAATCCGTCGAGCAGCATCCCCTGCGCGTCCGTCGCCCAGATGCTCACGTATCCGTCGGTTTCCCCGCTGTCGTCCGCGTCCTTTGTCAGCGTCGCCACGAAATAGTGGTCGCGCAGCTCCGCGTCCGCGTCCTGTTCTTCGGCGGTTCGCGTCGGCGCC
>ULQP01081973.1_pt1 | contig 9726 bp, 5 predicted proteins | sample 1954571 | NCBI WGS metagenome assembly ULQP01 (sample SAMEA4835657, study PRJEB28245) | human gut metagenome | biome: gut microbiome; material: fecal sample | place: Denmark | collected 2008 | reverse complement strand
CTGCGCAGCCTGCCGCACCAAACCAAACACTGCCAAAATCAGCAGCCAGGCCATCACGATCATGGCCAAGCTGGGCGGCAGGTCCGGTACGCCGGTCAGCAGCTCAAACGGAAGCTGGAACAGCAGGCACGGCACAATGCCAAAGTAAACATAGTACCGCCCCTGATAATAAGCAACATCCCACAAAGCATCCGGGGCCGCGCTCTGACGGGCGGCGGTATCGTAAGGGTTCTGCATCTCCGCCATGGCGGCGGGCGGGTCGCGCTGCAGATCCAGGCGGCCATTCAGCAGGCTGTGGGCCAGAGCGCCGTACTGCGCAGCGGAATCATTCTGCCAATCGCTGATATGCTGGGTGAAGGTGATGCGGCTTTCGCCGTCCCAGTTTTCGACATTATAAAACGAGGTCGCCACGCCGGAGTTGCGGGCATCGGCAAAGGGGGCCGCTGCGGCCAGCAGGCAGAGCATGCAGCCCAGCACCAGCACCGCCGGGCGGTATTTGGCGCGGTGGGTCAGGTAGGCTTCGTGCCACGCGGCAGCGCCGGGGCGCAGCCCCCACAAGGCCAGCAGTGCCAGATACACCACTGCCAGCCGCAGCAGCGAGAAATCCATCGGGCGGGGTACATTGGCCAGAACCGCCTGCACGGTATAGTTCAGGTCATAACTGCGGTACTCTCCGCTATAGCCCTCCGCTTGCAGGGTCAGGGTATCCACCGCGCCGGAAAAATCCAGCGTGCGCACCAGGCTGCGTGCCGCTCGCGGGGCCGCCTGCCACTGCCAGCTTTGGCGCGGGGCGGTGCTGGCTTCGTCGGTACCGGACACCCACAGGATAAACAGCGGGTTCTGATCCTGCGGATAGTTGCCGTCATACTGGTAGACAACGCCATCCAGCGCAACGTTATACAGCGGCTGATGGATGCCGGTAAAGGTAAGGGTACTGTGCGCATCGTTCAAAGCAATCGGCTCCCCATCCGCCGGGGCATCCTGCAAATAGGCGCGCAGGTCAACGGGCTGGTAGCCGTGGGTTGCAAAATAGGGTGCGTTGCCCACGAATACTTCCAGGCCGATGGCGGCAATCAGCAGCGCAGCAACCGTCCAAAGTGTGCGGTACCGCCGCCCGCTGCGCAGGCGGAGTAACAACACAGTGCCGCAGGCCCACAGTGCCGCCCCATTGATGGCCAGCAGGCGGAACAGATCAAACCCCTGCGCCAGCCCCGGCTGGGCAAACACACATGCTGCGATGATCCACACTGCCAGCACAATGCCCGGCCCGGCCAGTACATCCGCATGGGTTGCCCTGCGGTCGCACAGCCGCCCCGGCAGTGCCCAAACCAGCACCCCCAACAGGATGCTGACACAAATTGCTGCTGCAAACATAAAAAGCCCCCATACCAAAGTGTATGGGGGTATTATACTATGAATTGCGGTTTTTGTCGATATTGGGGGTACTGGCGTCCTCTTCCTGCGGGTCGGACGGCTGTTCGCCTGCCCGCTCCGCTTTGCGGTACTGCGCGGGGGAAAGCCCGGTTTCCTTTTTGAACACACGGCTGAAATACAGCGGGTTATCATACCCGACGATCTCGGAAACTTCACCGATGCTGTATTTGGTGCGTTCCAGCAAGCGCTGTGCATTGACGATACGCAGCGACTGGATATACCGTGCGGGCGCTTTCATGCTTATTCCTTTGCTTTTGAGCCGGGATTATTCAATGCCGGTCACGGTATAATCTTTGTCCTCAACGGCTTTTTTCAGCACAGTGTCATCCACCGGCTTATCCAGCGTTACAACAGCGGTACCGGCGGTGTGGCTTACTTCGGCGGCGGAAACACCGTCCAGCGCTTCCAGTGCCTTTTTCACGGTTGCTTCACAATGGCCGCACATCATGCCTTCAATTTTAATGGTCTTATTCATGGTCGTGTTCTCCTTTTTGCTTGTTTTGTGTGCTTTGCGTTTATGGTCATGTTTGGTGCTGCGAATATCGAACAGGTTCAGCCGCAGTGCGTTGGAAACCACGCAGAAGCTGGACAGGCTCATAGCCGCAGCGCCGTACATCGGGTTCATCTGCCAGTGCAGCAGCGGGATAAAGACACCTGCCGCCAGGGGGATGCCCAACACATTGTAGGCAAAGGCCCAGAACAGGTTTTCGTGGATATTGTGCAGAGTAGCGCGGCTCAGGCGGATGGCGGCGGGCACATCGCTCAGACGGCTCTTCATCAGCACAACGTCAGCGGCGTCAATCGCAACATCCGTACCGGCGCCAATGGCAATACCGACATCCGCGCGGGTCAGAGCCGGTGCATCGTTGATGCCATCGCCCACCATGGCCACGCGGCCCTTGTTTTTCAGGCTGCGGATCACAGCTTCCTTGCCATCGGGCAGCACACCGGCAATCACTTCGTCCACACCGGCCTGTGCACCAATGGCTTTGGCGGTGCGTTCGTTATCGCCGGTCAGCATCACAACACGGATGCCCATGCCCTGCAGTTCACGCACAGCCTGCGGGCTGTCCTCCTTGATGACGTCCGCCACCGCGATAACGCCCTGCATGGTGCCATCCTTGGCAAAGAACAGCGGGGTCTTGCCCTGGGCGGCCAGTGCTTCGGCGCTGGATGCCATCTTTTGCGGCACCGCCACGCCAAGGGTCTGCATCAGCTTGGCGTTGCCGCCGTACAGGGTACTGCCGTTCAGCACAGCCGTCAGGCCATTGCCGGGCAGAGCCTGGAAATCTGCCACCTCGGCGGGGGGCAGGTTATCCTCCTGTGCCTTTTGCAGCACAGCGCGGGCCAGCGGGTGTTCACTCTTCTGCTCCAAGGCAGCGGCAAGGCTCATCAGTACCTGCTCCGTCACACCGTCTGCGGGCAGGATATCCGTCACGCGCGGCTCGCCGCTGGTGATGGTGCCAGTTTTATCCAGGGCAACGATCTCGGTTTTACCGGTCTGCTCCAGCGAAACCGCGGTTTTGAAGAGAATGCCGTTTTTAGCGCCCACACCATTGCCAACCATAATGGCAACCGGCGTTGCCAGACCCAGCGCGCAGGGGCAGCTGATGACCAGCACTGAAATACCGCGGGCCAGCGCATAGCCAACGGTCTGCCCTGCCAGCAGCCAGACAATGGTGGTGATGACCGCCAGGGTGATGACGGTCGGCACAAACACACCGGAGACGCGGTCTGCAATTTTGGCAATGGGTGCCTTGGTGGCTGCGGCATCGCTGACCATCTGGATGATCTGAGCCAGCGTGGTATCCTGACCCACGCGGGTGGCACGGCAGCGCAAAAAGCCGGATTGGTTCAGGGTTGCGGCGCTCACGCTGTCGCCTTCGGCCTTATCCACCGGGATGCTCTCACCGGTCAGGGCCGATTCGTTCACCGCGCTGCTGCCTTCCAGCACCACGCCGTCAACGGGGATATTCTCGCCGGGACGCACCACAAACACATCGCCCTGCTGCACCTGTTCGATGGGAACGGTAACTTCCGCCCCATTGCGCAGCAGCGTTGCGGTTTTGGGGGCCAGGTTCATCAGGCCTTTCAGGGCATCGGTGGTCTTGCCCTTGGAGCGAGCTTCCAACGTTTTGCCCACCGTGATCAGGGTCAGGATGGTTGCGGCGGATTCAAAATAAAACTCCTCCATATAGCCCATCACGGCCATGGCATCCCCCTGCACCTGGGCCACCGTCATGGCAAACAGAGCGTAAGTGCTGTAGCCAAAGGCCGCGGTAGCGCCAAGGGATACCAGGGTATCCATATTGGGGGCACGGTTCCACAGCGCCTTAAAGCCGCTGATAAAGAACTTTTGGTTGATGACCATGATGATAATGGTGAGCAGCATCTGTAAAATACCCATTGCCACATGGTTGCCCTGCATAAAGCCCGGCAGCGGCCAGTTCCATAGCATGTGCCCCATGGAGAAGTACATCAGCACCACCCAGAAGATCAGCGAGGCAATCAGGCGGCGTTTGAGGCGCGGGGTCTCGGTATCTTTTAAGGCATCTGCTGACGGCGCGGCGGACTGGGCGGCAGCGTTTTTAGGGCTTGCGCCATAGCCTGCGGCTTCCACTGCGGCCACAATATCTGCCGGAGCGGCGGTGCCCTCCACACCCATTGAGTTGGTCAGCAGGCTGACCGAGCAGGATGTTACGCCCGGCACTTTGCTGACGGCTTTTTCCACCCGGGCACTGCATGCGGCGCAGCTCATCCCGGTTACGTTATATTGTTCCACTTCTTTCCTCCTGTTCCCTCTCTTTTGCGGTAGTGATTTTATAATTCCTGTGTGATGATTGGCGAGTGGTTTCTCTTTGGTGTTTGAACACAGGTTGTTGATGTTTGAGTTGTTTCTATGGCAATACCGCATAATTCTAAGTGCCGATACGGCGAGCGAGGTGCGGCAGATACCAAGCCAAAAGCGCAGATAATACTGGATGCTGCAAAGGTGAGCGCCGCCAGTGGCGGAAACAGCGAACCGAAGCAGGGGCAGCGGTCGCAGAGTGCGAGGGGCTTTTGCCCCCGAAGCACGATGCGGGTACCGCAACCCGACATTATCGAGCATTTTGGCAACGCAGCTGCCGTGCCGCAGCTGCCGGAGCGGTGCTTAAGCCGCAAGGCGGGAATTGTGCGGTGTTGCCCTATCCTCACTCCCCTTTTGGTGAGCGGCTAGCCTGCAATTCGACGTATTATTGAGGTTACCATTTCTATCCACACTCTCCTTGTGGAGAGCGATACGTTGGGAGCAACCAAGGCCGATGCGGCATTTCTATCCACACCCTCTCACAGGGAATGACTGGCATTTATTCATGGCTCTGGTAATGTTACACAAACTTTTACCGATGGTTTGTGAACAGAAAAACAATCGTACTGGGCACTGGCATGGCATTTTTGCTGGCTCAAACACTCGTGCATTTATTTCATGTTCTGCTTCTGCTATTTTGTGCAGGCAATGCTTATTTCATCAGTTTCTGCAGCGTTTTCAGCAGCTCATCCACAACTTCGTCATTCCCGGCACGGATATCATCCGCCACACAGGTGCGGATATGGTTTGCCAGCAGCTCACGGTTGAACGCGTTCATCGCCGCCGTTACCGCCGCCGACTGCACCAGAATATCCGGACAATACACTTCGTTTTCCACCATCCCACGGATGCCCCGAATCTGCCCTTCGATCCGGTTCAGTCTGTGGACCAGGCTTTTATACTCTTCTTCACTGCGATGCTTTGTTTTGTGTGCACAGCAGCAACACGGTTCCTTCTTTTCGTTTTCCTGCATTATGTTACCCTCCCATCACATGCAAGGTACCCCAGCGGGGTATATTCACTATATACCCCGCCGGGGTACCTTGTCAAGTAGATAATATAATATTTTTATATTATTTTATGCGAGAGTTTTTTACTATAGCAATTTTTAAAATTAAAGCGGATATCTGCATGAACAAAACCACCCTGAACAGTCAGAAAGAGAAACATTCCATGCTCTCCTTGCGGAGAGCGACTCAACGTGCCGGACTTTCCCGCTACTGATCCCCTATTTCTATCCACGCTCTCCTTGCGGAGAGCGACTCCTCGCCCCAGCCCCAGTTGCCATCCTGTTTGGGATTTCTATCCACGCTCTCCTTGCGGAGAGCGACCGGGAACGATCGGCGCGGCTGCTGGTACAGCTGCTATTTCTATCCACGCTCTCCTTACGGAGAGCGACGCATGAGTCGCTGCACGGTCGCGGGCTCCTGCCGATTTCTATCCACGCTCTCCTTACGGAGAGCGACCGGGGCCGAAATCCAGGACCCCGGACAAGTATTATTTCTATCCACGCTCTCCTTACGGAGAGCGACATTGTCAAAAGATGCCAAAGACGGGCCAGTACTAATTTCTCTCCACGCTCTCCTTACGGAGAGCGACGCCAAACTTACCCAAAAATTTGAAATCAGAAGCAAATTTCTATCCACGCTCTCCTTACGGAGAGCGACAGCAAATGGAGCATCTTAAAATCCCGGCGCATGGTATTTCTATCCACGCTCTCCTTGCGGAGAGCGACATCTCCGTGTTTTGGACGGCTCTAAGTCGTCCATTATTTCTATCCACGCTCTCCTTGCGGAGAGCGACACATTACGATAATTACAACTTGCACTGTGTCGAAATTTCTATCCACGCTCTCCTTGCGGAGAGCGACGCGTTTTTTTGATGTATCATTAAATTATTTCTATCCACGCTCTCCTTGCGGAGAGCGACTTAACAAGCGTTGTGAGTTCAACGGGGACAATAGATTTCTATCCACGCTCTCCTTGCGGAGAGCGACGGTATCGGTCTGGTGTTTCTGTGGTGGGGCGTTCGGATTTCTATCCACGCTCTCCTTGCGGAGAGCGACAAACTTGAAAAATACGGCATCAAGATGCAGGGGTTATTTCTATCCACGCTCTCCTTGCGGAGAGCGACGCTTGAGTTATTTCTATATTATCAAGATAACACAATTTCTATCCACGCTCTCCTTGCGGAGAGCGACCATTCCTGACCGGGAACCTGCTGCCGGATATCTGATTTCTATCCACGCTCTCCTTGCGGAGAGCGACCCAACAAGATGGGCACCAACATGCAGGATATCCAATTTCTATCCACGCTCTCCTTGCGGAGAGCGACTCTCTTATTTTGGGGTGAGCAATATGGCGGAAAAATTTCTATCCACGCTCTCCTTGCGGAGAGCGACGGCGCAAGCAACAATCCGCAACACTTACCGCTGGCAATTTCTATCCACGCTCTCCTTGCGGAGAGCGACCGCCACATCTTCCAGGTATTTGCGGCGGCGGTGATAATTTCTATCCACGCTCTCCTTGCGGAGAGCGACCATGTCAACCCGGCGCAGCGGGCCGTCATGGCGGCATTTCTATCCACGCTCTCCTTGCGGAGAGCGACCGTTGTCCAGCGCAATGTCCCGCTGGGCCTGCTTATTTCTATCCACGCTCTCCTTGCGGAGAGCGACCCTGCTGACCGGATATTGTCCGGTTCATGATATAGATTTCTATCCACGCTCTCCTTGCGGAGAGCGACAAAACCCGGTCACAGTTTCCATGTAGGCATTGGCCATTTCTATCCACGCTCTCCTTGCGGAGAGCGACCCGTTGTTTACGGCGCAGGTTTTGCCCACGGCGAAATTTCTATCCACGCTCTCCTTGCGGAGAGCGACCAAGGCCTGCCGCACCTGGACATACGAGCGCTTGATTTCTATCCACGCTCTCCTTGCGGAGAGCGACGGCGCAAGCAGCAAGTACATGAGCTATGGCTGGGATTTCTATCCACGCTCTCCTTGCGGAGAGCGACGATCTGCGGCAGATCTGCCACGACCTGTGCAAGATTTCTATCCACGCTCTCCTTGCGGAGAGCGACAGGTGCTGCGCTATGGCGTGCTGACCGCCTCGCTGATTTCTATCCACGCTCTCCTTGCGGAGAGCGACGACACCAGCAAGGATACTATCAAGACTGTCGTTAATTTCTATCCACGCTCTCCTTGCGGAGAGCGACGGTATCTTATCAACACGTATCATAGGATTTTCGGGATTTCTATCCACGCTCTCCTTGCGGAGAGCGACTCGGCTTTGGGTGGAACAACAATGCCAGAAGTATATTTCTATCCACGCTCTCCTTGCGGAGAGCGACATCTCCGCGTTGTGGATGGTAGCAAATCTTCCATTATTTCTATCCACGCTCTCCTTGCGGAGAGCGACTATGATGGCTTGATTGCTTCCGCCAACTTCTGCCGATTTCTATCCACGCTCTCCTTGCGGAGAGCGACCGTTGGTACAAATAATCATGTCAGGGTAAGCCAGAATTTCTATCCACGCTCTCCTTGCGGAGAGCGACAGGCGAGGAGCGAGCGAATCAATCGGGATATTGCATTTCTATCCACGCTCTCCTTGCGGAGAGCGACGTTTACAAGCGTTGTAAGCTCAACTGGCACAACGGGATTTCTATCCACGCTCTCCTTGCGGAGAGCGACCGTATACACGCACCCAATCGGCGTCCTTATCACTATTTCTATCCACGCTCTCCTTGCGGAGAGCGACCCGCCCCGCGGGGGCGGTCTGTATTACTTAATACCCAATTTCTATCCACGCTCTCCTTGCGGAGAGCGACATGCTGACCACGCGCAGGACATTTTGACGGCGTTATTTCTATCCACGCTCTCCTTGCGGAGAGCGACGGTTGTGTACGATATTGTACTCATGCCCCGGGAATTTCTATCCACGCTCTCCTTGCGGAGAGCGACCACCGCCCCCGAAAGGGCAGTGACAACGCGGGGATTTCTATCCACGCTCTCCTTGCGGAGAGCGACGTAGTGGACACCCTGAAACTCGCCCGTCCTATGCTATTTCTATCCACGCTCTCCTTGCGGAGAGCGACTTTGTTGTCGGCGATGTAATGGGCAAAGCATTAGCGATTTCTATCCACGCTCTCCTTGCGGAGAGCGACACCCACACAAACAAAACAAACGGGGGTACACACCATATTTCTATCCACGCTCTCCTTGCGGAGAGCGACCAAGCCGGCTTTCGCCGGTTATCTCCGAAGCTCTATTTCTATCCACGCTCTCCTTGCGGAGAGCGACCCATTGTGCCAGTTGAGCTTACAACGCTTGTCAAATTTCTATCCACGCTCTCCTTGCGGAGAGCGACAGATAAATTATAGTCAGTATCGGCCCATACATCATAATTTCTATCCACGCTCTCCTTGCGGAGAGCGACCGTTGAAAAGGTTCCTGCCGATGTGTATTATCAGGCATTTCTATCCACGCTCTCCTTGCGGAGAGCGACCAATAATTGTGGTATACATGAGTAGCATTAGCAATTTCTATCCACGCTCTCCTTGCGGAGAGCGACAGCGGCCAATGATACCGACAACACCGCCCGCAAATTTCTATCCACGCTCTCCTTGCGGAGAGCGACGGGATAGGTATCAGAAGTCGTACCGTCATAATGATTTCTATCCACGCTCTCCTTGCGGAGAGCGACCGTATATTGTGCAGGCTTTGCAAATCATCCGGTGAATTTCTATCCACGCTCTCCTTGCGGAGAGCGACCTGAATTACTTAATACCCAACAGCGGCACCTTACATTTCTATCCACGCTCTCCTTGCGGAGAGCGACGCTGTACTGCACATAATCGCCAGAGCCCGAAACAATTTCTATCCACGCTCTCCTTGCGGAGAGCGACTGGACGCTCCAGAATCATCAAGATACTTCTCCCATTTCTATCCACGCTCTCCTTGCGGAGAGCGACAATTAACGGTTTAAGACATAAGTGTGCGAGCTTCTATTTCTATCCACGCTCTCCTTGCGGAGAGCGACGTTATTTTCTTGTTTTATAATAGTCGATGTCAAATTTCTATCCACGCTCTCCTTGCGGAGAGCGACAACGGACATGAGACATCGCCTTATAGAGTTTGGATTTCTATCCACGCTCTCCTTGCGGAGAGCGACTTGGCTCTCGTCTTTATGACATGTCTGCCGCCTGATTTCTATCCACGCTCTCCTTGCGGAGAGCGACCCAAAATAGACCCCGACCAAGTACCCGGATATACGATTTCTATCCACGCTCTCCTTGCGGAGAGCGACTCTCTTTTATGTTATATGATACATCCGCTCTGATATTTCTATCCACGCTCTCCTTGCGGAGAGCGACTATGTTCCAGTATGAGCGTTACGAGTAACCTCGAATTTCTATCCACGCTCTCCTTGCGGAGAGCGACGGCCCAA
>ULQP01063721.1_pt1 | contig 9764 bp, 5 predicted proteins | sample 1954571 | NCBI WGS metagenome assembly ULQP01 (sample SAMEA4835657, study PRJEB28245) | human gut metagenome | biome: gut microbiome; material: fecal sample | place: Denmark | collected 2008 | reverse complement strand
GGCGGCCGGCGGCTTCAATCAGCCAGCCGTCTTCCCGCAGCTGGGCAATGCGCTTCCACACGGCAGCGCGGCTGATGCCCAGTTCCTGACTGATTTTTTCGCCGGAGACATAATCGCCGCCGGAGAGGATTGCAAGAATGTCATTCATCGGTTTCATCTCCTGAAAAGAGGTGCTTTTGTTGGAACATATGGTTTTGCCGGAGCAGGACGGGATGCGCCTGCGCGATGTACTGCGCCGCGTGATGGGCGTGAGCTACACGGCAATGAAGTCCGCCAAGTGGAACGGCGGCATCACGGTGGATGGCGTCGTGACCCCGGTGGATGCGTTTGTGCGCGCCGGGCAGGTGGTGGCAATCCGCTTCCGGGAGAACGCCCCGGTGTACGCGGTCAAGCCGTATGCCCTGCCGCTGACCATTGCGCATGAGGATGACTGGCTGTTCGTGATTGACAAACCCGCCCCGCTGGCGAGCCAGTCCAGCGCCCTGCACCCGGACGACACGCTGGAAAACGCGCTGTACGCCCATTTGCGCTGTCCGGCGGATTTCGTCTACCGTCCGGTGAATCGGCTGGATAAGGGCACAAGCGGGCTGATGATTGTCGCCAAGGACGCGCATATTCAGCACCGTTTGCAGGCGCTTCTGCATACGCCGGAGTTCATCCGGACGTATCAGGCGGTGGTGGAGGGATGCCCGGATGACGACTGCGGCGTGATTGACGCGCCCATCGGCAAGGAGGACGCCGCCAGCATCCGCCGTATCGTGACCGCATCCGGCAAGCCGTCGGTGACGCACTATCGTGTGCTGAAGCGCGGAAAAACGCGCGCGCTGGTGGAATTGGTGCTTGAAACCGGGCGCACGCACCAAATTCGCGTGCATATGGCGTCTATCGGCTGTCCGGTCGTCGGGGATTTCCTCTACGGCACGGAAATTCCGCAATTGCCGGGGCGGTTTGCGCTGCACGCCAGCGCCTTGACGCTCCATCACCCGATGACGGGGGAGTGGCTGTCGCTTACCTCGCCTTTGCCGGAATCGCTTGCGACACTGCTTGACTGATGGCGGATTGCAGGAAGTCCAAACCCCGCTGCCGCTGGATGGCAAGCTGCTCGTCCACCACGGAAAAATCCGGATGCGTCGGGTCGGCGACTTGCAGCGTGCGCAGCAGCTGGTCAACGCGGCTGTTGCGGCTTTCGGGGTCGTCCTCGCGGTAGCGGCGGAGAATTGTGCAGGGCGTGTGCAGCAGGAGGGAAAACGCGGCGGCGTGGAAGCTGTCCGTCAGCACCATGCTCGCGCCCGCAATCAGCCGAAGCCACTGCGCGGGGGTCACGCCCTTCGCCAGCGGATACGCGGACTGGAGTGCCGATTCCGTCCGCGGAATGACGCGCACGCCCAGACCTGTTTTCTGCCGAATCTGCTCCACCTGCGTCCAGTACGCGGGATTGTCCGCCAGGAAGAAGCACAGAATATCATTGCCCATCGGGATGTCGCCGCCGATGAGTTCCAGCCACCTTTCGCGCGGCAGGAGCATCACGGGGTCGGGCATGACGGCGGGCTTTTTGCCGATGAGGGCCTGCAGGAGTGCCGCACCCTCTTCCTCCCGGACGGAGATGGCGGCGAACCCCCGTGTCAATGCGGCGATTTTGCGCCCTTTCGCGCTGTCCGTCATCGTCGATACGCCCAGCGACGGCGCGTAGGCGACTTTCGGCTTCTTCGTGAAATTCAGGAAATACGCCGGATTGAGCCACGTCGGCGACCAAATCTGGTCTGACCCGCAAATCAGCGTGTCGTATGACAGCGCCTGATGCGCCAGCGCACTCTGGTCGCGGCAGATGGGCGACAAAATCATCTGCGTCTGCCGGAACTCATCAAAGCCCTCGTTCAGCCCGCGCGCCGCGCTGCGCTTCTTCATGCCGTCCAAAATCAGGCGGGGCGAATTGCCGCTGCACAGCAGATTCTTCATCTTTTCCGTCTGCGAGGGAACATAGTCGATATGCTCCGCGTCGTACCCCAAGGAACGGACGGCGTTTTGCAGCGCCCACGCTTGAAGAATCGACCCGTAATTGTCGTTGTGCAGGAAGGTCATGATGCCGATTCGTGCCATGCGCTCACCTCTATCGCGAAAGTTCGCTATCATTATAGCATACTTCTTCGCTGGAAGCAAACAAAACCGCGAAATCCGCTGGACAAGCGGCGCGAATCGGCGTACAATGGGGTGGGGGATTTACGACTGCACGCTTTCCAGCCACTTCTCCAGCGTGACCTCGTCGTCAAAGCCCATGCCCGCGCGCACGTCCTCCTGCACATCGTCCGGCAAGTCGCTCAGCGGCACGCCGAGTTCGCGCACCAGCGCCAGCGCGTCGCCGTAACGGTTGCGGAAGATGCACAGCTGCCCGCTTTCGTCCGGCATCAGCACAACATGCTCCGGGCAGTAGAGGGCAAGCGCGCGTTCCATGCTCACCTGCGCGGGCGAAAACGACGTGATGACCCACTGGTCGTACTTCGCGGCGAGTTCGTCCTTCGTCATGCCGGCCAGTTCGGCCGGCAGGCGCTGGCGGCGCGTCATTTCGTGCCCGCAGGGGGAAAAGGTGACGCGCTGGAGCAGCTCGCACTCGGCGCTCAGGCGGGCGGAGGCGTCGGAGGCGGTCAGTGCGCCGTCCTCGGCGTCGGGCGCGGCGGCGCGGCTGGGCTTCAAGCCGAAGCAGAGCAGCAGGGCGAGCGCCGTCAGCATCAGCACCCCGCGCAGCAGGGCGGCACGGTCGACGGTTGCGCGAATGACGGAATCCTTGTGTTTTTTGTCCATGTTCATCGCTCCTTTCTGTCTAACGTGTGTTTCTAAAATGAGACCGGTGCAGTTTCAAGCAGATTTTCTTGCAATTCAAGGATGAAAACCGAAGGTTTACTGGCGGTAAATCGAGGTTTGAAGACGCGGAAGTGCAAGAAAAGATGCTGAAAATGCTGCCGGGCGAATTTAGAAACACACGATAGCATGGCAGCACGGCGCGAAATCCATTCATCCCATAAAGGAGATTTTTTTGATGATTCAGGCGGTTTTGTTTGATTTGGACGGTACGCTGACGAACACGATTGACGACATTGCCACGGCGATGAACCGTGCCTTGCGCCTGCACGGGCTGCCCGGCTGGGAGACGAAGGAATACTGCTACCTCGTCGGCAACGGCGCGAAGATTCTGGCGCAGCGGGCGGTTCGCGACCGGCAGGACTTGGCGGACGCGGTGCAGGCGGAGTATCAGGCGTACTACGAGAAGCATACGCAGGTGAAAACGCAGCCCTACGACGGCATTCCGGAGCTGCTGCACGCCTTGGCGGAGCGCGGCTTGAAGCTGGCGGTGCTCTCCAATAAGCCCGACGCGGATACGAAGAACGTCATCAGCCACTTCTTCCCGGATGTACCGTTCAGCGTTGTGCGCGGGCAGGTGGAGGGCGTGCCGGTGAAGCCGGACAAGGCGGGCGCGCTGCTGGTGGCGGAGCAGCTCGGCATTGCCCCGGCGGATTTCCTCTATCTGGGCGACACGAAGGTGGATATGACCTGTGCGTGCAGCGCGGGCATGAACCCGGTGGGCGTGCTGTGGGGCTTCCGCACGGCGCAGGAGCTGCTGGACAATGGCGCGAAGGTGCTGATCGCCCACCCGATGGAATTGCTGGAGAAGTTCAACTTGTAACAAATGCGTAATAGTTCTTTACAATTGCGTGATTTTCTGATACAATAGCCACAGTACCTGTGGGAATCTCTGATTCATTCGGCAGCCATCTGGCGAATGTCTTTTCCGCCATCTGACTACCTCATTTCATCAGAGCTTCCCGGATTATTTGGAGGGGAATGCTATGAAAAAGAGCATCGTGCGTGTGCTGGCGCTGGTGCTGATGCTGACGCTGGTCATCACAAGCAGCGCGGCAGCCTTGAAGCTGCAGAAGAACGACAAGAGCGACAGTGTGCGCCGCTTGCAGCAGGCCTTGACGCAATTGGGCTACTACTCCGGCACGGTGGACGGCAGCTTCGGCAGCGGCACGAAGGCGGCGGTGACCGCGTTCCAGCAGGCGAACAGCCTGACGGTGGACGGTATCGCCGGTTCCGCGACGATTGCTCTGCTGGAAAAGCAGACGGGTATTGACATTGACGGCAATTCGTCGTCCTCCTCTTCGACCGCGACGGGGCTGTTTAAGGGCGATTACAGCAAATTGCAGTACACGTCCAGCGGCTCGCGCGTGCGGGTGCTTCAGCAGGCGCTGAAGGACTTGGGCTTCACCATCTCCAAGGTGGACGGCGTGTTCGGACAGTCCACGTTCGAGGCGGTCATGGCGTTCCAGAAGGCGACCGGGCTGACGGTGGATGGCAAGGCGGGCAAGAACACGCTCGTCAAGCTGGAAAGCTACTTCGACAGCAATGGAAACGTCACCCAGCCGATGATTACGCCCAAGCCCACCGCGGATTTGGACAACATCGCCTACGGCGTCCCGACCCGCACGCTCCGCGAGGGCATGGGCGGGCAGGATGTGCTGTACACGCAGGACCGTCTGGCGGCGCTGGGCTACCTGACCGGCATCTCCGACGGGCAGTACGGCGCGGCGACGAAGGCGGCGGTTCTTGCCTTCCAGAAGAAGAACGGCTTGTCCGCTGACGGCGTGCTGGGCACAAACACCCGCAAGCGCCTCTTCTCCGAAGGCGCGATCGGCGCGAAGGAAACGTCGCAGCCCGACGGTGTGGGCGAGCGCAAGCTGACGCTGGGCATGAAGGGCGACGACGTGAAGAGCGTGCAGAAGAAGCTGATTGCGCTGGGCTACCTGACGGGCAAGGCGGACGGCGTGTACGGCACGGCGACGGAAAGCGCGATTCGCCGCTTCCAGACGCGCAACGGGCTTACGTCCGACGGCATCTGCGGCGAGGACACGGTCAAGGCGCTGTACAGCAGCACCGCGATTGACGCGGGCAGCTCCGTCACGCCCTCTCCCAAGCCGGTGGATGAAAGCGCACCCACGCGCATTCTGCGCCCCGGTATGTCCGGCGACGACGTGAAGAGCGTGCAGAGCCGCTTGGACAAGTTCGGCTACTACTCCGGCGCGCTGGATGGCATTTATGGCGCGGCGACGGTGGCGGCGGTTCAGGCGTTCCAAGCGCGCAACGGCTTGACGGCGGACGGCAAAGTCGGCGCGAACACGGTCAAAATCCTCTATTCGAGCAATGCGGTTGCGGCTGATCCGTCGGCTGCCACGCCCACGCCGACCCCCACGCAGTCCTTCGGCATCGTTCCCACGCGCACCCTCCGCGAAGGTTCGTCCGGCGATGACGTGAAGAGCGTGCAGAGCCGCTTGAAGGCGCTGGGCTACTACACGGGCACGGTGGATGGCAACTACGGCACGGGCACGATGGCGGCGGTTGCGTCGTTCCAGCTGCGCAACAATTTGAGCGCGGACGGTGTGGCGGGCAAGCGCACCTACAAGAAGCTGTATTCTTCGGATGCGCTTTCTGCCATCAGCACGCCGACGTCCACCCCGACCACGGGCGTGACGCGTCCGACCCGCCTGCTCTATTCCGGCTGCACGGGCGACGACGTGAAGAGCGTCCAGCAGCGCTTGAAGGATTTGGGCTACCTGACGGACAAGGTGGACGGCAAGTACGGCGCGAACACCGTCGCCGCCATGCGCGCGTTCCAGCTGCGCAACGGCTTGACCGGCTCCGGCAACGGCGATACGGCGACGTACACCATCCTCTACTCCGTCAACGCGATTACGGCGGAGGGCAAGCAGGTCGATTCCACCACGCCGACGGTGTACACCAACCTGAAAGTCGGCGCGACGGGCGACGCGGTGCTGCGCCTCCAGCAGGCGCTGAGCAACCTGCGCTATACCGTGACCATCAACGGCACTTATGACGAGACGACTCGCGCGGCGGTGCTGGCATTCCAGAAGCGCAACGGGCTTGCCCCGGACGGCATCGCGGGCGTGAACACGCAGACGAAGCTGTACACGGGCGACTGCGTGACCGGCGACACTGCGCTGCCGGACGAAAATAAAAACGGCGGCACGGGCAACAGCGGCGCGTCCTTCGGCAATGGCCCGGCAAAGAGCCAAATTAAGCTGCAGATGTGGTACACGGAAATCAAGCCGACCATCAAGAGCGGGCAGACGGTGCTGGTCTATGAGCCGAGCAGCGGTTCCTCCTTCCGCCTGCGCTTCTATTCCTTGGGTCGTCATGCGGACTCTGAGCCGCTGACGGCGCAGGATACCGCGATTATGAAGGCGGCGTGGGGCGGCAAGTTCTCGTGGGACGAGAAGCCGGTGTATGTCCTGCTGCCCAGCGGCACATGGGTGCTGGCCTCCATGCACTGTATGCCCCACCTCTCCGGCAGCATCAAGGATAACGACTTCGACGGGCATTTGTGCGTCCATTTCCCGCGCACGATGGAGGAAACCATTCGGAATGGGGACACGAAGAACGGCGTGCGCCATCAGAAGGATATCCGCAAGGCGTGGAAGGCGCTGACGGGCGAGGATATTACTTGGTAAGCGGATTATCCGCAAAATAGGGCATCCTGCGGTCAGATGGCGAAAAAAGCTGTCTGACCGCGTTTTTGGGTCGTGCAAAAATCCCCCGAAAGGCTTGCTAATCGGGCGGGAATATGGTAGAATGTACATGTCAAAATCGGCAAGTATCACTCGTTTTCGGATGGGCAGAAAGGAGAAGCGCGGTGGCTGCAACGCTGTCTGTGGTCGTTCCGGTATATGGGACGAAGCGGGATTTGCCCGCGTGTCTGGAGTCGCTGCGCACGCAGTCGCTGCGGGACGCGGAGTTCCTGCTGGTGGATGATGCCTCGCCGGATGGCGCGGGCGCGGTGCTGGCGGAGTATGCCCGGCGCGACAGCCGCTTTCGGGTGCTGACGCATTCGCAGAACCGCGGGCTTTTCGCGGCGCGGATGACCGGCGCGGACGCGGCGACGGGCAAGTACCTCGCTTTTCTGGACAGCGACGATTTTGTGTCGGTGGATTTTTACCGTGCCGCCGTCGCGCTGGCGGAAGAAAACGACTTTGACCTCGTGATGGGCGACACGGTCTGGCAGCGCGAAAACGGCGACCGCTTCGTGCGCCCGGTTCATGCGGACTGTGTGCTGGAGGACGAGCTGCGCGGCGATGCGGTGCGGGATGCGTTCTTCCAGCAGGCGATGACGTGTTACAGCTTCCACACCATTTGGAACAAGGTGATTCGGCGCGATTTGTGGCTGCGGTGCGCACCCTACTACGCGCCGCTGGCGAAAAAGCACATTGTGATGACGGAGGACATTGCGTTTTCCGTCGTGCTGTATTTCTTTGCGCAGGGTTTCGGGCGGCACCGCGGCGACGGCGTGTTCTACTGTGAACATTCGTCCTCCTCGACGGGGGCGGCGGGAAATCCGGCGAAATTCCGCAAAAATTACGCCGATATTGCGCAGGTGTTTGCCTTTGCGGATGAATTTCTTCATCAGCAGGGGGCGGATCAAGCGCGTCAGCAGCTGCAAAAGGCGCGAAAGTGGTATGCGCGGATGTGGGCGGAGCAGGCGCAGAAGGCGGCGAATCAGCCGGAAATCAGCCACTTGACGGCGGCGCTCTGCCCGGATTTTTCGCTGGATGAGGACGCGAATCTGCCGGAAATCTTCTGGTTCGACCAGCCGATGACCCCGTGGCGGGACGGGACGGAGCGCATCAAGCGCGCGATTCTGGGGCTGGACGGCATCGACTGCCCGGTGATTTCGCTGGATGTGTTCGATACGCTGATTCTGCGCCCCTTCCGCACGCCGACTGACCTCTTCCACACGCTGGAAGGTAAATGGCAGCGGGCGGCGCGGCGGAACATGACCTCCTTCGCACAGGCGCGGATAGAGGCGGAAAGCTGCGCGCGCGCGTGGCTGCCCGAAACGCAAGCCGACGTGACGATGTGGAACATTTACAGCGCCATGATGCAGAATCTGGGCGTGTCGGACGACTGCGTGGGGCAAATGACCTACAACGAGCGGGAGGCGGAGGTGCATTTCTGCCGCCCGCGCAAAACCGGCGTGCAGCTGTTCAATCTGGCGAAAGCGGCGGGAAAGCGCGTCGTGCTGACGTCGGACATGTACCTTGACGCGGACACGATTCGGCGGATGCTGGAAAAATGCGGCGTCCGCGGCTGGGACGGCTTCTTCCTCTCGAATGAGCAGAACGCGCTGAAATGGAACGGCGCGCTCTACCGGAAGCTGACGGCGCAACTGGGCGTGAAGCCGGATAACGTGCTGCACATCGGCGACAATGCGAAAATCGACGTGGAAGCCGCGAAAAAAGCGGGTTTGCACGCTCTGCTGCTGCCGCGCCCGGCGGATGTTTTCATGGATGCGGACTGCACGCAGATGGCGAATCTGGGACACGGGTGTCTGGCGGGCTTCACGACGGCGGACGCCATGCAGCCGCTGGCGCTCAGGTGCGCACAAGGGCTGGCGGCAAACCGCTTCTTTGACGACGGCTATGCCCCCGCGACGGCGGATTCCGCGTTTGCGGCGTATCCGTCCCGGCTGGGGTACTACGCCGTCGGCACACACCTGCTGGCGCTGGCGAAGTGGCTGCTGTGCCGCTGTCGGGCGGATGGCGTGAAGCGGCTGGTGTTCCTCGCGCGGGATGGCGCACTGCTGCGGCAGGCAGTCGAGCTGCTGCGCACGGACGCGGATGCTGTCGAAACAGACTACATTCCCGCGTCGCGCCGGTGCTTGCTGCCCGCGCTGATGGCGAATCCGACCGACTGGGCGGCGCTGCCGGTGCGCTGGACGGTCTACACGCCCGAAAAGGCGCTGAAGCTGCTGTCCTTCTGCACACTTGACGCGCCGGAAAGCGAACTGCGCCATCAGGCGGAGGCGGCGGATTTCCCGTGGCAATCGCCGTTTCAGGAGAAAACGCGCTGGGAATCGTTTCTGCGCTTCTTCCGCGACAAACTCTACGACGGCTGCCGTCATCAGGCGGCATACAGCGCGGCGCGGGCGTATTATGAGGAAAAGCTGCCGGAAGGCTCAGCGTGCTTTGATATGGGGTACAGCGGGCGCTTGCAGGCGGCGCTCTGCCAGCTGACGCAGCGCGCGGTTCCGGTCTACTACGTCCATGCGGACGGGCGGAACAGCGAGCGCTTGTCCGCTGCCTACGATTTTCCCGTACACTGCTTCTATCCGATGCCGCCCGCCATGTCCGGCGCGTTCCGCGAGTTTCTGCTGTCCTCCGACGAAGCGCCCTGCGTGGGCTTCGAGCGGCAGAATGCGCGTATCGTCCCGGTGTACGCGCAGGAGGGGCGCAATGAAGCCGCGCATTTCCTGTCGAACTGCGTCCAGCATCACGCGCTGCGGTTCGTGCGCGACTTCCGCGATACCTTCGCCGGAACGTGCGTGATGCAGTCGCTTGACAATCCCGGCGTGCAGCTGGCGATGTCGCTGCCCTTCGAGGGGGCGCTGCGGCAGCTGCCCGAAGCGGATGCGGAGCTGCTGCGGAATATCCCGTTTGAGGACATGGTGTTCGCGGGGGAGAACGCGCTGGATTTGCGGACGCTGGTGCGCGACCAGTCGGCGGAAGCGGCGCTTGCGGCGCACGAGATGGGCGCGGCGGACGCGCCGAGCCGCATGATTGGCTTCATCCCGGAGCAGACCGGGCTGGTCAAGCGGACGATTGGCTTCCTGCTGTTCGACCGCGAAACGTTTCGGAAGAAGCTGCGCAAGAGGATGCACCGTTCTCAAAAATAAACACGCGGGTAAATTATGCAGTTGTCAC
>ULQP01032918.1_pt1 | contig 9788 bp, 10 predicted proteins | sample 1954571 | NCBI WGS metagenome assembly ULQP01 (sample SAMEA4835657, study PRJEB28245) | human gut metagenome | biome: gut microbiome; material: fecal sample | place: Denmark | collected 2008 | reverse complement strand
GCTAAAATATAAATTATATTAATAATTATATGAGGTTCAATCATGGTTGTTAAAATTAATGAAAACTATCTTAAATTAAAAAGTAGTTATCTTTTTGTTGAAGTAGCAAGAAGAGAAGCTGAATTCCAAAAAAATAATCCTGATGCGGATATTATTAAAATGGGTATTGGAGATGTTACCAAACCGTTAGCTCCTAGTGTTATTAAAGCATTCCAGGGTGCTGTAGATGAAATGGGTAATGCTGATACATTCAGAGGTTATGGTCCTGAACAGGGATATGATTTTTTAGCTGAAGAAATTATTAAAAATGATTTTGAACCGTTCGGAGTTTCTCTTGACACTGATGAAGTATTTATTAGTGACGGAGCTAAATGTGATACCGGTAATATTCAAGAAATTTTTGATTTAGGTAATAAAATAGCTGTTACTGATCCGGTTTATACTGTATATGTTGATACTAATGTAATGGCTGGAAGAACTGGTGAAATGAAAGATGACGGTATGTATGAAGGACTTACATACTTAAAATGCAATGCAGAAAACGGATTTGTTCCGGAACTTCCGGAAGAAGATGTGGATATTATTTACTTATGCTATCCAAATAACCCGACAGGTACTACTCTTACTTATGATCAATTAAAAGTCTTTGTTGATTATGCAATTGAACATAAAGCAATTATTTTATTTGATGCAGCATATGAATGTTTCATTCGTGAAGATGATGTGCCTCATACTATTTATGAAATTGAAGGTGCTAAAAATGTAGCTATTGAATTCAGAAGCTTTTCTAAAATGGCTGGTTTCACAGGTACCCGTTGTGCTTACACTATTGTTCCTAAAGAAGTGGTAGGTTATGACAGTAAAGGCAATGAAGTTCAGTTAAACCAGTTATGGAACAGAAGACAAACTACAAAATTCAATGGTGTTTCATATCCTGTTCAGGTTGCAGCAGCTGCAGTTTATTCTGATGATGGTAAAAAAGAAATTAAAGAAATAATTGATTATTATATGGAAAATGCAAAAGTAATTAAATCTAGCTTGGAAAAATTAGGTCTTGAAGTTTATGGTGGAGTCAATTCACCTTATATATGGGTTAAAACTCCAAATAACATGGATTCCTGGGCTTTCTTTGATTTATTATTAAATGAAGCTAATGTAGTTGGAACTCCAGGTTCAGGATTCGGACCAAGTGGTGAAGGTTATTTGAGACTTACTGCATTCAATACTTTAGAAAATACTAAAGAAGCAATGGACAGAATTTCCAAATTAAATTTTTAGGTGTTTTTTGTGAGGAAAATTGAAAAACCAGTTGAAATTGAACAGGGTGACTCATTTAAAGTTATCTTATCTAAATACGGTGCTTTAGGTTTAGATAAACAGGAAAACTTATCAGAATTAATCGGAGATTTGGAAGGTCAGTTGGATATTGAAAAAGGTGTATTAACATTTAGTGATGATATTTCATTCAATGTTCAGATTTTAGGTTTCTTCAATGAAGAAGCTAAAAAATGGTCCTGGGCATGGGATAATGAAAATATAGGATTTGATGAAAGTCTAATTGAAGCTGCAAAAGAAATTCATGAAATCGGTTTAAAATATGAAATCGGCCAATTTACAACTCCTGAATTTGAAACAACTTTTGATGATTGTCATATATGGGCAATGGTAGCTACTTCTATTTTAAAAATGGACGGATACTATGGAGTTAATATGGAAGGATTGGATATCTTTGTAGCTATTAAATCTGATTTGATAGTTGAAAACAATTCAGTTCTTAAATTCAGAGATACATTCTACACTTTCCAGAAGAATTTTGAAATTTTCCCAAAAATAGCTTTTGAATCATATACAAAACTTAAGGGCTATCCTTTCAAACAGAAAGAAGAGTTTGCTGTCGCTAAACTTGGTGAAAGTCGTATTATTGCAAGTTTCACTGAAAGAGGTAATGTAACTCACATTCAAATGCTTTTAGAAGATGAGTGATTTTATGAATCAGGAATTAGTTGATGAAATAGAATATACAAAAGAATTATTAGCTAATTCTGGGTTTTTCAACAGGGAAGATATTATAGAAATATTGGAAGAGCAGTTCATTGAAGAGGACATTGATTTTTCCAATATTGAAATATCTTTTAGTCAGAAGGATAACTCTAACTTTAAAGTATTGGAAAATGCCTTTATCAAATTATCCGGTGAAAACATTATAGCTATCCATAACTGTGGTTATGATATTGAAGAGGGAGTAACTGATGCCTTTGAGTTATTTGTTCATCTGAAAAACAATAAATATGACCCTGTGGGTTTTTGTTTTTACACATTTGAGGATGTTGAGGAAGCTATTGAAAACAATAAACTGAAAATCACTTTTGGAGATTTTGAGAATAATACTGATAAGGCTTTGGAAATCGGAAAAATTGTTTTCAGCACTTTAAAAGAATCTAATTTTGATGTTAATTGGGACGAAACAGTTAACAACCAGATTGAAATTTCCATTGAATGGGATAAAATTTTTGATGAAAATAAGGAATATGAAATGGAAGGCGCTTTTGAAGCATATATAAATAATAATTAGGTGTTTGAAAATGAATTCAAAATCATTAAATTTAATTGAGGAAGTTATAACTTCTTTTGGAATGTGGGATTCTTTAGAAATAGCTCAAGATTCAATATATCTGGAATTTAGTGATGTTGAGTTGGGAAACCCTAAATATAATGATAGTTTAAATTTATCCTTCAGATTTTCAGACAAGTCATTTATTGTCTTTTTTTATAATAATATCTGGGATGCTGAGTTTTTAGCTAATTTTGATTTTAAAAACCATTTCATTAATGAAGATTTTGTTTTAAAAGTGGAAAAAATTAAATTTTTGGATTTTGAATATCTGAATACCTTTTTTTACAATTATGCCAAAGATAAAGTCCTATCTTTAGATGGGGAGTTTGATATTCATAATATCAGAAATGATTTCTTTGTTTTACTTGAAACTGAAGAATTAGCTATTGCTGTTGGCGGAAATGAAATGGATTTCTTTTTCAATGATTTAAAATTAGATGACGATAGCTTAAAAGAATTATCTAATCAGTGGGTTCTTTATTTTTTGAAATATCGTTTAAAAAGAAATATTATCATGAAAGATCCGATGTGTGAACATAACACATTAATTTAAAATAAAATTAATAGCTGTTTTGTTATAAACAGCTATCTTTTAAACTCTTTTTTCCAATTTAAAAATACAGTTTGTCCTTGGATTTGTAGCCTATATGGCAGACAATAAAACAAAGAGCACTGATTACGGTTATAATCAGTAATGTTATTTGGGAACAGGAAATCAGCTGAGGATAGTTAGATGGCTGAATTATTACATTTCCCATCATTATTGCAAAAATCACAGTTAATATTCCAGTACTTAATGTTTGACCAAGTATTCTCATTGTAGCTACTGCACTTGATGCCATTGGAGTATCTTTTGGAGGAACACTGCTCATTATAGTGTTGATGTTTGGACTTGCGAATAATCCGTAGCCTATACCCTGCAATGCAAGTGATACAAGTACAATTACAATTGATGTGTCTTTATCAAGAGGTACAAGCAGGATTAAACCGACAGTTACAATTATCATTCCGATTGTTGCAATTTTTTGAGGATCAATTCTATCAGATAATTTTCCGGCTGCCGGAGCTACAATAGCCATTAATAATGGGAATGTAATTAAAATCAGTCCTGAAAGCTGTGAATCAAAACCGCGAACATACTGGAAATTGTAATTAACAATTGTAGTTACTACAAAGGTAGCTATGTAACTTAATATACTGGCTATATTGCTTGATAAAAATTTCTTATTTTTATATAATTTTATGTCATATGCAGGATATTTGGAGTTTAACTCAATTTTACCAAATAAAATCAGTAAAATCACTCCAGCAACAGTTATTATAAATCCTATTGCTGTATTAAATATTGAAAATCCGTAAATCAATAATAAGATTCCAATTGCAAAGACTATAGAACCTTTCAAGTCGAATTTTTCATTTTGGTATTTGAACCATTCCTCTTTTATTGTAAAAAGTAATATTAGGTTTAATAATATAAATGGAATCATTACCCAGAATATGGATTCCCAGCCGAAATTATAGGTTAGACTGCCTCCAAGTACTGGTGCCAGTGCAATTCCGATATATGTGCAGCTTACAGTTATTCCCAGTGCCTGACCTCTTTTTTCAGGACTTATTGCCTCAGCAATTATTAACATTGAATCTACACAAAGGCCGGCACCTCCGATTCCCTGAATTACTCTGAATATTAATAATTCCGGAATTGTGTGTGATAGGGGAGTTCCAATACTTCCAATTAACATTAAAATTACAGAGTAAATAAATGTTTTCTTAACTCCATATCTGCTGCAGAGCTTTCCTAAAGGAATAGCTAATACTCCCATTGTTAATAAAAATATATTTGTAACCCAATTTTGCATTATATTACTTAATCCAAAAATTTCAGCCATTTTAGGCAGTGCAACAGGCGTAACATTTCCCATGTATGCACCGTAAAATGTGGCGAGAGAGGCTACAGTTATAACAATAAAATCTCTTTTTTTATTTGCATTCATAAAAAACAACTCTCTTTTTTCTTTATTATAATGTAGTTTGTATTTTTTAAGTAATATGCAATTTTCTATTTGATTTATCTGTTATAATCATAAATTCATTAGATGTAAAATAAAATTATTAAATTTATATAAATTGGGAGAGATGTTGTTAATAAGAGTAATATAATAAAATTGAATGGGTTTAAAATAAAAAAAGAATAGGTTTTTAACACCTATTTGTAACTTAAAGCTTTTTCAGGACATGTTTCGATACATTGTCCACATAATGTACAGAATCCTGCTATTGGAAGTTTAGGATTATCTGTTGTTTTTAGCATATTATATGGGCAGCTGTTTACACAGTCTCCACATTGGTCACATTTTGATGGATTATATTGTATTCTTGGTCTTTTTATAAGTGTGCCATTTTTAAAATAGATGAACATTACAATTTTTACAAAAAAATAAGAATTAGTTTTTTAACTAATTCTTATAGCCTTTATGTACTGATTTTTAAAAGATAATTTGATGGTTATCTTTGTGTGGTGTTTAGTTTATCATTGGAGTTCATTCCTACAAGTGATGCTAAAACACTTATGACTCCAAGTATTGTGGAACATATTAAAGCTAGATGACAGCTTTCACCAAGTTGAGGATATACGCTAGGGGTTATGGCCACATTACCCATTACAAATGCAAAAATAACTGTTAAAATGCCTATACTTAATGTCTGACCGATAACTCTCATGGTAGCTACTGCAGCTGATGCCATGGTTGTTTCATTTGGTGGAACACTGCTCATAATTGTATTTGTATTTGGACTGCTGAACAGTCCATATCCGACACCTCCAATCATCAATGCAATAATTATGATATATACTGATGTGGAGTCATCCATTGTTGTCAGTATTAATATGGCTATTGTTGCAAGTCCCATTCCAAGTGCTGAGAGCTTTTGAGGATTTATCAAATCAGACAATTTTCCGGACTGTGGAGTTACAATTGCCTGCATTACCGGCATGCTGATTAAAATCAGTCCGGTCATTTGTGCATTCCAGCCTAAAATATATTGGAAATGGTAATTGATAATTGTAGATACACTAAAAATGGAAATATAACTTATTACGCTGGCTATGTTGCTTGATAAGAATTTGTGGTTCTTATATAATCTTACATTAAATATAGGATATTTCTGTTTTAATTCATAGTAAATGAATATTATTAGAAATATTACTCCAACTGCTGTAATTGCCTGTCCGGTTAGTGTATGCAGTTCTGTAAATCCATACATAAATGCTGAAATTCCAATTCCATAAAAAACACTTCCTTTTATATCAATCGGATCATTTGCATCTAATTTCCATTCCTCTTTAATTTTTAAATAAGTAAGGACCACTACAATAAAACTTACAGGAAGTGTTATTGCAAAGATACTTTCCCAGCCAAAGTTATATGTTAAACTTCCTCCCAGTACTGGAGCCAGAGACAGTCCGATATAAACTGAAGCTATGTTTATTCCCAATGCACGTCCTCTTTGATTATTTGGAACAGCTTTTACAATCATACTTACTGAAGATACAAAAATTGCAGCAGATCCTATTGCCTGAATAAATCTGAACAGTAATAGCATTTCAGTATTTGCTGCCATTATTATTCCAGCAGTTCCTATGAAAAATACAAGTGCGCCATAGAAGAATGATTTTTTAAGTCCTTTTTGGGCACAAATTTTTCCGAAGGGGACACTTAATACAGCCATTGTTAATAAATAGAGGTTTATTGTCCAGTTTTGCAAAATATTGCTTAGGTGAAATACTCTTGCAAGTTCCGGCAGAGCCATTGTTACTGCATTTGATGTGTATGCTGCCATAAAACTAGCCAGTGATCCTACAAGCACTACATAAAATGCTGTTGTTTTTTTAATCATTTGTTTTTATTTCTCCGTTTTATTGTTTTTTTAAAATAAGAATATTAATATATTTGTTAAGTATGTACAATAAAACTTTGCCAGCAACTATAAAAAAATTAGTTTGGGAATAAATAGTTATAAATTTTATTTATTCCAGAAAAAAATCCGTTATATTCTTTGTTATGTATATTACCTATCATATCTTCGATACGGTCATCTAACTCTTTAGTATAAGTTTTGTTGTTGTAATCATAGGTTGTGAAGTAATGAACTTCAATACTATAATTTGTATCCTCTTTTGGGAAAACATAGTTTACTCCGACATGATCCCATTGATAATCATTATCTCTTGAAGGATTTGAATAATACTGTTTGGAAACATTAATGCCTCCTAAATCAATATTTTCTTTTTTTAATACTTTAAAACCTCCAGATTCCATAGAAGCAAATTTGGCATTGAAATGTCGGTTATACTTGATTCCAGCCAATCATCCCATACATCAATAATAGTGTAGTTGTTTGTAATTCCATTATCTGTTTTTGCTTGACTACTAAGGTTTACTTCATCTGTTGTGTTCCAGGCTTCTGGAACTACAATATTTGAATGTCCAAATTCAATGGTTTTGTCTGTATGGACACTTAAAAAATTATTTATGGCACCCATATTAGCCACAAAAAATATTATTATAATAGCAATAGCAATGCTCATAAAAATATCTCTTTTTTGCATATTATTCCTCTATTCCTTTATGTTTGGTTTTATCCCATTTTCTTTCTTTTCTAATAATTATTTTAAACATTGTTTCGAAAAATAATGGTATTAAATGGAAACAATAAATCCAATAACCGATAATGTCTTTTATAAATTTGTTTTAATTTTCATATGATGTTGATTTTTTTGAAATTTGATTTTGTATTTATTATTATAAAAGAAAAATGCATTGAAAATATATTGATAATGGGGTATTTTGGAAAAGTTTTTAAAAGAGTACTAACAAAGTATTTTAGTGTTGTGAAAATTTTTATTTTTCATGTTTTAATATTATGAAAGGAGTTATTAAATGACTTGTAGTATTTTAGTCGGTGGAGCATGGGGTGACGAAGGTAAAGGTAAATGTATCACTTATCTTTGCGGTAATGATAAACCGGATATCATTGCTCGTGCAGGTGTAGGTCCAAATGCAGGCCATTCTGTAGAGTTTAATGGTGAAAAATATGGTTTAAGGCTCATCCCTTCTGGTTTTGTACATACTGATGCTAAACTCATGATTGGTGCTGGAGTATTAGTAGATAAAGATGTTTTATTTAAAGAATTTGAAGATTTAAAGAAATATAATGTAAAAGAAAGAACTTTTGTGGATCCTAGATGTGCTATTATTACTAAAGATCACAGAGAAAGGGACAAAAAATCAGAACATTTAGCTAAAAAAATAGGAAGTACTGGATCCGGCTGCGGACCAGCTAATTCTGATAGGGTATTAAGAACAGTTAAATTAGCTAAAGATGTTCCTGAACTTGAGGATTATTTAGCTGATGTTTCTTTAGAAACTAATGATGTTTTGGATAATGGAGGGGATGTATTTATTGAAGGTTCTCAAGGATTTGCATTATCTCTTTACTATGGAACTTATCCATTTGTAACTAGTAAAGACACTACTGCAAGTACATTTGCTGCTGATGTAGGTGTAGGTCCAACTAAAGTTGATGAAGTAATCAATGTATTTAAAGCTTATATTACCCGTGTTGGTGAAGGACCTTTCCCAACTGAAATTTCACAAGAAGAAGCTGAAAGTAAAAATATTGAAGAATATGGTGTTGTAACTGGACGTAGGCGTCGTGTAGGTTTATTTGATATGGAACTTGCAAAAGAATCCTGCAGAATCAATGGTGCAACTCAAATAGCTTTAACCTGTGTAGACAGATTATATCCCGACTGTGCTAGAACACAAAGTTATGATGATTTATCTGCTGAGACCAAAAAATTTGTTGAAGAAATTCAATCTGAAACTGGTGTTCCAGTAACTATTATTTCAACCGGTCCGGATTTAAAGGACACTATTGATTTGAGAAAAGAATTATTATAATTAATTAATTCCTTTCACTTTTTTTTAATTTATTTTTGCTTATTTGTTGATATTTTTTAAAAAGGTTTTGTTCATGGCTTTAATTTTAAATTTTAAGAATGTTTCAGAAACTTTTATATATTGCTATTTTTAATACATATTACTGTAATTTAATTATGGTGATGATATGAATAAAAAATCAATTATAACTATTGTTATAATCGTTGCAGTTATCATTATTGCAGCTGGAGCATATATGTTTTACTCCAATCAAGATGATGGTACAGTAACTATCGGTTATCTTCCAAGTGATCATGATGCAGCTTTATTCATTGCTGATGCTCAAGACATGTATCAAAAAGAAGGTATTAATACTAAATTAGTTCAATTCAATAATGGTGGAGACTTAATGACTGCTATGGCTAGTGGTGAAGTGGATGTTGGATATGTAGGTATCACTCCGGTATTGTCTTCAATAGAAAAAGGCGTACCAGTAAAAATTATTTCTGGTGTACAGACTGAAGGTAGTGGAATTGTTGTAAGTAACAGTTCAGGAATTACTTCTGTTCAGGATTTAGAAGGCAAATCCATTGCTACTCCTGGAGAAGCTTCCATTCAATATATGTTGCTTAAATATTATTTAAATCAGAATAATATTGATATTAAAGATTTAAAAGTTTCTGCAATGAAAGTTCCTTCAATGAATGATGCTTTAAAATCTAATCAGATTGATGGTATGTTAACTTATGAACCGTTTGTAACTACTGCAGTTGAAAACGGCAATACTGAATTGGTTGATTCATCTGAAATCATACCTGGACATCCATGCTGTGTAGTTGCAGCATCTGATGATTTCTTAAAAGAACATCCTGATGAAGCTAAAAAAATTGTAGAAATCCATGATAATGCTACTAAATATGTTCAAGAAAATCCTGATGATTCAGTATCCCAATTACCAAAAGACATAGTAGCTAATCCGGATATTGAGAAAAAATCTTTAAGCGGAATCAATTTTGTTTCAGGATTGGATGATGCATACAAACAAAAAGTATTGGACTTCATGAATATTGAAGTTGATTTAGGTGTCTTAAAAGAAAAAATCCCTGCAGAAAAAATCTTTTATGATGTAACTGCTTAATTTATCTTTTGAATGTAATTTTTATAAGTTACATTCCCCTTATTTTTTTTAAATTTTGAGGATGTGACGCAAAATTTTTAGTTGTTTTTTGTGT
>ULQP01049123.1_pt1 | contig 9805 bp, 7 predicted proteins | sample 1954571 | NCBI WGS metagenome assembly ULQP01 (sample SAMEA4835657, study PRJEB28245) | human gut metagenome | biome: gut microbiome; material: fecal sample | place: Denmark | collected 2008 | reverse complement strand
TGTAGGCTCCGCCTGCCAGCAGGGCCTGCTGCACCTTGTCGATGAGGCCGATGGAGAGGAAGATCACCATGGTTGCCCCATGGGCTGCAAGGCTGGCCAGCTTCTCCTTTTCCGGCACCGGGGTGCGCCCCTCCATCCGGGTGATGATCACGGTCTGGCTGATGGTGGGCAGGGTGTACTCGGCGTTCAGCGCCGCCGCCGCCCCGCAAAAGCTGGACACGCCGGGGGTATCATCGTAGGGGATGCCATCCGCATCCAGTGCGTCCATCTGCTCCCGGATGGCCCCATACAGGCAAGGGTCGCCGGTGTGGAGCCGCACGGTGGTCCCGCCTGCGGCTTCCACCCGGCGCATCACGTCCAGCACCTGTTCCAACGTCATCTCGGCGCTGTTGTAAACAGCACACTCCGGCTTCGCCAGCCCCAGCAGAGCCGGGTTGACCAGACTGCCCGCATAAATGATGCAGTCGGCTTCCTGCAGCAGGGCCGCACCCCGCCGGGTGATGAGGTCAGGTGCGCCGGGGCCTGCGCCTACAAAATGTACCATCTCAATGCTCCTTCCATTCGTTCAGCAGTTGTGCGGCAGTGTCGGTGGCTCCCAGCGGGCCGTGCTGGTTGGAAAACAGCACCGCCCCCACCCGGAACGCCCCGCAGGCCCGCCGGTCAAGGTGGAGCTGGACCGCCCGCAGCAGGCTTTCCAGCACCGGAGCCCGCAGGCCGGCGCTGTCCAGGAGTTCCAGACAGGCATCGGTGGTGGCAGCGTTCATCAGGGCGGCGCAGACTTCCCGGGAAGCGCCGCAGAGCGCCGCATGGGTGCAGAACAGCTCGGTGCGGCAGTCGGCAGTGTGGGAATGGGTGTTCATAATACCGCCCGCCACCTTGACCAGCTTGCCTACATGGCCCACCACAAGCACCTCTTCAAAGCGGGCCGCAGCAGCCATATCCAGCGTATCACCGATAAAGTTCGAGGTTTTCACCACCGGAACAGCGTGAAACTCCGGGTATCTTTCGTGCAGATAGTCCAGCCCGTAATTGCCGGGTGCCAGGATGAGCCGCCTGGGGCTGCCCGCCCGGAGAGCGGCCTGGTTCATTTCCAGCTGGATGGTATCCAGGATCGCCTGCTGGCTCATAGGCTCCACAATGCCGCTGGTTCCCAGCACCGAAAGTCCGCCCTCGACCCCGATGTGGGGGTTGAAGGTGCGTTTTGCCACCTCTTCCCCGCCCTCGATGGAGATGGTCACGGCAAAGCCGCCGGTGTAGCAGGCGCTCTCGGCTTCTCTTTGCAGGGCCTCAGCGATCATCTGCCGGGGCACATGGTTGATGGCAGCTTCCCCCACCGGCTGGTCCAGCCCGGCCTTGGTCACCCGGCCCACGCCCTTGCCGCCGGAGATGCGGATCTCGGTGGTATCGGGCAGCAATTCTACGGCGGCGATCACGGGCAGGCCGGTGGTCACATCCACATCATCCCCGCCGTCTTTCTCAATGGCGCATTCGGCACCGGCTCCGGCGGGGCGGCAGTACAGCGGGGCCACCTCCACCACGATGCCCTTCGGCGTGCGCAGGGCAACGCTCTCCGGGGCATGGCCGGTGAGCAGGAGCCGCGCGGCCCCCGCCGCACCCAGCGCCGCGCAGGTGCCGGTGGTGTACCCGCAGCGGAGCAGCTTCTGCCCACTGCGGACGTAATGTTCAAACTTTGGCCCGGCAGGCTTTTCCGGGCCGAACACGGCCTCGTACTGCTCTTTGGTCAGGCTGTACAGCGCCCGGATGTTCTTCGGGGCAAAGGCCTCCTTTGGGGTCAGCACCCCCGAAACGCTGTGCGGGAACACGCAGACCACCGCATCCGCGATCTTCTGCGCCATGTCCAGCTCGTGCAGGCTGACGATCACGGCCAGCCCCTGCTCATGGGCCAGCTTCTGCAGGATGGTCAGCAGCTCGATCTTTCCCTTGACATCCAGAAAAGAGGTCGGCTCGTCCAGCAGCAGAACTCCGGGCTGCTGGCAGATGGCGCGGGCCAGCAGAACGCGCTGGCGCTGGCCGTCGCTGATGCAGTTGAAATCCCGGCCCGCCAGAGGGGAAGCTCCCACCAGTTCCAGCGCGTCCCGCACGGCCTGCCGGTCGGTATCGGACAGGATGCCCAGCCGCCCGGTATAGGGGATGCGCCCGGCGGCGGCAAACTCAAAGCAGGAAGTCAGCTCGGTGCGGCGGGTGTGGGGCAGCATCAGGGCCAGCTTCCGGGCCCGGGCTGTGCCGGTGTAATCGGTCAGGCTGCGGCCATCCAGCAGGACAGCCCCGCCCAGGGGGGCCAGCTGGCCCGCCAGCGTTTTGAGCAGGGTGGATTTTCCCGCGCCGTTTGGCCCGATAAGGGCCAGGATCTGCCCCGGCACCGCCCCCAGCGTGATGCCGGAAGCAAGGGGCGCACTGCCATAGCCGATGGCCAGCTCTTTCGTTTCACAGAGGTATTTCATCGCACACCCTCCTGACCCCGGCGCACCAGCAGCCAGATGACCACCGGTGCGCCAAATACTGCCGTTACGGCACTGATCGAAAGCTCGGTGGGGGCAAACATACTGCGGGCGATGAGGTCGCACAGCAGGCAGAAGGCCGCCCCGCCCAGGCAGCACCCGGGCAGCACCACCAGCGGCCTTGCGCTGCCGAACAGCTGCTTGACCAGATGGGGCACCGCGATGCCCACAAAGGAGATGGGCCCCGCAAAGGCCGTGACACAGGCGGCCAGCAGGCTGGAAAGCAGCACCAGCAACCGGGAAAAGGCTTTGACATTGATGCCCACGCTCCGGGCGTAGGCCTCCCCCATCTGGTAGGCGGCCATGGGCTTGGAAAGGCAGAACGCTGCCGCCAGAGCGGGCAGCACCACCAGCGCCGCCGCCCGCACATTGCCCCAGGTCATGCCGGAAAAGCTGCCCTGAGACCAGTTGTGGAGGTTGACGATATTGCTGTCCTGAGCGAAGGCCACCACAAACTCCGTGACGGCCGAACAGATGTAGCCGATCATTACGCCGCAGATAACAAGGATGCTCATCCGCTGCACCCGCCGGGAGACCGCCAGCACAAAGGCCATGGAGGCCATGGCCCCCGCAAAGGCGGCTGTGATCAGGGTAAGGGAGCTGGTGAGCAGGCCCTGGTTCAGAAAAGCTACCATGATCAGTGCCACGGCCAGCTTGGCCCCGCTGGAAATGCCCATAACAAAGGGACCTGCAATGGGGTTGGCAAAAAAGGTCTGCAGCAGGTAGCCTGCCGCCGAGAGCGCCGCTCCCAGCAGTACCACCATCACGGCCCGGGGCAGGCGCAGCTGGGTGATGATGCCCACGCTCAAAGCGTCCTGCCCGCGGCCGGTCAGGGCCGCCAGCACTGCCCCCGGTGTCAGGGACACACTGCCCCAGAACAGGTTGGCGGCAAACAGCACCGCCAGCAGCAGGGCAAGGATGCCGTAAGAAAGGATCAGGCGCTTTTTGCTGGTCATAGGTTACTCTACTTTCCTCAGAAATTGCAGGTCGGCGGGGTCGTTCTCCGTAAAGACACGGTGCAGGTCGAGCACAAAATCGACCAGCGCCGTACTCTGCTGGAAAAAGCTCTGGGTGGTGCACCAGACACTGCCGCTCTGCACGGCCTTGAACTCGGCCAGCAGGGGGCATTTTGCCACCAGTTCCTCGGTGGTGTGCACCACGCCCTCAATGGTGCTGTTGTAAAGGAGCACATCCGCATCCTTTGCACCGGCGTAAAAATCCTCCAGCGGCAGGTTCATGGTGGAAAGGTTGTTGCCGTTGTCGGCCAGGTCCGCAAACACATAGTCACCGCCCGCCATCTCGATCATCTGGGCCACATAGTCGCCGCCCTTGCGCACATTGGCAAGGTTGTTGGCTGTGATGGAGAAAAAGGCACAGCGCTTGCCGGTGGAAACCTGCCCGGTCAGCGGTGCAAGGCGCTCCACCTGCCGGGCGAATTCCTGTTCCGCCAGCTCCTCTTTCCCCAGCAGGATGCCCCAGAACTTGAGCCATTCCAGCCGGGCCAGCGGGCCGCTCTCATAGCTGGAGCGCTCCACCAGCACCGGGATGCCGAACCGTTCCAGCTGCTCCTTGACCTCCGGGGTGTGGTAGATCATGGTGTTCTCGATGGCAAGGCCGCAGTTGGCCGCAAGGATCTTTTCATAGTCCGGGGCGCTGTACTTGCCCGCATAGGCAATGCGCCCGTCCTCCATGGCGGCTCTGGCCTCATCCAGATACCAGCCCTCCGCCTGGGTGCCGGAAAGGGTCACGCTGTCCAGCCCATCCAGCGCGAGGAACAGGTCCATCACCGAGGTGGAGACAAGGTAGATGTTCCGGATGGGCTGACGCAGCACCGTCACGCTCTCGGGCAGGCCTTCCACCGCAGCGGCATCCTCCGGGGTCACAAGGAACTGCTCCCCCGATTCGGTCAGGGTCAGCATGGTATAGCCGCCCTCATAGCAGTCGGCAGTAAACTGTGTGGCGTAATCCAGTGGGCAGGCATGGTCAAAGACCAGTTCTTCTGTGCTGGCGGGAGCCGTTTCGGAGGCGGCGCAACCCGACAGAGCCAGTACTGTAACAGGCAGAACGCGCAGGAATTGTTGTCTCGTCAGTTTCATCAGTTCAGCGCAAAGGTCAGCGTATACTCGATCTCATGGGGGGTGCTCATGGCTACGGTATCGGCAGTGACAGCCAGCGGGGTGTCCAGTGCAGAAACAGGGATCTCAAAGGTGGAGTTGCCCTCGGTGTTGGTGGGCAGATACTTCTCGCCGTCCACGATCATGTAATCATAATTGGGGCTGCTCCACACGATAACAGCGGTCATTTTGCCGTCCGCCACGGTCAGGGCGGCAGGGCTTTCTACGGTGGCACGGCCAGAGCCGCCCTCCAGGGTCACATTGACGCTGTATTCACCGTCCGCAGGGGTCTCGGCGGCTTCTTCCGTCTTGGGCTGTGCATTGCGGATGCTCACAGTGTGGTCATACCACTTGCCCTTGGTCCCGAGGAGTGCCAGCTGGAAGTCCTGGTCCACAGCGGCCACGGGGATATCATAGCCGTAGACCTCCTCCGAGGTGCCGTCGGAGTAAGTGACGGTGTCGGTGGTGGGCAGCAGCCAATCTGCCTTGTTGGCCTCGGCATCGGCAGCCATGCCAACATACAGGTTGACGATCTTCTTGGAGGCCAGACTGACATGGAAGGTCATCTGCCCGTTCTCCACGGTCAGGGTGCCCATGCCATTGCAGGCTTCGTTGGCGTGGAACATGCCGCTGTCGGTGTCGAACTCAGCCGTGTACACGCCGTCCGGCAGGGCAGCTTCGGCAGGCTCGGATGCGGCAGCGCTCATGGCAGAAGCGGCTTCCGAGCTGACAGCAGAGGAAGCAGTGGAAGAAGCCCCGCCGCAGCCGGTGAGGACGGCGGCCAGCATCAGAGAAGCAACGGACAGGGAAACAAACTGTTTGCAGTGCATAAACAAAATACCTCAAAAATTCAGAATTTGAAATGGGAGTGTTTCTCCTCATGCGGGGAAGCTCTCCATAAAAAATGCCCGAAAAGATCTCTCCCTTCGGGCATTGGAATGCGGAATATTAGCCGTTCAGGGAATCAATGGCGGCTTTGGTGTGCTCAATGTAGCGCTGCTGGATGTCCTCGATCTCACCCAGACCGGCGATCTGGCACTCCACGGACGCGAAGTCACCGGAGGCCTGGAACTGGCTCAGCCAGGAATCGTCATCCGCACCGGCCATATCGTTGTTGGCGTGGTCACCGGCAACGACCATCAAGGGGCGCAGGATGACCTTGGTGTAACCGGCGGCCTTGACAGCCTCGATGACGTTCTCGCAGGCGGTCTCCTCAGGCTCACCCTCCACCGTGCCGATGAACACGTTGCTGTAGCCCAGGGTCTGCATGGCGGTCTGCATCTGGCTGTAGCTCACCTTTGCGGTGTGGGAGGTGCCGTGGCCCATAAAGACGAAGGCGACCTTCTCCTCAGCGGCGGCCTCCAGACTGTCGAAACCGGCATCCTTCACAGCGGCAGCGGTAACGGCCTTGGCAACAGCTTCCTTGTCGGCGTTGATGACGGCAGCGTCGGCACCAACCTCGCCCAGCAGGGGCTCAGCAACGGCGACGTTCTCGAACTTGTCCTTGTACTCGTCGATCATCTCCATCATCTCGTCGTACTCTGCACCGTGCATCAGGTGGGTAGGCTGGACGACCAGGTTCTTCACGCCGTTGGCCACAGCGCGGTCCAGAGCCTGCTGCATGTTGTCGATCTTCTCGCCGTCGCGGGCCTGAACATGGTTGATGATGATCTGTGCGGTGAAGGCGCGGCGGACAGACCAATCGGGATAAGCGGCCTGCAGCGCATCCTCGATGCCCTTGATATCCTTCACTCGGCTGTCGTTGAAGGAGGTGCCGAAGGAGACCACCAGCAGCTCATTCTCGCCGATGTCGTCCTGATTGCGGCTGTCGTCCTTGGAAGCATCGCCGGTGTCGCGGCCAAAGTAGTCAGGGTCAGCCTCTTCGCCCTCGACCAGCTCCTTCTGGGCATCGGTCAGGGCATCCCATGCAGCCTTGGCGGCCTCACACTGGGCATCGGTGTCATCGGTGCGCTCCTGCACATAGATGGCATCGATCAGGTCTGCAACGTTCTTTGCGGCCAATTCGTCAGCCTCCTCGCCGGAAACCTCGCTGCTGGCAGCAGATCCTGCCGTGCTGGAAGCAGTGGTGCTGCTTGCGGCACCGCCGCAGCCGGTCAGTACACCGGCGCAGAGGGCCAGAGCGGTCAGAGCGGCCGCTGCTTTGTGGATGGTGCGTTTTCTCATTTTTGTTCGTTCCTTTCCTGTTTTTGAACATATTTTTTGCTGAACAGAAGGTACAGGAAAGAGTGCCCGGCAAAACAAAAGGGGCCTTTCTGCTTGCGGGACGGCAAAGCAAAAAGGCCCTTTTCAGTTTTTCAGGCTTTTTGGGTACAACCAATTCCTCGTGATCTGGGGCTTGCGCCCCCGTACCAACAGCGGGCAGGTTTCCTGGCTGAAAGCTCAACATCCACCGCCGCCTTCCCGGAACATACGTTCCAGTGACCGGTGCAGCTGCACCCTGGCGGTAAACTCCCTTATCACAGTGACGAGATCGTGCGGGATTTGCACCCGCTTCCCTTTTAACGTGCCTGCCCCCGGCCAGAGCCGCGGGCGGTACGCACCTGCTGTTTTCTATTCAGTTCGCTGTTCAGTATAACATACTCAACGGAGGAATGCAATCACCACTCCGGGGAAACTTCCGGGCTCACAGGCGGTGTTTTTTCCCCGATCAGGGCCACCGCCACATCGTTGACATTGGTGCCCGTTGCCCCGGTGATGATCAGGCCATCCACTGCTTTCAGGGCGTGGTAGGAATCGTTGTTCTGCAAAGCAGCGTATCCGCTCCAGCCCCCGGCCTCCAGCGCGGCAAGGGTATCCCCATCCACATAGCCGCCGGCGGCATCGGTGGGGCCGTCTGTGCCATCGCTGCCCACAGAGAACACCGCCGCGTTCAGCCCGGCAATGGCAGGCGCAGCCGCAAGGGCCAGCTCCTGATTTCTTCCGCCAAGCCCTTTTCCGGTCAGGTGAACGATGGTCTCGCCGCCCGCGATGTAGGCCAGCTTTTTCCCCTGCCCTGCCTGGGTGCGGACAATGGAGCCAAGAAAGCTGCCTGCTTCCCGTGCTTCGCAGCAGAGTTGGTCGGTCAGGAGAACCGGTTCATATCCCAGATTCCGGCAGGCACTGGCCGCGGCACGGCAAAGCTCCCGCACGCTGCCGGTGATCCTGGTGGTCACATTGTCCAGCGTTTTGGGCGTTTCCTGCGCCAGCAGGGCCCGGGCCTGTGCTGAGAGTGCCAGATGATACTTTTCGGCAACGGCAAGCGCCTGGGCGCAGGTGGAGGTATCCGGCACCGCCGGGCCGCTGGCGATCATATCCAGCGGGTCCCCCAGAATGTCGCTCAGCACGATGCTGAACACCTGCGCAGGGGCACAGCGCTGCGCGAACCGCCCGCCCTTCACACCGGAGAGCCGCTTGCGGATGGTATTCATCTCCACAATGTCGGCCCCGCTGGCCAGCAGCTGGCTCGTGATGTCCTGCAGCTCTGCCCCGGGAACAAGCGGCTGCTCGAACAGCGCACTGCCGCCGCCGGAAAGCAGGAACAGCACCGTATCCCCGGCAGTCAGCCCCTGCACCAGCTCCAGCGCCTTTTGGGTGGCCGCAAAACCGTTTGCATCCGGCACCGGGTGGCCCGCCTCATAGCAAGCCACCCCGGGGATCTCACCTTTCACATGGCCGTACTTGGTCACGACCACGCCGCCATCCACCCGGCCCAGCGTTTCAACCGCCGCGTGTGCCATCTGCCAGGCCGCCTTGCCCGCCGCCACCAGAAGCACCCGGCCCTTCCCGGGCCGGAGATCCCGCAGCGCGCGGCGCACCGCCTCATCCGGCAGAACAGCGTTCAGGCTGGAACGAAGGATCGCATCCGCATCCCGGCGCAGTGCAGTATTCATAGACTCGCCCTCCTTGCAGCGGTGCCCGCCCCTCCGGGACAGCGCACCAGAAACAGCCGAATAAAAAATCAAGACCGACGATCTCTTTTGAAATCGTCGGTCTTGTTTCAATCCGAGTGGCGAGAATCGAACTCACGGCCTCTTGAACCCCATTCAAGCGCGCTACCAAAACTGCGCTACACCCGGACATCTGATCGAGCTTGTCGCTCACAGCTCAATCAGTATACCCGAAGAATGGTGTTTTGTCAAGCACTATTTTCAAATTTCTTCTTCATTTTCGGCAATGGCCGTTGTGCTGCCCACCGGCTGCGGAAACTCCACCGTAGCCAGCGCCACAGCGAACACGCTCTGCGCACCGGCATCCAGCAGAGCCTGCGCGCAGGCCGAGGCCGTGGCTCCGGTGGTCAGAACATCGTCCACCAGCAGGATGCGCTTTCCCTCCACAGCCTCCGGCCGGGCCACCCGGAAGGCACCCGCCACATTGGCCAGCCGCTCGTCAAGGGAAAGTCCCTCCTGCCGCCGGGTGGAGCGGGCACGGGTCAGCGCGTCTGTGACCACCGGCACGCCCACCGCCCGGGCAAGGGGCTGTGCCATCCGCTCCGGCACATTGTAGCCGCGCTTTTTGCTGGAGGCCGGTACCGGAAGGATGCAGTCGTACCCCCGGTCAAGGCCCGGCACCGGTTCGGGCAGGGGCTCAGAGCCGCACATTCTGATCTCGCTGCCAAAGAGCAGGCGGGCCATCTCCACGCCCAGCTCCACAGCTGCCCAGGGCGCGCCCTGATATTTCGCCCGCAGCACCGCGCGGCGGACAAGGCCGGTGTATTGGTAGGGCGCGGCTGCCCCATCCAGCCGCCCCAGGTAGTGCTCGGAGCCGCGCAGCCGCATGGAGGATGCACGGCGCAGCTCTGCCAGCCCATCGGCGCAGTCCGGGCAGGCAGGCTGGTTTCCCAGCACCCGGTCACAAAAAGGGCAGCGGCGCGGGTAAAGCACCCAGCGCAGCTGCCGCAGTGTGCGGCTCAGGCCGCTGTAATAAAGCATCAGTCGTTCTTGACCGCAATGATGACGCGGATCTTTTTTCCGGCAGCGCAGCCGAAATTATCGTACCAGCCGGTCAGCTGGTAGCCGTCCGCATCCACCTGAGCCAGCTTGGTGGGGTAATACTGGCCCTTGTACCACAGGTAGACCTGCACATTGTCTGCCATCTCGTAGCGTTCATTGCCCGAGAGCACCGAGGCCGCGCCGACCTTGTCGATCTTCAGGGGCATCAGCTGCATCATGGCCT
>ULQP01052576.1_pt1 | contig 9855 bp, 8 predicted proteins | sample 1954571 | NCBI WGS metagenome assembly ULQP01 (sample SAMEA4835657, study PRJEB28245) | human gut metagenome | biome: gut microbiome; material: fecal sample | place: Denmark | collected 2008 | reverse complement strand
CGAAGCACCTGCGTGGCGAGTGCGCGCACACTCTCGTCCGGCGTCAGCAGCCGGAATACCCACGGACAGATCAGCGCCATGATCCCCGCCGTCACCGCCATAAAGAGCGCGCCCATCGCGGTGCATATGTTCCCCTGCTGGCGGGCGAGACTTGTCTCCCCCGCGCCGACGCTCCGGCCGACGAGCGTTGCCGCCGCCGCGCCGAGACCGTACCCCGGCATATAGCAGAAGCCCTCCGCCGTGACAGCGAACGAGTTCGCCGCGACCGCCACCGCGCCGAGCGGCGCGATGATGCGCGTCTGCACGACCATCGCCGCGCAGAGGAACACCTCCTGCAATGCCACGGGGAACCCGATACGGAACGCCTTTTTCAGTATCGCGCCGCGAACGGCGTCCTTCTCCTTCCGGCGCATGTGCAGATTCGAATTTCGCAGCAGGCACTGCGCCGCCATGAGAAGGCTTACCACGGCGCACGCGCTCGCCGTGCCGAGACCCGCGCCGAAAACGCCGCAGCGCGGGATGAAGAGCGCGTTGAAGAAAACGTCCAGCACGCACATTACGGCATTCAGAACGCTCGGCGAGACCATATCTCCGGCGCTTTGCAGGAACGAGGCGCACAGCGAGTTGAGCTGCGAAAACGGCACCATCAGCGCAAACGTCAGGAAATACGCGCACGCGTCAGCGCGGATCGCCTCATCGCCGTGGAGCCAGCGCGGGAGCGGCCCGCTGATGAGCGCGGCGAGCGCGGCAAGGATCACCGCGATCAGCATTCCGGTCACAAGGCCGTGCCGCACAACGGTGCGAGCGCCGCGGTCGTCCCCGCCGCCGATGCGGTGCGACGCCTGCACGGAAAAGCCCGCCGAAACGCCGCCGATGATGCCGCCGATCAGCCACGTGCTCGTCGATACAAGACCGATGGACGCCGAGGCGTTCGCGCCGAGCGCACCGACCATCGCGGAGTCGATGTACTGCATGGCGATTGTCGTTATTTGCGTAAGTATCGCCGGAAGGCTCAAACGCCAGACCTCGCGGGCCTGCGCCTTCAGCTCCGGCATCGTTTCTCTTTTCATATCATCATCCGGTCCGCGCCGTTTTTATTGACGGGGCGGTTTTTTCTGGTAAAATATAGGAATACAAATCTTTCAAGCTTTCGGGAGCATGCCCAATGAAGAAACTGAAAAAACGCTTCAAGAACATCAAGCCGCAGACGCTGCTCACGCACGTTATCGTAACGCTTCTGTATCCGCTTGCGCGCGTGGTCATGGCCTCGTCGCAGCGGCTGCTCGTCTTTACCGACTGCCTGACGATCGTCGCGGCGATCCTGCTCATCGCGGGTGTTGTCTACTCGCTCTATCTCCACGGCGACTTTGACATCAGCAGCTATGTGATGCGCCGCGCGCGCGGCAACGCGCCGAAGCAGACCTTTGAGGCGTACAAGGCGAACCAGAAAGAAAGAAGAGAGGCGTCTTTCAACTATCCTCTCTTCCTTGGAGCCGTATATATGGCGGCGGCGCTTTTTATCGCCTACGTCTTTTACTGATTCTTTGCGTTCTCGATCTCGGCGAGCTTCTTCTCGTAGCCTTCCATCTCTTTGTCCGTGGCAAAGACGAAGTGCCCGGGGCGGATCTCGCGCAGGGAGCGCAGCGCGCCGGACTGGTCCAGCTTGGAGGGGTCGTACACGATGGCGCGGCGAGTCCGTTCAACGACCGGGTCGGGCATCGGCACGGCGGAGAGCAAGGAGATGGTGTACGGATGCAGCGGGCACTGGAACAGTGTCTCGGAATCCGCGATCTCCACGATCTCGCCGAGATGGATGACGGCGATGCGGTCGGCAATGAACCGGACAACCGAAAGGTCGTGCGCGATGAAAAGGTACGTGAGATTCTTTTCCGCCTTGAGCTTGTTCATCAGGTTGAGCACCTGCGCGCGGATGGAAACGTCCAGCGCGGAGATCGGCTCTTCCGCCACGATCAGCTTCGGATCCATGATCATCGCGCGGGCAATGCCGACGCGCTGACGCTGTCCGCCGGAGAACTCATGCGGATAACGGGACTTGTGCTCGGGCAGCAGGCCGACGTCCTTGAGCGCCTGATCGACCTTGGCGATACGCTCTTCCTCGTCCTTATAAAGGTGGAAGTTGTACAGGCCCTCGGAGATGCAGTACTCGATGGTGGCGCGCTCGTTGAGCGACGCCGCCGGATCCTGGAAGATCATCTGGATGTTGCGGACAACGTTGCGGTCTTCCTCGCGGGAGATCTTGCCGGAAATGCGCTTGCCCTCAAAGAGGATCTCGCCGTTGCTGCACGGGTTGATGCGCATGATGGCGCGGCCCAGCGTCGTTTTGCCGGAGCCGGACTCGCCGACGAGGGCAAAGGTCTCGCCCTTATAAATGTCGAAATTCGCGTCTTTTACGGCGACGAATTTTTTTTTGCCTCCGACGTCAAAGGAGATGTCCACATGGCTGATCGAGAGGATGACCTCTCTATCGGCGTTATTATTCGACATGGAAGGCACCTCCCTTATCGGTCATCTTCTTGATCTTCTCGTGCAGATCCTGAATGATCTCCGGCTTTTCGAGCTTCGGCGCGCGGGGATCCAGAAGCCACGTTTTGGCATAGTGCGTTTCGCTCACCGGGAAGAACGGCGGCTCCATTTCAAAGTCGATCTTGAGCGCGTGCTCATTGCGCGGGGCAAAGGCGTCGCCCTTGATCTGGTTGTACAGAGACGGCGGAGTACCGGTGATGTAGTAGAGCTCCTGCCCCTTGATGCCGAGCTGCGGCAGACTGGAGAGCAGCGCCCAGGTGTACGGGTGGCGCGGATCGAAGAACACTTCCTCCACGTTGCCGTACTCGATGATCTGGCCGCCGTACATAACGCCGACGCGGTCAGCGACGTTCGCCACAACGCCGAGGTCATGCGTGATGTAGATGGTGGTGAACTTGAGCTCCTTCTGCAGATCGCGGATGAGCGCTATGATCTGCGCCTGGATCGTAACGTCCAGAGCGGTCGTCGGCTCGTCGCAGATGAGGATCTTCGGGTGGCAGGAGAGCGCGATCGCAATGACGATGCGCTGGCGCATGCCGCCGGAATACTGGAACGGATACTCGTCGAAGCGGTCGGCGGCGTTCTGGATGCCGACGCGCTCCATAAGCTCGATGGCCTGCTTCTTCGCGTCGCCGCGGGAAATGCCCTGGTGCTTTTCAATGACCTCGGTGATCTGCGAGCCGATCGTGCGGATCGGGTTCAGCGACGTCATCGGGTCCTGGAAGATCGTGGAGATCTTCGCGCCGCGGATGCCTTCCCAGTCCTTATCGGTCTTGAGCTTGGTGAGGTCCTTGCCCTCGAACATGACCGAGCCGTTGGTGATGGAGCCGTTGGACTCGAGCATGCCGGTGAACGTCTTGGTGAAAACGCTCTTGCCGGAGCCGGACTCGCCGACGATGGCGAACGTTTCGCCCTCGTAAAGGTCGAGGGACACGCCGCGGATGGCCGTGAGGTAATTGTCACGGACGCGGAATTTAACTTCAATGTCCTTTGCGGACAGAACGATGTTTCTGTTATCTGCCATTACTCTGCCCCCCTCACATATGCGTGCGCGGATCGGCTGCGTCGGCGAGCTTCTGTCCCACGATGTAGAGGGAGATGGAGATAAACGCCAGAACGCCGACAGGGATCCAGAACAGGTGCGGATAGCCGTTCATATAAGAGGTATAGAGCGAGATGGACTGGCCGAGGGACGCGTTGGTCGTGCCGAGACCGAGACCCATGTAGGAGAGGAACACCTCGTAGGAGATGAGCGAGGGGATCTGCCGGGACACATACGTCATGATGACGGAGATGAGGTACGGCAGGATGTTTCTCACGATCATCGTCCACGTCCTGGTGCCGAGGCACTTGGACGCCATGTTGTACTCACGGTCGCGGATGATCATGACCTGCGTGCGGATGAAGTACGCGACAAAGATCCACTCGGTACACGTCATCGTGATAATGAGCGAGCGCATACCGGCGCCGAGGATGTAGGAGAGGATCATGGCGAGCAGCAGGAACGGGACGTTGGAAATGATGTTGTAGACCTCGATCATCCACTTGTCCATCTTCTTGGAGAAGCCCCAGAGCGCGCCGATCGGAATGCCGACGAGCATATTGATGGCCGTGCAGACGAAGGAGATGATGATGGAGTTTCTCGCGCCCGCCCAGACAGCGTCAAATACCTCGTTGCCGACGTGGTCGGTGCCGAAGATATGCTCGGCGCTCGGCTTCAGGAACTTCATCTCGGCATTGTTGATGTTCGGCGTATCGATGGGGCTGTAGCCGGAGCGCGTCGGCTGAATGAGCGCGAACGCGACAACAGCGATCAGCAGGATCGATACGATGACTGTAAACTTGTTCTTGAAGAACGTGCGGAACACGGATTTCCAGTAGGAATAGCGCGGAGCGGCAATGTGCTCCGATTCCAGCTCGTCGAAGGCTGCAAACTCAAAGAGGCTCTTATCGATATTTTCGGTATTCATTTACGACCTCCCTGCCTTCTCGCTGAGCGAAATACGCGGATCGACCTTCGTGAGAACAATGTCGCCCGCCAGCACCGACAGGACCGATACCGTGGAGAAGATGAACGCGAGCGCCACGATCATAACGTTGTTGTACTGGTTGATGGCGTTGGGCAGCATTTTGCCCATGCCGCCGACGGAGTAGATCGACTCGGTGATGATCGCGCCGGTGATGCAGGCCGCGAGAGACGCGGGGATGCCCTGCGCGATGGGGATGACGGCATTCTTGAAAATATGTCCGCTGAAGATCTCGCGCTGGTTGAGGCCCTTGGCCTTGGCGAACTTCACATAGTCGGAGTTCATCTGGTCCACAACATAGCGGCGCGTCCAGAGCATGAGGCTCGCAATAGACGGCAGCGCCAGCGAGATGATGGGCAAGATCCAGGATCGCACGTCGCCCGGGCCGTAGGTCGTAAAGACCGACGGCAGATTGAAGAGCGTTGTGCCGAGATAGCGGAAGAGATAGATATACGCGAGCGACGGCACGGCGATGATGAAGATGATATACACCATGCCGAACTTATCGGCGAACTTATCCTTGTTCCGTGCCATGAGAACGCCGAACGGCAGTCCGAGAATGTAGGCGACCGCCATGGCGAAGAGACCCATGATGAACGAGGTGCCGATCATCGAGGGCTGGTTTTTCTGGGTTTCAAAGGACGCGTAATGGTCGGTGAATTTCTTCATATCCATTCTGTCGAGAACGGACTTATACTTAAGCGAGCCGAAAATGATTCCGGACTCGGCTTCATAACCGGTTTCAAAGGTGACAGGGCGCTTGACCTCGGTGCCCTGCGACTGGAAAAGCACGCGGAGTACGTCCAGGCCCTGATAGGTCGGATAAGAGGTACCGAAGTTCAGCGTGATAATGTTCTGATGAATCCATGGGAAGCGGCTGTCGGTATACAGCAGGTACTTGTGCGTCGTGCCGCTGCCGATGAGAGCCACGCCGCCGGTGGGCGTCGTGCCGAAGCGAAGGCCGCGCTCAAGATCCGGGTTCGTCTCATCCTTGACAGACCAGGGAGTATCGATCACGATCAGATGGGCAAGCCAGTTCGCCATGCGCTTGATGACGGGCGTGTCCTTATAGGCATAGTAACGTCCGCTCTGCAGATAGTTGGCGATCGTATAGCCCTGCGCGGAATACTGCTCCACAAAGGCCTGGCTTTCCGGAGAATCCGGCTCGATAGCGGCGATCATTTCCGGGCTGCCGGCTTCATAGAGATTAAGGCAGTAGTCGTTGATGCGGACGTAGTCCAGATAACCGAGCTTCTGCCAGGTTGAATAAACGTATTCGGTTTTATCGTCGGATTTTCCGCCGAGCTTGCGGTATGTGCTGTCTTCAAAGAAGATGTTGTCACGCGGCACCAACGTATAGACCATCGTAAACACGATGAGCATGATGATCAAAATGGAGACGAGCGAGCGCAGCAGGCGGTTCCAGATATATCCTTTTCTCATAGGTGGTACCGTTCCTTACAAAGATAGCATCGGTTGACAGGGGACAAAAGGCCCCTGTCAATCGATACAAGAAAGAGCCGAGAAGCATGGCCGCCCGGCTCTCTCTGTTCAATTAGTCAGTGCTTGTGCTGTTGCTGTTCAGCAATTATTTGCCGGCCATCCAGGCTTCCTTCGCGGCTTCGTACTCGGCAGCAGTCACAGGCTCGTCGAGGAGCTGCATGTACTTGAAGTACGGCACCTGGTTGTAAGCAGCCTGGCCGTAGAGACCGTAGCCAACGGTGAAGGGCTTCACCTTGCTGATGGAGATGTTCGCGCCGCTGGTGGCGTAAGGACGGAGGATGCCGTTGGTGAGCAGCATGGCCTCGGCCTTCGCGAAGAGCTCGATGCGCTCGTCGCCGGTGGCGGCGGTAGCCTGATCAACGACCTCCTGGACCTCATTGAGGCCGAGGGTCTCGAGAACGGCCTTCTGCTCTTCGGACTGACCCTGGCTCTCGATGTTGATGCCGGAGTAGTTGAGCATGTCGCCGTCGTGGACGTCGAAGCAGTGCAGGTAGGTCAGAGGATCGCCGTAGTCGGGACCCCAGCCGGCGCCGAACACGAGATCGATGGAGTTCTCTTCACCGGTCGGCATGTTGTAGAACGAGGAGTAGTAGACGGAGGAGTTGCCCTCGAGGAACTGCAGGTCGATGACGACGTATTCGCCGATGGCGTCCTCGATGGACTTCTTCATCGCGAGCTGCATGTTCTTCTGGTTCTCAGAAGCGGCGTAGACAGGAACGTCGATGTGGATGGGCCACTCGGAGACGCTGTCGCCCAGCTCTTCCTTGGCGCGCTCGGCAAAGGTCTTGGCGAGCTCGGGGTTGTACCAGGCGTCGTGACCGTCGTTCAGATCGATGCCTTCATAATCGGCAACGAGCTCAGCGGCGTACTTCTCAACGATGGAGCCGTAGGTGCGGCCGTCGGAAGTGGTCTGGAAGGTGTAAGGAACGAGGGTGTTGCGGATGACGCCGTCGGCGTGCTCCTCGCCGAGAGTGATGGCCTCAACGGCGTGCGCGGAGTAAGCGGCGTAAACGGCGCGGCGGAAGTCGGCGTTCAGAATGGCGGCCTTGGCGTCAGCCTTCTGGGCGTCGGTCTTGCTGGTGGTGGAGACGGAGGGATCGTTGTACAGAGCGTACATCTGGCGATCCCAGTTGAAAGCGCCCCAGTAAGAGGTGGCGGTGGTCATGCTCTTGTACTGGTTGTCGGGATAGAGCTCGGCAGCCTTCGCAACGACCTCGGGCAGGGACTGGTTGACGGTGGTGGAGGTGACTTCGCCGTTCACGAACATGTTGAAGTTCTGGGCGGGATCCTTACCGTCGGAGTAGGTCACGACAACGTGCTGAACGAAAACGTTCTTCGCGTCGTAGTAGTTGGGGTTGGCGTCGAAGCGCACTTCCTGCGCCGGGACGAGAGAGGACAGGATGTAGCAGCCGTTGTAGAGGATGGAGTCAGGTTCAACGGCGCCGAAGTCGGAGCCCTTGGACTCGAGGAACTCGGCGTTGATGGGCCACAGGATGGTGTAGGTGGTCATACCGTCGAAGTAGCCGCAGGGACCGGTCAGGGTGTAGGTGAGCTGGTTGCCGTCCGCCTTGATGCCGACGTCTTCCCACTTGCCGGTGCCTTCGGAGTACTTGCGCAGGCCGACGATGAGGTCAGCGACGAGGCCGAGGGTCTCGCTCTTGGAGTCAACAGCGTGCTTCAGACCGGTGACGAAGTCCTCAGCCGTAACGGCATCGTACTCTTCGCCGGCGCTGGTGGACCAAACGGCGTCGTCACGAATGGTGAAGTACCACTCGGAAGCATCGTCGTTGCAGCTCCACTCGGAAGCCATGCCGGGGACGAGCTTGCCGTGGTTGTCCTGGGTGAGCAGGCCTTCCACGAAGTTGTTGACGTAGTCGCCGTTGGAGGACTTGTTGTTGTAAACATAGTCCAGCGTGGTGATGTCGAAGTTCGCGATCATGGAGAAAGTGTCCGGACCGGTGTACTCTTCGACAGGCTCCGCGGTCGGCTCTTCAGCCGGCTGCTCGGCCGGGGTCTCAGCAGGCTGTTCCGCCGGGGCTTCCGTGGGAGCCGGAGCAGGAGCCTCGCTTCCGCACGCGGCCAGGCTCAGCACCATGACAACGGCAAGAAGCAGCGCAAGGAATTTCTTCATTGTTTGTTCTCCTCCTTATTGGATTTTCAAACTTTTTTATTAAACGCGGGAAGCGTTAATAAACTTTATGTATTTCCGGCGCTTCAGTCCTCAAAGAGCCGCGCCATGGAAATGCCGAGCTTTTCGCTCATGAGAAAGAGCGTTTCGAGCGACACGCCCTTGACCTCGGCGGCATTGTTCGCCTCGATCTGGCTCACAAAGCTCACGCTCCGGCCGATCGCCTCGGCGAACTGCTCCTGCGTCATGCCGCGCATCTTGCGGTAGTAGGCGATCCGCAGACCGAGTATTCTGAATCGTTCTCTGTAGTCCTCACGCATACATTTTTCCCCTCACGGCAAACCCGTTTACCGGAGCGTGGTTAGTATGTACAAAGACCCCCGGTTTGATTTACTAATTTTAACGAGTAAAGCATAAAATAGTAAATCATCCAGTAGTGTGTTTTTCTACACTCAGAGTGTAACATTTCCGTACAGTGGCGAAAATTGTTTCACTGGGACGGACGAAATCCGTCATTCTGCCGAAAAGCGGACGTTTTTCCTCCGGCGCGGCGGTCACTCCGCGCCGCTGATCTCGACGTATTCGCGCAGGCCGTCGCGCATGGTCTCCTCATAAATTTCCCGCGCGCCGGATACGGAGTCGAGCGCGCTCTCGTCGCAGGCGAGCGCGTAGGCGCCCGAGCCGTCCGAGCAGGTGAAGGCGTAAAACGGCAGGCCGCGCACGCTGCGAAGCTCCACGGCGGTCACGGAGACCGTACCGTCGTCGGCGCTGTCCCATGTGACGGCATTCGACGCCGCTTTTTTGATGGCAAGCGCCGGTACGTCCGCGGCGCCGTCGAGATACACCGCGCGGAGGACCGCCTGGTTGAAGTCGCCGGTATAAAGAAAACTGAAGCGCACGCTGCACTCGCTCTGCGCGGTGCTGCCCGTGCCGCGGAAGGTGATCACGCCGTTGTCGTTCTCCGCCGCCGTGCCGAGCTCCAGCCCGTAATTGCGCAGCAGGCCGATGAGACCGCTGTGCTCCAGAAACGTCCGCGCCGCGTTTTCCGGCTGGGAAGAGGCAAGGAACGCCTCCTGCTTATCGTAATTGTCCGGCGTGAGCGCCGGGGCGTTGGGGTTCTGCAAAAGGAGCGAGCCGTTTTCCGAAACGGAATATGTCACGCTGCCCCAGCCGTTTGCGGCGACGTTCGCCGCCACGGTCTCGCCGAGCGCCGTGAGATCCACAGACTTCAAAACGCCGAGCGTCACGGTCTCGGGCGGGGTGTAATTGCAGTCGAACCGGTTGACGGAAACGCGTCGCCCGCTGCCGGTCTTGCTGGTTTCGATGGGCGCGGCGGTCTGCTCCGTCTGAAAGGCGCTGCCCCCCGCGCCGGGGTTGAGCTGCGGCACGGAAAGGGGCCGGTCCTCCGTGTCGGGGGTCTTGTCCCGTCCGGGAAGCAGCAGAATGATGGCGGCGACCGCGGCGATGAGCATCACGCCGAGGAATATCCAGCCCGCGAGCATGACCTTCTTCTGCGAAGCGCGCCGCGCGCGGCGGGAGGTATTTTCTTCCTGACGGGGTTTTCGGTAGTTTTTCATGGTGTTGTCCTTGGTTTTGTGAGGGGGAACCCCTCCGTCAAAAACTTTGTTTTTGCCACCCCCCTGTCAGGGGAGG
>ULQP01038121.1_pt1 | contig 9860 bp, 7 predicted proteins | sample 1954571 | NCBI WGS metagenome assembly ULQP01 (sample SAMEA4835657, study PRJEB28245) | human gut metagenome | biome: gut microbiome; material: fecal sample | place: Denmark | collected 2008 | reverse complement strand
CTCTAACAAGTAAAACATGTGCCATGCTTCCGGGTACATCTGACGCACTTTTGATGTGTTGTCCTTTTTTATTACACGAATGCCAAATAGCTCCCTCTCGCGTTTTACAATTCTTCCTACGACTTCCATGCTCTCTTTTTTCATATGCTCTTCCTCCTGTACTGATACTGCATGTGGGTTCAGATACTGCACAGACTGAAGTTCTGTGCAGTATCTTATCATGACTCACTGTCCTTCTGGTGTCAGACTTTTGTCCGAACTTCCGCACTCTGAAATTTATGGCTCTTACATTGCCAGATATTGCTCTGCCATGCAGCACAGACTTTCCTCGTCAATGACCTCCAGGAAGGCATCTTCATCCCCGTATAACGCCTTGCCAATATGTTTGATCGCCTGAATTCCAACCATAAGCTCCTCTTCCTCCGGGTATTGACAATAGTTTAACAATCTCCGTATTGTCTTGAGGCTCACTGATTCATCCTCTTCAATATATTCTGATAATTCTATATCCCGCAGGATGCTGGAGGCTACAAAATTATATCTTCTTGCCGTTGTCATGAATCTTTCTGTATTGAACCAGAAACTGATACCATCCTTGTTATCCCGCAGGACATTCGAGAATTTCTTCAGCAGATGGGCTTTCTGAATGGTTGTAACTTTGATCCGCTCCCGTTTTGCCTTGCCCGGGGTATGATAAGCATCTTTCTTAGTAAATTGAATTTGTTTTCCCATTTTGTCCCTCCAACTTTTTTCTTCTGATCTTGTCTTTGTTGTGGGAGAGATATCCCGACCGAAATCGACAATATCTCTCCGCCCTGTTTCACGGCCTTATCGTTCGAGATAAGGCTTTAACTCACTCTCTGCAAACGTTTCGATCTTCGCATCCAGTTCTGACAGCTTCTCCATAAATCGAACCATCAGCTTTTGAAATGCCTGCTCCGACTTTATTTCCACAATTCCTTTCTCATTGCGCTTTGCTTCCTCTTCGGAAAAGATCTCCGTCGTATCTTCAAATACATATGGTTCAACGACCTGATCCATGAAGTTCATCATTGCCTTGTATACTGCTGTCGGCAATGCAATTTTCTTCACCTCGATCATATTGCGAATGTCGTAATATACGTTTTCATCCTCAATATCCATGTCGCTGACAAATTTTCTGAGTCTTTCATAGCACTCCATAATCTGCTGTTTCTGAAAATCAGTTGTTGTATTCATGATCTTTCTCTCCTCTTCATTCAGTTTAATTGGTTCAGCTGTTCTTTCCCGCAGTCCACCCTCCGGTAATTCCAGATATGCTTCCAGCTGTTCCAGCAAGCCTGGAATTCTCGGATCTGGCCCATTTGATGTTGCTCTTTCCCAGTCCTTTACCGTATTATGTGATATCCCAAGTGCGTCGCCAATCATCTCATGAAGCCTTGCCTTACTGGGTACTGCTTTCCCCTTGAATTCGCCCGTTTTCTTGATCAGATTGAGTACGGTTCTATATTTTGCATTATCAAATTTCATCATTTCGCTTCCTCCTTTTTCTTTAATCCGCGATTTTATCATACAATATTTGTTCCTTCTAAAAAGGGTAGGAACAGTGTGAGCAAAAAGGTAAGCAGTTTTCCTAACATTTTCATTCTCCTCCTTTCCTTTTGCCCCATAAAAAGTGTAACCGCTGCATCAGCAAACATCTTGCTACACAACGGTCACACTTTTCCGGGGGTATTATTTTTATAGTCTACAGCTTCATCAGATTTACTTTTTCTGATCTTTCTCTGTACTAAGATATCCCTTTACGATCGCATGGTCCGGAAATCCAGGTTCCACGGATACTCTTCGGCGGTGTTCTTTATCATGGGTTTGAAAATCTTTCCCCCACGGATACGCAATCCGATCGCGCCTTACAAATTCTCTGTCATAATCTCCAAGCTCAACTACAATATCGCGTGTAATCAAATGATCTTCTGCAAATTCATATGCATATCCTCTGTCTGCGTGTTTCTCAAAGATGCTTTGACCGCATGGCGTGTATCTCTCGAATCCACCCTGTGAAAGAATGTGGTCAACCACTTGCAGATTCCAGCTTGTCTCCGTCGTCTCCCGCCGCAGGTTATTGCAGTCCGCAATCATAAGCACTGGATGTTTCTTTTCCTTTGCCTTATTCACAACAATTTCCAGTTCTTCGGCACGCTGGCTGTAATCCACCATTCGAATCCGAAATCCGGCAACGGTAAGAAACTGTCCGTTCTGGTCTTCCAGATCCACCAGCAGGAAATTCGGATGATTGTTTTTCATCGTCGTAATCACCGAATCATCCACTGCATGAAAAGTGTATACGTCCCTCTTCCAGAGAATTCCAACCTCATTTGTCCCATCATTCTGCGTGACTGCGTGCTGATATCCGGCTCGCTCCATCTCAGCCCAGAAATAACCAATCGTGCTGTGCTGAAACAGTTCTGTTAACACAATAATGTCTGCATTCTGGTCGATCAGTTCATCGATCACAAACTGCGGAATCCCCTTTCCCATACCACTACGCTGATTGATGTTCCATCCAATTACTTTGCTCTTCATTTACTTTTCCTCCATTTGGTTAAAATAATTTTACATAATCCAGAAATACCATCGTCTCCACTGCCGGCGTTCCGGCTGCGAACCGAGCATGCTCTATCCCCTCGGTAAGCAGCAGCCGCTCCCAAAGTTTTGGATAACTCTGGAAATCAAATCTGCAATCATCCAGAATTACATATTCTTTGATCTCTGGATGTTCTTCCAGGTATGCTGCAATTCCGGCACCTCTTTTGTACATCCTGTCCTGCGTGTGTCCCGATATAATCAGGCCATATCGGGCGAGCTTGGAAACCAGATATCTGTAATCTTCATCTGTGGGTTCTAGTTCCTTCCAGTCAGATGACAGAACGATATCCGCTCCGCCAAACTTGCTGATTGTCTTTGCCAGAACCTCCACGCGCGCATCGTCAATTCCCTGATATCCTTTTGAGGTTTGCTGGACGGTGGTCCTGGTATTCAGGACGCCATCGACATCCAGAAATACTACAAAATTTTTATGTTTTTTGCCCATTTGTGTTCTCCTTTCCCTGCCCTTGCAAAAAAGCAGCCGAATAGATCAAATATATCCGACTGCTTCTGACAAAATTCCGGGGGTGTTATTTTTATTGTCTTGTATTGTTCTTGTCTTCTTTTTCACACTAGACAGACAGTACACTGGCTGTATTCTGTTGTCTTTGCTTCTATTCTATTTTTCTACTGTCCACAATCATTTTCATGCACCTCTCTTTCCTGTAAGATTTTCAAAATAATACTCCATTGTGCGCTGCGTTAAATAGAAATGGTTGAATTCAGATATTCTTAACACGAACGATCAGAATGCAGGCAGGCTCAAATTCGACAAGTTCTTATTTTTCTGAAAAATATTCGACAAAGTTTGATTGTCGTCTTGTAATATTACTTTTCCGGGGGTATTATTTTTATAGATGTTTCTGTAATAAAAAGACTTTGCAACTTTCAAAACTAAAACTGAGCAATGGCATATTCCTCTTATCACTAAGAAGACCTTGCTCACAATACTAATTATGTCAGAACTGATTAGCCATCTTAACTTGGCAGAATGGAGATTAACATGGAGATTAAACTTACGTTAAAAGATTATCTTAGGCAATTGCAGTTAATGAATAAGCAATATGCCCAAGAAGAATCCTTGTATCCTTGGATATATATGCTATTACAAATGACTAAACATAAAGATGTATCTATTCAATTAATTGCTAACGCCTCAAACACCAAAGCACTTCCAGGTAGAACGCTCTTAGGCGGATATTCGCCTTTTCCTGATATAGTTATTTTAGACGAGCATTTTGATACGCACGAACAGGATTCAACTAAACAAATAAATTACTTATATGGTTGTGTTGAATGCAAATCGCTTGGAACACAACTTCCTGACGACTTTAAAGATGAAAAAACGTATACCGTCTCTTTTAAAGAATTTCTTCAGATAAAGCCTAATACAATATGCGCTCATTATTACTATGAAAAAGAATTACTGATTCATGATGATAAAAGTATAGAAATTAATTTTGTTAACTCAAAGGATGAAACAGTAACTGAACCATTATTTTCTAATGACATAACCAAATTAAGCGAACCGTCTAAAGAAATATTTGGAGAATTAATTAATGCCAAAGCTTATATTAGTGCTCTTGTTGATGTAACTGTGGATCCAGTTCCACTTACGAACAATAATATTACCATTAATAATCCGCTTAATTGGAGTGATATTACAACTTTTTATATAAGACGAGTACTGAATGTTGTTATTGAAGAATCTGGAAAATCCCCTGCCTTTCCACCACATAGCGATAACTTGTTACAGCTTATGACTGAATTATTATTATACGGAAAAGTAATTCATACAAATGGATTTATCTGGAAATATTATAAAATAGTTAACTGGACATATGCTTCTGAAAAAACATTTGAAGGTCCAAATAGCATCAAAGATTTAAGAGAAAAAATTTTAAATAATGCTGAGGACTTTTCGCTTGCAAAATTATCAATAAGAATAAAGTGCCAAACCATCGCTGAATTATATGAATATATCAATATTAATCAAGGCACTCCTAACCATAATCTTTTAAAGGCAAAACCTGATATTAATTCACAATGGCAAAAATTAGTTAAGTTTTTCAAAGCACAAAACTGGAAAGAACTTGATAATTAGTAAGAAAAGGAATAATATATGACAAACACCAAACAAATAATCATAACCCTCAACGCCAAATCCCTTTTTGATTATTTTCCCAAAAAGCCCGCTGAAAGTGATCAATGTTTCAAACTGGATTTCTCCGACCCCGTTCACAGCTACGTGGTCACACAGGAAATCACGCGAGAAGATTGTCCTCTTTTTCATCAGATTTATGAAGTTCTGAAGAAAAAACAGGGCTCTTCCTTTCAGGTCACGGAGAAAACTTTATATGATAAATTCCTTATCGTTGATTTTCAGGATATCTTTCTTTCCTTTGACAAATCTTCCGATCCCAAATGGAAACTGAAAGATCAGGAATTTCTTCAGAAAGATGCGCAGGATCTGATCGAGCATGGGTTTGATCTTTATTTTCCAGATTCTGACAAAGCTGTCCATATGTCTGCATTTGATAAGAGTGGAAACATGACCCGGCACAGCAGGATTTCGTTCATTGATGAAACTCTTTACGATGAATTAAATCTCCGTCTCAATTTAGGAATTGATTTTTTCGGAAACAAAATCAAAATAGCAGAAAGTAAATATTATGCCTACCGGGGATTGTATCTGTCTTCTTCCAAAAGAATTGATTCTGAAGAATTATGTCTTACTCCTGAGACATTTGTAGTTGTGCAGGATGAACGGATAGCCTCCGGTAAACGTGAAAACAAACCTGCGACTGGATATAATTATCAGCGGAATGTCCCCTTATTAACAGCAGAAAAAACAACGAATTCAGATGAAACAATAGATTACCAATTTTTAAAACCGAAAACGGAAGAGTTTTTCTATGTAGATACTCCTTTCGATGGTTCTGGCTTTATCACTCCAACCTATTCACGTTATGTCAATACTTCTCTTGGAACATCCGACGCAACCTCTTTTCAAATAAGGCTCCCCTTTATAAAAGGAATGCTTCATGAGGTTGATGTTCACGCATTTTTAAGGGAACATAACAGCGATAACGATTCACCCACAAACTTGTATACTGATGCCTTTGGATTTAAACGTGACCTGTATAAAGCCCATGTTTTTGTTACCAAAAGTATGTTTAAGGCATATAGCTGGTTAACGCAGTATTGTGAAGCTGCAAAAAAAGAAGGTAAAACCATTGATCCGATGGAATTTTATTGCAATGCATTAAAAAAATACGATCATGCATTATATATTTCGGGTACTAATTTACCTTATGGGCAGTCAAAATATACGCATTTAAGTTATCAGATGATCAATACTCTGGATTTTTCTGAAACACAATTTGAGCATATTTTAGACAAACATTGCTCCTTTATCGAAAATCCCATTGATTATTTAAAAGACTGTGATGATCTGGATGACGAAAACATTGCCAGCGGCGATGATGCAAACGATACGGATGAATCAGAAAATATTTTTACTGATTCTAAATCGCCGGTATGGAAAAAGGCTCTCTTTAAGAATCCTGCTCTTGCAAATGATATCTATATAAAATCGCAATTGCAGAACATTCAAAAAGGGCTTTTAACAAAACTGGTGAGCGGAAAACTGCTTGTAGAAGGCCAAACACGGTATTTATGTCGGGATCTGCTGCCATTGCTTGTAAGCCTGCTGGAAAACGAGACCGATATGGGCATATTTTTTCGACGCTATTTATATGGTCGATTCTATCTTCCTATGAACAAGTATCAAGATTTAGGCTTAAATTATCTTTCCTATTATGCCTTTTTCAGAAGTCCGCATCTGTCAAGAAATGAACAGTTGATTATGCAGCGATTTACAGATACTGATGAAGCGCATTACACAGGGGATTCAGATTATTATAAGAACCATTTTAAAGGTCATCTTGAATTATATAAAAGATATTTCGGTAAATTAACTGGTATTGTTATGGTTCCTCGAGGCTCTGCCGCTCCTTTATGTTTAGGCGGCGCTGATTTCGATGGCGATTTGGTTAACGTTATCTTTCATCAGGATGTTGTGAACGCAGTTGCATCTGGATGCTACAAAAAAAATACGTATAAAAGCGAAAAGTTAGATAAAGAATACTGTTATTATGAACGTATTCTTCCCATTATCACAATTCCTGCTTTGGCTTCTCCTGCTGTTGAATTAAAGGCACATGTTCCATTCGAACATATCAAAAATACCTTTTCCAACCGGATCGGACTGATTTCCAATGCATCCATTTCCATTGGTCAAACCGAGTATGGCAAGCCGTTAAATTCATTATCAAATTCCACGAACCAGGCACTTGCGGCAAAGCCAAATGCTTCATCAGCTCCTGTTCCTCCTTCTTGTGAACATTGTACCTTATTGACAGGTTTGGAAATTGATGCAGCCAAAAATGGAAAGCACCCTAATTTAGATCCTATTCTAAAGGACCAAACGCATCAGAATTCCTATCTGACGTTTTTGAAAAAATGGAAACAGTTGCGCTCAGAAGAAAATTATTATTTCAGCAATTTGACTGTCAAAAACAGTAAATCTTCCAACGAAGAGAAGTTCACGATTTCTGCAAAGGATTGTCAGACAAACGCAAGTTTTTCTGTCCCAAATTATGGAACCCGCATTAACAAATTGCCTGGCCGTTTTAGAGATGAATTGGAAAAATACAAAGCGAAGGAAAAAGTCCGGGATAATACCTTAAAGTTGTTCCTTGCGCCGAAAAAAACATCTGATAAAAATAGTGCAGCGATCAAAATTTTTGAAACGCAATGCCGTGAGATTTTATCCACACATTTCTTTTACATTCATTCTCTTCTTCCTATTATAAAAGAAGAAAAAAAAGAGGTTTTCTATGCACCGGAAAATCTTCAGAGAAATTTGTTTCAAATTTATGATGAAGAAACTGCGATTCAGCTTCAAAGAATTACGGTTCCAGCCTTAAAAAGTAAAATACAAGAGCATATTACGGAAAGCAATTCCATTCAGGACATGCGCACGCGTCTTCTTCAGGAGCAATGGCTTCTTCAGCCTTCTGATCATCGTGGAAAGGCATTGGAGTACATCATTGGAAATGGATTCAAAGAAGCTTCCCTTGATGAAACGGAGCGAGAACTGCTGTTTCATTTTTATCAGCAGGGATACAAAACGTTATGGTTAATTCTTTCCTGTATAAAGGTGCCAACACAGGATGCCCCTTTTGATGTTCTAAAAGAAAAAGCGATAAAACAAATGGAAAAGTCAGAAGAGAAAAGAAAGGCAAAAAAGGCTCCCAAGGAAGAGCTTCCGCCCATCTCTTCCTATGTGGCTTCAAATTCGGACTTCATCAGACACCTGGACAACGCTGCCCGTGATTTTTACGTAAATAATGATGCAAATGCACAACGCAAGATCTACCGTATTTGTCTCCGCGAACTGGAAGAACTGATTGACCATTCATCTGTCGATATGGGACAGCTTATTACCACATTGCATAAGCTCACAAGAACAAGCTCTGAAAACCGGAATTTCTTCTGGGATGCATTTGTGTGGGAAGATATCGATTCTCATTTGAAAGGAAGTGATACTACATGTTGAATGAAAAAGCGGAATTCGAAGCATATATAACAAATCCCGAATCAAGCTCGCCAAGAATTCAGCCTAAATTACTTACTGGAAATTTCAGTACGGACTGCGGTTTATATGGAATTGAACAGATTCTGGTTGTACTTGCAAGAGGATATATTTTTGACACTTACCGTGAAGATGAAATTTATTCAGATGGATTTGTTCGCCCTGAACTTTTGAGTGATGCAAAACTCTTTTTACAACGCTGGCTTGGCTTCCATTTTAAGCATGCGGATTCTCCGGAAAGTAATCCCACTTCCCGCCGACAAGCTTCGAATGGGACAGACTATTTTCGTGAGGCAAACGGATGGTTTAAAAAATATTGGATGGCACATTGTGAGAAAAACGAGAAGGAAAAAGAAACTCTTTGGAAGAACCTGGAGACCAAATGGACCGAAACTTTGTCCGTCAACGATTATCGGGAAAATCAAATAACATTGAATTCCGTAATTGCCCAGGCACTCAATCGTGGGTCATTAAAAGAACAGTATTTGGTCTTTCGGAAAGATCCTTCCGGCGCTCCTGTGAAAAATAAAAAAGAACGTTTTTCTTATTTATACAGTCTGAAGGCTGGCAATGATGGTAAAATACACACGCTGTACGAAAAAACACGTGAACGCTTACTCAAAAATATAGCCGCGTATCTCTTAAGTCAAAAATACCATCCCAAAGGTCAAACATTTGTACTGCTCTATAAAGGTCAGCTTCTCAACTGGTATGGTATTGATGATGCGAAAGGGGCGCGAAACACCTGGTATTTCCCACGCTGCGTATGGGGGCTGGAAACGAAGGCGCAAATTATGGAAGCTTACAGCCGAGAAAATCAATGGAACTTTATCAAATTTTCTGTCAACCAGGCATTTCTCTCCTATTTTGACTTTCACCTGATTGATCCATCACAGGCTTGTGATGTTGATACGTCTAAATATTGGATTCTCCAGGATATGGGGCATGGGGCTAAGAGTCTGAGATGCTTGAAGAACTAATTGAGGGGGTGGCGGTGTCGAGCCGCCACCTTTGAATTAATTACTTGAATATCTCTGAATGACAAGAAGCTGATTTTCCTCGTCTCGATTTTCCTGTTTTTATATTACAATTTCCGCACAAATACAGCTATGGTCTGGAATTCCTATTTGCGCATATTTATCTTTATACAAATCTACATAATCAGCTTTTTCTACAGCAATAGAACTGGAAACAGCCAAATGATCTATTTTCATATAGTTTTTATATGAGAATCCGTCAATCGGTATCAAAGTAAGATCTATAGCTTCTAAGGATCTTACAATATATTGGTAATTAAAATAATATCTTGAACACTCCTTGCTATATATACCATTCTCATTTATCACTCCGTGGTTCCAATCCCCAGTTAAAATCAAATTATCTTTATCTTCTAAATCATCGACATACTTTATAACTTTGTCAAATTGTTTTTTTCTATCTTTAAAATCCTCTATTGATGAATCAGATACTAAAACTCTAAAAATAATAAGATTTATTTTTTTATCTTCTCCTGTAATTTTAACATGTAAAAAATGTGGTTTTGAAAATGAAGAAATTTTTTCAACTGCTAATGTAT
>ULQP01004075.1_pt1 | contig 9863 bp, 9 predicted proteins | sample 1954571 | NCBI WGS metagenome assembly ULQP01 (sample SAMEA4835657, study PRJEB28245) | human gut metagenome | biome: gut microbiome; material: fecal sample | place: Denmark | collected 2008 | reverse complement strand
CGAGCAGTTTCAGAATGGCTATACGGGATTTGAACGGTTTCAGGAAATTATGAATATTGAACCGGAAATCCAGGATGCAAACGATGCGGTAGCACTGACCGATGTGAAAGGAACCATTGATTTTGAAAATGTTTCTTTTCAGTACAAAGACAATCAGGAGAAGGTGCTTAACCGGATCAATCTGCATGTGCCTGCAGGGGCATATATGGCACTGGTGGGATCATCCGGTGCCGGAAAGACAACGCTTTGTTCCCTGATTCCGAGATTCTATGATGTGACCGGAGGATGTATCCGCGTGGATGGGAAAGATGTCCGTAAGGTGACGTTAAAGAGCCTGCGTGACCATATCGGAATGGTGCAGCAGGATGTATACCTGTTTGCGGGAACGATTTTTGAAAATATACGGTATGGAAAGCCGGATGCGACAAGGGAAGAAGTGATTGCTGCTGCAAAAAATGCCAATGCCCACGAATTTATCATGGCATTTCCCGATGGATATGATACAGATATCGGACAGCGTGGAATCAAGCTCTCCGGAGGGCAGAAGCAGCGGCTTTCCATAGCCCGTGTTTTTTTGAAAAATCCACCGGTTCTGATCTTTGATGAGGCAACTTCCGCACTGGATAACGAGAGCGAGAGGGTCGTACAGGAATCATTGGAGAAACTGGCAAAGAACCGTACGACATTTGTGATCGCCCACCGTCTGACAACGATCCAGAATGCACAAAAAATTCTGGTTCTGACAGAAGATGGGATTGCGGAATCCGGTTCCCATGAAGAACTGCTGGCACGGGGCGGTGTGTATGAAAAACTTTATCATATGCATTATTAGACCGGCTGTGTCACAACTTGCATTATTATAAAAAAACGAGTAAAATAGAATAGATTTTGAAAAAACAAAAAGGAGTGGATTATCATGACCAAAATAGATATTATCTCCGGATTCTTAGGAGCCGGAAAAACAACTTTTATCAAAAAGATGATTGATGAGGCATTTACCGGGGAAAAGATTGTCCTTATCGAGAATGAATTTGGCGAGGTCGGCATTGACGGTGGTTTTTTAAAGGATGCTGGAATCCAGATTACAGAGATGAATTCCGGATGCATCTGCTGTTCTTTAGTTGGTGATTTCGGAAAGAACTTAAATGAAGTCATCACCAAGTATCATCCGGATCGTATTTTGATTGAGCCATCCGGAGTCGGTAAGCTTTCCGATGTTATGAAGTCCGTGATTGATATTGAAAAAGAGCAGGATGTAAAATTAAACGCACTGGTAACGGTTGTAAACGCGCTTAAGGCGAGCAAGCAGATGAAGGCGTTCGGTGAGTTTTTCAACAACCAGATCGAGTATGCGACAACTGTCATTTTAAGCCGCAGCCAGAATGCAACACCGGAACAGCTGGAGTTTTGTGTCAATAAAATTCAGGAATTGAATCCAAAGGCTGCCATTATTACAACAGACTGGGCAAAATTATCCGGAGAACAGATCCTTAAGGTAATGGAAGGACAGGATAATCTGGAGATGAAGGCTCTTGCTGAGGCACATCATGCAAAGGAAGAGGCAGAACATGAGCATGAGCACCATCATCATGACCATGACCACGAAGAACATGAGCATCATCATGACCATGAAGAACATGAGCATCATCATGACCATGAGCATGACCATGAGCATGATGAAAACTGTACTTGTGGCTGCCATGACCATGAGCACCATCACCATCATCATGCAGATGATGTATTTACCAGCTGGGGCAAGGAGACACCGCACAAATTCGAGCGTGCAAAACTTGAGGAAGTACTTAAGAAGTTTGTCGATTCTGACAATATCCTCCGCTCCAAAGGTATGGTGGAGAGTACCGATGGTACCTGGCTGTACTTTGATATGGTTCCGGGCGAGTATGAGATCCGTGAGGGTGAGCCGGATTACACCGGACGTATCGTGGTAATCGGAACGGAGATTCATGAGGATGAATTACTGAAGACATTTGGTCTTTAAAATGCTGTAAACCCCAATAAAAATGTAAGGAGAGCAATTATGGCACAGGATATTCCGGTATATTTATTTACAGGATTTATGGACAGCGGAAAAACAACTCTCGTAGAAGAAACGCTGTTTGAGAATAACTTCGGTGATGGTTCGAAAGGAATTATCATCATGTGCGAAGACGGCGAGAAAGAATATGACGAAGCAAAACTGGCAACCATCAACTTCAAGCTGGTAACGGTCGAAGAGGAAGAGGATTTTACGCCTGCAAAACTGCAGGAAATCCAGGATACCTATCAGCCGGAACAAATTTTTATCGAGTACAACGGCACCTGGGGGATGGACAAGCTGCTTGAGGCAAAAATGCCGGAGGGCTGGGTGATTGTACAGTCACTGGCAACCGTAGATTCCACGACGTATGATCTGTATATGAATAATATGCGTGCAATGATGCAGGAACAGGTTTTTTCCAGTGATGTGGTTATTTTTAACCGTACAGATGATGATACCGATCGCGGACATCTGCGCCGTACCATTAAGAACATCAACCGGAAAGCACAGATTGTCTATGAGCGCAAGGACGGAACGATTGATGAGCGTCCGGAGGAATTACCGTTTGATATCAATCAGGATGTGATTGAGCTGACCGATGCGGATTATGCTATCTGGTACATGGATGCCATGGAAAATTACAAGAAATACGATCGCAAGAAAGTAAAATTCCTGGCTCTGGTATATAATCCGGATAAACTTAAGAAAGGCGTGTTTGTTCCGGGACGGTTTGCGATGACCTGCTGCATTGAGGATGTGACATTTATCGGTTTCAAATGTAAATATGACAGGGAAGAGGAACTTCCGCACAAGTCATGGATTACAATTACGGCAGAGATTCGTGTCGAATTTGCACGGGAATATAAGGGAAAAGGACCGGTTCTTTATCCGATTTCCATCGAAAAAGCCCAGAAACCGGAAGATGAGCTTGTATATTTTTCGTAAAAAAGTCGTTGCGAAAAGTGAAGAAGTCATATACAATAAAGAGGTGTGCTATACACCTCTTTTTGTATTCAGCAGAAAAAGAGAACAGGGATTAGATTAAATTTATTACATACAGGAGGCAGTTTATGTACCCGATTGTTCGAAAAGAAACATTGGCAGATAACATTATCCTGATGGACATCAAGGCACCGCGTGTGGCCAATGAGTGTCTGCCGGGACAGTTTATCATTGCAAAGACAGATGAAGTAGGAGAGCGTATTCCGCTTACGATCTGTGACTATGACAGAGAGAAGGAGACTGTCACCATCGTGGTACAGACGATTGGCGCAGGAACCGAGCGTATGATGGCCTTAAATGAGGGCGATGCTCTCGAAGATTTCGTTGGACCTTTGGGATGTCCGTCCGAACTCTGTGAGGAGGAGAACCTTGAGGAGACCAGAAAAAAGAAAATTGTATTTATCGCAGGAGGTCTGGGAACCGCACCGGTATACCCACAGGTAAAATGGCTGCATGAGCACGGAATTGATGCAGACGTGATCATGGGTTCCCGTACCAAGGATCTGCTTTTTTATATGGATGAGATGAAGGCAGTAGCCGGAAATGTATATGTATGTACGGATGACGGTACTTACGGATTTCACGGAAATGGCTGCCAGCAGTTACAGGCATTGATTGATGAGGGAAAACATTATGACGTATGTGTTGCAATCGGACCGATGATCATGATGAAATTCGTTACAATCCTTACCAAGAAGCTTGAGATTCCTACCGTTGTATCCATGAACCCGATCATGGTAGACGGAACCGGTATGTGTGGAGCATGCCGTCTGATGGTTGGCGGAGAAGTAAAATTCGCATGTGTTGACGGACCGGAGTTCGACGGACATCTCGTTGACTTTGATCAGGCAATGAAGCGTCAGCAGCAGTATAAGACAGAAGAAGGCAGAGCAAAGCTCGCATATGAAGAGGGCGCTACCCATCACGGTGGATGCGGCCATTGCGGAGGTGACAAGTAATGGAAGGATTAGTCAGAGTACCGGTTCGTGAGCAGGAACCAAAGGTTCGTGCTACGAATTTTGAGGAAGTATGTTATGGATACAACGAGGAAGAGGCAGTTGCAGAGGCTTCCCGTTGCTTAAATTGTAAAAACGCACAGTGTATGAAGGGATGTCCGGTTTCTATCAATATTCCGGCATTTATCGCACAGGTCAAGGAGCGCAATTTTGAGGAGGCTTATCATATTATCTCCGAGTCTTCCGCACTTCCGGCTGTCTGTGGACGTGTCTGCCCACAGGAGAGCCAGTGTGAAGGTAAATGTATCCGCGGTTTCAAGGGTGATCCGGTTGCCATCGGTAAATTAGAGCGTTTCGTTGCAGACTGGGCACGCGAGCACGGGATCAAGCCAAAGAAAGCAGAGAAGTTAAACGGACACAAAGTAGCAGTGATCGGTTCCGGCCCTGCAGGTCTGACCTGTGCCGGAGATCTGGCAAAGCTTGGCTACGATGTGACCATTTTTGAAGCACTGCATCGTGCCGGTGGTGTGTTAAGCTACGGTATTCCGGAGTTCCGTCTTCCAAAGGACAAGGTTGTAGCAGCCGAGGTAGAAAACGTAAAAGCACTCGGTGTGGATATCGAGACCAACGTTGTCATCGGTAAATCCGTAAAGATCGATGAGCTGATGGAAAAGGAAGGCTTTGAGGCTGTATTTATCGGTTCCGGAGCAGGACTTCCACGTTTCATGGGAATCCCTGGCGAGCAGGCAAACGGAGTATTCTCTGCAAACGAATTCCTGACAAGAAACAACCTCATGAAAGCATTTGAGGAAGGATATGAAACCCCGATTTCCCATGGAAAGAAAGTTGTCGTTGTCGGTGGTGGTAATGTAGCCATGGATGCTGCAAGAACCGCACTCCGTCTCGGCGCAGAGGTACATATTGTATACCGTCGTGGTGAGGAAGAACTTCCGGCACGTAAGGAAGAAGTACATCACGCAAAAGAAGAGGGAATCATTTTTGATCTGTTGCAGAATCCGACGGAAATTCTTGTCGATGAGAATGGCTGGGTAAAGGGTGTGCGCATCATCAAGATGGAACTCGGTGAGCCGGATGCGTCCGGAAGAAGAAGTCCGGTGGAGATTCCTGGTTCTGAGTATGAGATGGATTGTGATACCGTGATCATGTCACTCGGTACCTCTCCAAACCCACTCATTTCTTCTACCACCAAGGGGCTTGAGACAAACCGCCGCAAGTGTATCGTTGCAACCGAAGATACCGGTGCAACAAGCAAAGACGGTGTTTATGCAGGTGGAGATGCCGTAACAGGTGCCGCTACCGTTATCCTTGCAATGGGAGCAGGTAAGGCAGCTGCAAAGGGTATTGATGAGTACCTTTCCGGAAAGAACAATTAGACAATAACGGATAGAACTGATAAAAGTGGAGACGGCTGCCGCGTAATGTGGCAGCCGTTTTTGTATGAAGAAAAATGTCAGATACGAAGAAGCGTTTGACTTTTTCTTCTATGATGTATACAATAATCTGTAGTAAAAAAAGAGGAGAACCCTAGGATGAAGACATTAATAGATCTGATCACCGAGCAGGTGACAAATGCATTTACCGGTCAGGGATATGATGCAAAATACGGGAAAGTTACACTTTCCAATCGTCCGGACCTGTGTGAATACCAGTGTAACGGAGCAATGGCTGCAGCAAAGGAGTACAAGTGTGCACCATTCATGATTTCGGATAAGATTGCGCAGGCGCTGGCAGAAAACGAACTGTTTGAGAGCGTAGAGTCTGTAAAACCGGGATTTATCAATATGAAAGTAAGTCCTGCCTATCTGGCGAAATATGTCAGCGATATGAAAGCAGATGAGGGAAGATTTGGCTGTGACAAAGCGGCACATCCGAAGACCATTATTGTAGATTACGGCGGGGCCAATGTTGCCAAGCCATTGCATGTCGGACATCTGCGCTCTGCTGTCATTGGAGAGAGTATCAAGCGGATCGGCAAATTTATGGGACATCACATGATCGGTGATGTGCATCTGGGAGACTGGGGTCTGCAGATGGGACTGATCATTGTAGAATTAAAAGAGCGTAAGCCGGATCTGGTATACTATGATGAAAGCTATACCGGAGAATATCCGAAAGAGGCGCCGTTTACCATTTCCGAGCTGGAGGATATCTATCCGACTGCCAGCAAAAAGAGTAAGGAAGACGAAGCGTTCCGTGAGGCTGCCATGGAGGCAACCAGCCAGCTGCAGGCCGGCAGACGGGGATACCGTGCACTTCTTGCACACATTCTGGATGTTTCCGTGACAGATTTAAAGAAGAACTATGATAATCTGAATGTCTCCTTTGAGCTCTGGAAGGGAGAGTCGGATGCACAGCCGTATATTCCGGATATGGTACAGATGATGAAGGACAAGGGCTTTGCCTACATGAGCGAAGGGGCTCTGGTTGTGGATGTCAAAGAGGATACGGATACAAAAGAGATTCCGCCATGTATCATCTTAAAGTCAGACGGAGCTTCGTTATACAGTACGACAGATCTTGCTACGATTGTGATGCGTATGCAGGATTACAACCCGGATGCCATTATTTACCTGACGGATCAGCGTCAGAGCATGCATTTCGTACAGGTATTCCGCTGTGCAAGAAAGACCGGACTCGTCGGACCGGATGTGGAACTGACCCATATCGGATTCGGTACCATGAACGGAAAAGACGGCAAACCGTTTAAGACAAGAGATGGCGGCGTTATGCGTCTGGAATATCTGCTTGATGAGATCAATGAGGAGATGCTCAAAAAGATTACAGAGAACCAGAAAGAAAAGGAAAACCTCGATATTTCCGAGGAAGAGGCAAAGCAGACTGCAAAAACGGTTGCTCTGGCAGCAGTCAAATACGGAGATCTGTCCAATCAGGCAAGCAAGGACTACTGTTTTGATATTGAGCGTTTTACTTCTTTTGAAGGGAATACAGGACCGTATATTTTATATACGATTGTGCGTATTAAATCCATTTTAAAGAAATACACTGCAAAAAATACGCTGCCGGATGCACCGATTCTTGGGGCACATTCTGCAAGTGAGAAGAACCTGATGCTTGTATTGTCACGTTTCAATGCCATGATGGAAAATGCATATGAGGAGAAAGCACCGCACAAGATCTGTGCATATATTTATGAACTGGCCAATGCATTCAACGGATTTTATCATGAGACAAAGATTCTTTCCGAGGAAGATTTTAAGGTACAGGCTTCTTATATCGGTCTTTTGGTATTGACCAAAAATATTCTTGAGACCTGTATCGATGTGCTTGGTTTTTCCGCACCGGACCGTATGTAAATCGGATGTTCTAAAATCACATATAAAACATATAAATGAGTCATAGGGATTTGTCCTTATGGCTCATTTTTTATGGAAAGAAACATGGAGGAAGTGACAGAATGGAGATTACAGAATATCTTCCGGTAGATTTTCGAACGCAGATGGAAGCAGAAACGTTGTGCGGGGCAGAAGAAATCCGGCTTCGGGTCGGACAACCGCTGGAAATTTTATATGCGGATGAGAAAGAAAAAGAGATTGGGCTGCTCACGGAAGCACATATGCGGGAGGTACTGAATTATCTGAGTGGATATTCCGTGTATGCACTGGAAGAAGAACTGCGACAGGGGTATTTTACGCTGGAAGGCGGGCACAGGATCGGGGTTTCCGGGCGGGCAAGCTATGAGAAACACGGAACCTCAAGCTGTATGAAGCTGTTAAGCTGTATCAGCGGTTTAAATATCCGTCTGGCTCACGAAAAAAAGGGGTGTGCATCGGTACTGATTCCATGGCTGTATTGCGGAGAGAATGTATATCATACGTTTTTCTTTGCACCGCCGGGGGTCGGAAAAACAACCTATTTAAGGGATTGTATCCGGCTGCTTTCGAAAGGAAATCACCTGCGTGCCGGGAAAAAGGTCGGGGTAGTCGATGAACGGTCGGAAATTGCCGCGTGTTACCGGGGAATTCCGCAAAACGATCTGGGCCCCCGCACGGATGTGCTGGACAATTGTCCGAAGGAACATGGAATCCATATGCTGCTTCGTTCCATGTCCCCGCAGATCATTGCAGTGGACGAACTGGGACTTCCGGAGGACTTTGCTGCGGTGGCAGACTGTGCCCGGTGCGGGGTATCGATCCTTGGAACCATACATGCCGGCAGTGTCTTAGAGGTTTTGCACCGCCTGCAGATGGGAGGACTGGATCTGATCCGCTCACAGATGCGGCTCATCGGTCTGCAGAGAGAACCGGACGGGCGACGGATTCTCACCGTATATGAGGGAGGAGGAAATCCATTGTGGCAAGGATTTTCGGAACCGTCCTGATACTGGCAGGGTGTGCCGGATTTCTGTACAAATGGGCAGAGGGGGAAAAAGCCAGACAGCGGATGGCGGGGGAATGGATACGCCTGTTTGTGCGCTGGGGATATGCACTGGAACAGGAACATGTGCGGTTGTACGATTTTTTGTCTTTTTATGAAACGGCAGATGCATCCATGCAGGCATTTCTGGATGAGGTCTGTGTATGTATGCGCAACCATCAGAATCCAAGCGGACAGAAAATATGGCAGGATTGTCTGCAGAAGCACAAAAGAGAACTGCAGATCGGGCAGGAGGGCTGGGAAATCCTTACGTCTGCCGCGGGAGCATTTTATGGCGAAAGCAGTGCAGAGAATCTGCGATGCAATGAAATCTGCAGAAAACGGATGGAAAAATTTCTGGCAGAGTCACGATTGGAATTTTTTAAAAAACAGCGGGTGTATCTGCCTGTTGGAATGCTGACCGGCGTGGTTATGATCATTCTTCTGGTGTAAAGGCGTAGGAAGGGAACCTTGAGTGTATGAGTGTAACAATTATTTTTAAAATTGCAGCGCTTGGAATTGTTGTGGCAGTACTCAGCCAGATTCTCAAGCATAGTGGAAGGGAGGAACAGGCATTTCTGCTGAGCCTGGCAGGTCTGATAATAGTGTTGTTCTGGATCGTGCCTTGTATCAGTGAACTGTTTACAACGATGGAAACCCTGTTTCGTATGTGATGTCTATGATAAAGATAGGAATGATCGGAATTGCTGCGGTTTTTCTGGCTCTTTTGCTGAAAAAAGAAAAGGGAGAGCTGGCGTTGCTTGTGGGAATTGCCGCATCGGTTTTGATTTTCGGATACACACTGTCAAGAATTTCGTTTATCCTGGATTTTTTACGGGAACTGATGGACACGCTTCCGGTAGATCCGGCACTTTTGAAAGCACTGTTAAAGATGCTTGGAATTACATATGTTGCCGATTTTTCCGCATCGGTCTGCCGGGAAGCGGGATATGGATCTGTCGCAGGACAGATTGAACTGTTTGCAAAATTATCGATCGTTGCTTTGTCCATTCCGGAATTGTGGGTTTTGTTGCGGCTGATCGAACAGATGACCGGGGGGTAGAAATGAAAAAAATAGCTAAAATTTTGTTCTGGTCTGTTTTGTTCGTATGGATGATTTTTTTACAGCCGCAAAATGTGATGGCGGCCGAGGCGGATGAGATCATAAAAGAACTTGATTTTACGGATATCAATGCACAGACGCAGGATCTGCCGGAAAAGATGGATTTTGAAAAAATGGTGAATAAACTGGTGACGGAAGGAACAGGCGGACTGGATGCGGGAATGATCTGTGAATATATTGCAGATTTATTTTTTTATGAAATCACGGCTGCAAAGCCCATGTTTTTGCAGATGTTTGCCATAGGACTTTTATTTGCGCTGTACGGAAAAGTGATGATGACGCGACAGGGGTATGTTTCGCAGATGAGCTTTTTTATTGTTTATCTTGGGGTGGTTCTGTTGTTGCTGCA
>ULQP01047813.1_pt1 | contig 9870 bp, 5 predicted proteins | sample 1954571 | NCBI WGS metagenome assembly ULQP01 (sample SAMEA4835657, study PRJEB28245) | human gut metagenome | biome: gut microbiome; material: fecal sample | place: Denmark | collected 2008 | reverse complement strand
GCGAGGGTGTCCTTTGTCGCGGACAGTTCAGTTTCGCGGTCGGCAAGCGTGCCCTGCGTTTCGGCGAGGGTAGCTTCGGTGGACGCGAGGGTGGTCTGGGTATCCGTCAAGGCGGCGGCGGTCGTGTCCAGCGTGGTCTGCGTGTCCGCGAGGGTGGCTTCGGTGGATGCGAGGGTGTCCTTCGCGGCGGACAGGCTGTTTTCGGCGTCCGCTAAGGTGGATTGGGTGGAGGACAGCGCGCTCTGCGTGTCCGTCAGCTGATTCCGGGTGTCCGTCAGCGAATTGTGGCTGACGATGAGACCGGCACCAAGTGCGATGGAGGAAACTGCCAGCACGATGGCGGCAATCATCCAAATGATGGTCTTTTTCCGGGCGGCAATAGGACTCATAGCAATCCTCCTAACAAACGACGAAAATGGGCAGAAAACTTCCGTTTTTTCCAGTTTACCACCATCGGGGGAAGTTGTCAATCTCGAATTTCGCGGAAGCACAAAAAACGCCCCTCCGCCGACAAAAGCAGAGGGGCAGGGGAAGGCGGATTAGGGCACCACCGCACAATTCGGCGGCGCGTCTGACGATGTCTTTTCCGCCATCTGCGGCATGCAAATTCCTCGATTTACCGTCAGTAAACCTTCGGAATTTGCACTTGCATCTGACGAAAAATCCATTCGCCAGCCGACCACCTCATTTGTGCGGTGTTACCTTTACTTCTTCAGTTCAATCCCTTGCCCCTTCAGCCGCGCAACCACGCCGTCAACAACCGCCTGCACTTCGTCGCGGGTGAGCGTGCGCTCCGGGTGCGAGAAGGAGAGGCGAATCGTGATGGTCTTGCCGGTGATGTCGCTGTATGTGCCCAGCACGGTCACCTTCTGCACCAGCGGGGAGTTCTCCGCCTTCACCGCGTCCAGAATCGGCTGGCAGCGATTGACCACGAAGGTCAAATCCTGCTCCATGCCGGGGAAGCGGGACGGCTCACGGTAGACGATGGGCGCGGGCGCGATGGACGCGAGTGCTTCCATGTCGATTTCGGCAAACACAATCGCCGCCTTCTTGTCGATGTTCTTGCCGACAACCGGGTGCGCCACGCCGATTTCGCCGAGTTCAACGCCGTCCAGCACGATGGCGTTCAGGTTCTTCGGATGCTCATAGGAGTGGGTCGCGGTCATTGCGTGGAAGGACAAATCCTTGTGCAGGATGTCGCTCACGGCGACGCACAGCATGTCGCGCAGGCGGAAATACAGCGTTTCCACGTTATCGACCTTGCTGAAGAGCGTCACGCACAGCTTCTTGTGCTCCTTCGCCAGGTTGTTCTCGTCCACGCCGTCGATGACGTGACCGATTTCAAAGATGCCGAACGACGGCGCATAGCCCATGTTGCCCTTCACCTGGCACAGCTGGGTGGGAATCATGGAGCGGCGCAGCGTCTCGATGTTGGGGTTGGAGGCGTTGAGCAGCTTCACGTTGTCCTCAACGGCAATGCCGAGCTTCTTGTAGTCGTCGGCGTACTGCCAGATGTAGGAATGCACCTCGTGCAGCGAATAGCGCTTGACGAGGATGTCCTTCAATTTGTCCTCCACCGTCTTTTCGGTGGACATGCGAACCGGGTAGAGCGGGGATTCCGCCGTGTGCAGGTCGAAGTTGTCGTAGCCGTAAATGCGGGTGATTTCCTCGATGATGTCCGCCTTGATGGTCACGTCCTTCGTCGCGCGCCAGGAGGGGACGTCCGCGGTGAAGGAATCGCCGTCCCGCGTCATGCCGAAGCCCAGCGCGGTCAGCGTGTGCATGATTTCGTCGGAGGAGATGTTGATGCCGGTATAGCGGTCAACAAACGCCTTGTCAAAGGACAATTGCACCTTCGGATAGTGGAAGGCGTACTCGTCGGTCAGGCGGGAGGTGACGCGCATTTCCGGGTCGTATTCCTGCAAAAGCTTGACGAAGCGGGCGATGGCGACGGTCGTCATTTCCGGGTCAAGGCTCTTTTCGTAGCGGGCGGAGGCGTCGGTGCGGTGGGCGAGGCGGACGCTGCTCTTGCGGACGGAAGCCGCGTCGAAGGTGGCGGATTCCAGCGTCAGGCTCGTCGTGTCATCGACGATTTCGCTGTCCAGACCGCCCATGATGCCCGCGATGGCAACCGGCTTGTCGCCGTTGCAGATCATCAGCGTGTTCGGGTCGATGGTGCGCTCCACCTTGTCCAGCGTCTGGAAAGGGAAGCTCTCCGGGAAGCGGCGGATGCGGATTTTCTCCACCTTGCGGCTGTCGAAGGCGTGCATCGGCTGCCCCATTTCCAGCATCAGGTAGTTCGTCAGGTCGGCGAGGAAGTTGATGTCGCGCATACCGCAGTAGTTCAGGCGGATACGCATCGCCATCGGGCTGACGTGGCGGTTGATGTTCTCCACCCGCAGGCAGGAGTAGCGCTGGCACAGCGGGTCTTCAATCTTCATGTCGATGGCGGGCAGATTGCTGTACGCCGCCAAATCCGCCACGGGCAGGGCTTTCAGCGGACGGCCGGAAAGGGTGGAGAATTCGCGCGCCATGCCGTAGTGCCCCCACAGGTCGGGACGGTTCGTCAGGGACTTGTTGTCCACCTCGAAGATAATGTCGTCAATGGGGTAGAGCGCCTTCAAATCCGTGCCGCAGGGAACATCCTCCGGGAGGACCATGATGCCGGAATTGTCGTCGCTGATGCCGATTTCCTTCTCCGAGCAGCACATGCCGTAGGACGTGTACCCGGCGAGCTTGCGCGGACTGATGGTGATGTCGCCCAGCTGCGCGCCCACCTTCGCGAACGCGGTTTTCATGCCCAGCTGCACGTTCGGCGCGCCGCAGACCACGTCGGTCAGCTGCCCGTCGCCCGCGTCCACCTTCAGCAGGTGCAGCTTGTGGGATTCGGGGTGATTCTCTACGCTGACGATCTGCGCGGCGACAACGCCGGACAAATCCGCGCCCTTGTGGAAAATTTCATTCTCAACTTCCGCCGTGGACAGGGAGAACTGGCGAATCAGCGCCATTTTGTCAAGACCCGTCAGGTCAACGAAGTCGGAAATCCAGTTCATTGAGATCAGCATGTTCGTCTTTCCTCCGCATTACTCGTCGTCCGTGAACTGCGCCAAGCGCGTCAGGCTGCCGCTGTTCAGGTCGCGAATGTCCTTCACGCCGTACTTCATCATGGCAAGGCGCGTCATGCCCAAGCCGAACGCGAAGCCGGTGTACTGCTCCGGGTCGATGCCGCCGGCTTTCAATACTTCGGGGTGAATCATGCCGCAGGGGCACAGTTCCAGCCAGCCGGAATGCTTGCACGACGGGCAGCCCGTGCCGCCGCAGATGAGGCAGGAAATATCCAGCTCAAAGCCCGGCTCAACGAACGGGAAGAAGCCCGGACGCAGGCGGACTTTGATGTCCTTGCGGAACACCTCGCTCAGCATCGTTTTCATGAAGTAGATCAGGTTCGCGATGGAAATGTCCTTGTCCACCATGATGCCTTCCATCTGGAAGAACGTGTTCTCATGGCAGGCGTCGGTCGCCTCGTTGCGGAAGCAGCGGCCGGGGAAAATCGCCTTAATCGGCACGCCGTCGTTCACCAGCGCGTCGCGGTAGCGGCGGTAGATGGCGTTCTGGGCGGCGGAAGTCTGCGTCTTGAGCAATTGCCCGTTGTCCAGATAATAGGTGTCCTGCATGTCGCGCGCGGGGTGGAACTTCGGAATGTTCAGGCTCTCGAAGCACTCGTAGTCCGTCACCACCTCGGCGTAATCCTCCACCGTGAAGCCCATCGACTTGAACACCTGCTCGCACTGGCGCTGCACCAGCGTAATCGGGTGATACGACCCGCGGGTCATGTCCGGCGGCATGGAGATGTCAAATTCGGGCAGGGCGTTGATTTCGCGCTGCAATTCCTGCGCCTTGAGCGCCTCCAGCTTTTCCGCCAAGGCGACGGTGATGGCGGTTTTCAGCTCGTTCGTCTCGCGCCCGACGGTCTTTTTCTGCTCGTCGGTCAAGCTGCCCATGCCCTTGAGCGCGTCGGTCACTTTGCCCTTGCGGCCGAGGTAATTCACGCGCAGGGCTTCCAGATCCACCATGTTGGCGATCTTCTTCAGCTCGGAATCAAAGCTGCTTTTCAGGGCTTCGATCTTCTCGTTCATTCCGGATGTTCCTCCTTACAGTTGGATGAAAAAAGCCCGTCCCATCGTTTGATGAGACGGACTGAATCCGCGGTACCACTCGTCTTGCGGCAAAGGAAAAAATCCGATTGCCGCCGCTTGATGGGCGATAAGGCTGCCCACGCCGAAAAACTCACGGGATGAAGGTTCACGCCGTGCGCCCTGCCGCCTCGCACCACCCGGCGGCTCTCTGATATCCTATTTCCTGCATTCGCCTGTGCCATCTGCTCGCGCCTTTTTCCTTCTGGCGTCCGCTCGTTCCACTTAGCGTAGCGCTGCTACGCTGCGTTTCACTCCCGTTAGCCAGCAGAAAAAATTCGCTTCGCATCTTGGCACATTCTCATTTGAAAATAGGAAGGGGACTTGCACGCGCTACTGTTTCCCGGTCATCGCTTCCAATATTTCGCTGACTTTCGTCGGCACGCTCTATCTTACCATAGGTTGAGGCGTTTTGCAAGGGGGCAAATTCGGAAATTGGAATTCGGAATGCGGAATAAAAAGCGCACGGAAGTGGAACTCTTTCCATCTTACAGGCGAACAAACCGTGAATTTTTCCGATTTATTATTTACAAGCCATTTTTTTGTGCTATACTGTAAGATGCGTTATCATGTAAAGCGCGATTCAGGCGCTTGCGTGAAAGTCCGCGCGGGGGAGGGACAAAATGCCCTCCGCACAAGGCGCGGCAGGGAACTTCGCGCACAATCGCGCGGAAGAAAGGAAAGGAAGCCGGATGAGCAACAGCCGTCCACCCTATGATGGCGCCGGGGACGCCGGACAGAATCCTCAGCAGCCCGGTTTTTCGCAGGGCAATTATCCGCCGGCGCAGGGCTATGCCCCGAATGGCGGCTACGCGCCCAATGATGCCTATGGTCAGGGCTACGCGCCGCAAAACGGCTATGGGCAGCCGCAATATGGTCAGCAGGGGTATGCGGACTATCAACAGCCCTATGGTCAGCAGGGATATCAGCAGCCATACGGTCAGCAAGGTTATCAGCAGCCGTATGGGCAGGGCTACGAGCAGCAGGGTTATCAGCAGCCGTATGGGCAGGGCTATGAGCAGCAGGGCTATCAGCAGCCATACGCCCAGCAGCCTTATCAGCAGCAGCCGTATGACCAGCAGGGGTTTGTGCAGCCCGGCGGGTATCAGCAGCCCTACGAGCAGCAGGGGTATCAGCAGGGGTACAGCCAGCAGAATCCGCAGGAAACGGATTTGCCGCCGGAGCAGCAGTACGCGCAGTATACGCCGGACGGTCAGCGCGTGTACCCGACGTCGGGGCGCAGCGGCTTCCGGGTGCAGCCGGCGGCGCACAGGAAAATTCCGTGGGATACGATTGCAAAAGTATTGATGTTCGGCGTGCTGCCGATTCTCTTCATTTTGAGCATGGTGTTTGCGTGGACGGCGGTGAAGTGGATCGTCCTCGTCGGCGCGGTGGCGAGCATCGCCGCGCTGTGGCTCCGCGAGCTGGTTACGCCCAACGCGCGGCTGGTGCTGTCGCTTTTGCTGGCGTCGGCGGCGGTCGTCTGCCTCGTCAGCGCACTGGCGACGAATGCGGCGGACAATCAGAACCCCGCGCAGCCGAATCAGTCCGGCCAGATGCAGCAGGGGAGTACATCGGGCAATAACCTCGATGTCAACCTGACCGCGACGGACACGCCCAATCCCGCGCCCACGCCCACCGCGACGCCTGTGGATGACTCCGAGGAGTGCTACGCGCAGCTGCATTCCTTCTTCACGCTGTGGAAGAACAACGCCATCAGCCAAATGGTCAACCTGACGGCCCCGTCGTGGCGCAGCAGCATCAAGGGCGGCACCGACGCGGTGACGCAGAAGCTCTTCGGCGAGGTGCTGACCAATCGCACGCCCGTCAGCTGGGATTTCACGGCCATCACGGGCACATCGAACGACATCGCCCGCATGGTGACGGTGCGCGCCGTCATCAACAAGAACAACACCCTGGGCGAAAGCGTCTACCTGTGGAAGGTGCGCATGGTCAAGGAGGACGGCGTGTGGTACGTTGACCCCGCGACGCTGCAAAGCAACGAGCAGGAAAGCACCGCCACCCCGACCAACGCCCTTGCCACCCAGCCCGTGCTGAACACCAGCCATCCGGACTTGATTCTCTACTATAACCAAAACGGCGGAACGTATTACCACATCGACCCGAACTGCGCGTCCATCAATCAGCGGTATCGCCCGCTGACGGCATCCTTCAAGTGGACGCAGATTGACGACGAACCGTACAAAAACCTGGAGCAGTGCAAGGTGTGCGGCGCACCCCTGCGCGAAAAAAAGGACAACGCCAACTAAGTCAACATAGAAACCTACATATATTTAGGAGGACAACACGATGGACACCAATGCCAAGCTGTATCAAGACATGACGAAGATTCTCGTCAAGCGTGAGGACATCCAGAAGGCCGTTGCCCAGCTGGGACGGGAAATCACCCACGACTATCAGGGACGCGATCTGGTGATGGTCTGCATTTTGAAGGGCGCGAGCGTCTTCTTCTCCGACCTCATCCGCGAGGTCGATTTGCCCGTGACGCTGGATTTCATGGCGCTTTCGAGCTATCGCAACTCCACCAAGTCCTCCGGCGTGGTCAATCTGGAGAAAGACCTGTCCGTGTCCATCAAGGGGCGCGACGTGCTGATTGTGGAGGACATTGTGGACAGCGGCAACACGCTGTTCTACCTCGGCAAGTACCTGATGGGCCGCGGCGCGTCCTCCATCCGCATTGCGACGCTGCTGGACAAGCCCGACCGCCGCAATCCGGAACACAACCTGACGGTGGATTACCACTGCTTCAAGATTCCGGATGAGTTCGTCGTCGGCTATGGGCTGGATTTCGCCGAGAAGTACCGCAATCTGCCGGACATCGGCGTGCTGGACAGCCGCGTGTACGGCGCGGCGCGCGAATAAATCAGCCGATTCTTCCCCAAATAAAGATAAGGCACCACCGCACAATTCGGCGGCGCGTCTGGCGATGTCTTTTCCGCCATCTGCGGCATGCAAATTTCTCGATTTACATCCAGTAAACCTTCGAAATTTGCATTTGCATCTGACGAAAAATTCATTCGCCAGCCGACCACCTCATTTGCGCGGTGTTACCATAAAATTTTTGTAAAGATGGATTTTTCCGCACACGTCATTCGTCTATATGGGTATACGCCGCAACAGGCGGATGGCGCTGGAACGGAAGGAGGATGCTCGCATTGAAGAAGTCTCGCGGGATGTTCGGCTACGTCGCGGTTTTGCTGCTGATGGTGCTCACCATTTCGATGCTGTTCACCAACGGCTTTGGCAGCAATATCCGTGACCGCCGCATCACCTATCCCCAGCTGCTGACGATGATTGAGGAGGGGCAGGTTCGCTCCGTCGCCATCCGCGGCACGTCGCTGGTGGGCGTGACGACGACAACAACGGTCGCCGACGCGGATTTCCCTGACAAGAACTACGATTTTGAAACCACCATCGGCGCTGATTTCATCGTCACCGCGCGGCAAATGCAGGCGGCGAAGCTTGATAAGCCGCTGGACGAGGTGTCCGTCAAGGATTTGGCGTTCACCATCATCTACCGTCAGCCGCTGACCACCCCGTGGTGGTATGATTTGATTCCGCTGGCAATTTCGCTGGTGCTCTGCGGCGTGATGTTCTGGCTGATTATGCGCGCGCAGACCGGCGGCAACGGCAAGGTGATGAACTTCGGCAGAAGCCGGGCGCGCATCCATGACCCGAACAAGAACAAGGTGACGTTCGCCGACGTCGCGGGCGCGGAGGAAGAGAAGGAAGAACTCAAGGAAATGGTGGACTTCCTGCGCAACCCCAAGGCGTACATCGACATGGGCGCACGCATCCCCAAGGGCGTGCTGCTCATCGGCCCGCCCGGCACGGGCAAAACCCTGCTGGCAAAGGCGGTTGCGGGCGAGGCGGGCGTGCCGTTCTTCTCCATTTCCGGCTCTGACTTTGTGGAGATGTTCGTGGGCGTGGGCGCGAGCCGCGTCCGTGACCTGTTCGACCAAGCCAAGCGCGCTGCCCCGTCCATCATCTTTATTGATGAGATTGACGCCGTGGGTCGTCACCGCGGCGCGGGTCTGGGCGGCGGACACGACGAACGCGAGCAGACGCTGAACCAGCTGCTGGTCGAGATGGACGGCTTCGCAATCAACGAGGGCGTTATTGTCATGGCGGCGACGAACCGCCGCGACATTCTTGACCCCGCGCTGCTGCGTCCCGGCCGCTTTGACCGCACGATTCTCGTCAATTACCCCGATATGGCGGGGCGCGTTGCCATCCTGAAGGTGCACGCCAAGGGCAAGCCACTCGCGGATGATGTGGATTTGGAGAATATCGCCAAGCGTGTACCCTTCTCCACCGGCGCGGAGCTGGAAAACATCATGAACGAAGCCGCGATTCTGGCGGCGCGCGGGCGCTTGAAGGCCATCAATCAGCAGACGCTGGTGGAGGCAATCTCCCGCGTGCAGATGGGGCCGGAGAAGCGCAGCCACAAGGTGACGCAGCGCGACAAGCGCATGGTCGCCATCCACGAGGCGGGTCACGCCATCGTCGGGCACGTCCTGCCCAACTGCGACGAGGTGCACCTGATTACCATCGTCCCGCGTGGGCAGGCGGGCGGCTACACGCTGTCCCTGCCGACGGAAGAGGACGATTTGCAGACTTACAGCCAGCTGATGGACTTCGTGGCGATGGGGCTGGGCGGTCATGCCGCGGAGCAGCTTTATCTGGGCGAGTTCACCACCGGCGCAACGAGCGACCTGAAAAAGGCGACGGAGGTCTGCCGCCGCATGGTGACGCAGTTCGGCATGAGCGAAAAGCTGGGCCCGGTCTATCTTGACGGCGATCAGGAAGTGTTCGTCGGCATGGAGTTCGGGCAGAGCCGCGGGTACAGCGAAGAAATGGCGGCGCGCATCGACGCGGAAGTCAAGCGCCTGCTGGAGGAATGCTACCAGAAGGCGGTGGATGCCCTGAGCGCCAACCGCGACCGCATGGAGAAGCTGGTGGACGCGCTGCTCAAGTACGACACCATCAGCCGCCGCGAGTTCGTCACCCTGATGGAAACGGGCACGCTGCCGGATATTCAGGATGCCGACACCCGCACCACGGGCGATGTGATGATGCAGGATATGGCGGACGAAAAGAAGGAAGAAAGTTCCGAAAAGTCTGCCGAAACGCCTGAAAAGAGCGCGGAAACGCCCGAAAAGACGGCGGATGCGCCCGAAAAGACGGCGGATGCGCCCGAAAATCACCCGGATGCCCCCCATGAAGCCTGATTTGCACACCCACACCACTTCCTCCGACGGGCTGCTTACGCCCGCGGAGCTGGTGGCGCTGGCGGACAAGCACCGCGTGACGCTCCTTGCCGTGACCGACCATGACACGTTTGACGGCGCGGCGCAGCTGCTGGGAAAACCCGCGCCGATGCCGATTCTGCAAGGTGTCGAATTGTCCCTGCGCGATATGCCCGGTCTGCACCTGCTCGGCTACGGGCGCGGGACGGATACGCCCCTGCACCGCAAGGTTCGGGCGCTGTCCCAAATGCGGCTCGGACGCGCGCGGCAGATGGTGGAGAAGCTGAACGCGCTGGGCTATCCGCTGGATTACGACGAAATCGCCCGCGAAGCCAAGGGCAGCGTCGGTCGGCCGCATATCGCCCGCGCGATGGTCAGCCACGGCTATGTGTTGGACACGCGCGAGG
>ULQP01024616.1_pt1 | contig 9890 bp, 7 predicted proteins | sample 1954571 | NCBI WGS metagenome assembly ULQP01 (sample SAMEA4835657, study PRJEB28245) | human gut metagenome | biome: gut microbiome; material: fecal sample | place: Denmark | collected 2008 | reverse complement strand
AGCTGCTCGTTCAGCCGCACAACCGCCGCCGATACCTCAAATTGCTTGGCGGAAAGCAGATTTGATATTTCCAACACGTTTTTGTACTTTTCGCGGTAATCGCGCAGCGCGTCCGCCCCGCATTTTACAATCAGCCTTACGCCGCCCTTGTATTTTTCAAAATCAAGAATTTTTATAATGCCTATTTCGCCGGTTGCCTTAACGTGCGGCGCGCAGCAGGCGCAAACATCCACGCCCTTTATTTCCACTATACGCACGTTTTCCTTTAAATCCAGCTTGCTTCTGTAATCAAGTTGTTTAAGCTCTTCGTCGGTCGGGTAGTAGGCTTTAACGGGCAGATTTTCATACACCGCTTTGTTTGCAAGGTCTTCAATCTCGTCAAGCTGACGTCTTGTAAGCTCGCCGTCAAAGTCCATGGTCATTTCCGCTCCCAAATGAAAGCCTACGTTATTAAACCCGTAAAGGCGGTGCACAATTCCCGAAATTATATGCTCGCCCGAGTGGTTCTGCATATTGCGAAAGCGAAAATCAAAATCCAGCTTACAGTCATAGGCTTGTCCCACACTCAGCGGCTTATCGGCAAAGTGCAGTATTTCGCCGTTTTTTATCTGCACGTCCGATATATACGCGCCGCCTATATATCCGCGGTCGCTCTGCTGACCGCCGCCCTCGGGAAAAAATGCGGTTCGGTTTAAAGTCACGGCATATTTTTCCCCCGTTTTTTTGCAGGATAATACCGTGCCTGTAAATTCCTTTAAATGAGAGTCCTTATCGTACAGCTTTTCGGTCATTTGGCGTGCCTGCCTTGTATAATGTGCGCCGCCTTGTAAATATCGCCGCCGCCCATCGTAATAACCAAATCACCCGGGCGGGCAATTTCCTCAATCTTATCGGCTATATTTTCAAACCCGTCCACTACGCAAACATCGTGGAGCCCCGCCGCTAAGTCCTCGCTTTTAATGCCGTAGGTATTTTTCTCACGTGAGCCCATAATCGGTGTCAGTATCACCTTATCCGCAATGGAGAGCGCCTTTATAAAATCATCCTTTAAAAGCGCGGTGCGCGAAAAGGTAAAGGGCTGAAACACCGCTATAACGTTATTATAGTCAAGCTCCTTTGCGGCGGAAAGGGTGGCTTTTATTTCGGTCGGGTGGTGTGCGTAATCGTCAGCCAGCATAAAGCCGTCGTACTCGCCCAAAAATTCAAAACGTCTGCCCGCGCCCGTGAATTTTTCAACAGCGTCCTTAATTCCGTCTGCCGAAACGCCCATATCAAAGCACACGGCAAACGCGGCAAGCCCGTTTAAAACATTGTGCCTGCCCGGTATGTGCATTTCAATATTTATTATTTTTTCGTTATTCTTTACCACGTCAAACGCAAACCCGCGCTTGCGGCTTTCTATATTTTCGGCGCGGTAAAAATTATCTTTCCCGAAGCCGAATGTAACAATATTCGCCTCAATATCCTTTGCGGCGGTTAAAACGCGGCTGTCGTCCCCGTTTATATACGCCGTTTTCGCCATTTTCAAAAACTTATGGAAAGAGAGGGTCATATTCTCCATAGTTTTGAAATAATCAAGGTGGTCATTATCAATATTAAGCAGCACCGCAATATCGGGCGAGAGCTGCAAAAAGGTATCAACAAACTCGCAGGACTCGCAAACCATTGTTTCCGATTTGCCCGAAATACCGTTTGAATTTATAAGCGGCAGCTTTCCGCCTATAACCGCGGTAGGATCCATCTTGTTTAAAATTAAAATTTGTGTTATCATAGAGGTGACGGTGGTTTTGCCGTGCGTGCCGCATACCCCTATAACGTTATCAAAGTGGCGGGTAAGCGCCCCCAGCATATGCGAGCGCTCCATTGTGGGTATGCCCTGCTCGCGCGCGGCGCAAAGCTCGGGGTTATCGGCGGCTATTGCGGCGGAGTACACCACAAGCTCCGCGCCCTTTATGTTTTCAGCCCTGTGCCCCATATAAACCTTTATGCCGAGATTTTTAATTCTGGTTAAGGGGTCGCTTTCGTTATTATCCGACCCCGTAAGGATGTACCCCTTACCGTGCAGTATTTCGGCAAGCGGGCACATTCCGCTGCCGCCTATGCCTATCATATGAATATGCTTTACCTGTGTTATGATTTTATCCTCATCGCGAAGCTGCTTCATAATCGGTCTCCTTAAAAACATTATTACTTACTATTATATTGCTAAACGGCAAAAAAATAAACCCTTTTTTGAAAGGAAAATAAAAATTATGCTATTTTTACCGAGCGACACCGAATATATTATTGAAACCTTGCAAAAAAACGGCTATGAGGCGTATGCCGTGGGCGGCTGTGTGCGCGATATGCTGAACAGCGATACCCCGCACGATTTTGACATTACCACCTCAGCCGAGCCCGAAGCGGTTATATCGCTATTTAAAAAAACCGTGCCCACAGGCATAAAGCACGGCACGGTTACGGTTATTATAAACGGTGTTCCGAACGAGGTTACTACCTACCGAACAGACGGCGAATACCGCGACCACCGCCGCCCCGACAGCGTGATTTTTGTAAAAAGCCTGCGCGAGGACCTTGCCCGCCGCGATTTTACCGTAAACGCAATGGCATATAATAAAAGGGACGGCTTAAAGGACTTTTTCGGCGGCAAGCAAGATATACAAAACCGAATTTTGCGCGCGGTGGGCGAGCCCGAGCGCCGATTTTATGAGGATGCGCTGAGAATTTTGCGTCTTTTCCGCTTTTCCTCGGTTTTAGGGTTTAATATAGAAGAAAACACCCTTAAAGCGGCTTTAGAGTATGCGCCCACGCTTAAAAGCGTAAGTGCGGAGCGAATTTATTCCGAGCTTTTAAAAACCCTTTGCGGCAAAAACCCCGCCGCATTAAAACCGCTGACCGATATTAGCGGGCTTAGGTTTTCAGGGCTTACCTCCGACCCCGATTACGGCATATTGCCGCTTTTAGGCTCTGCCGATACAAAGCTTTTTGCCTTTCTTTATTCGGGCGGAGCAGATGTTACAGCCGCACTGGACTTTTTGCGGGTGCCGAACAAAACCAAAAAAGCCGCGCGGGATATGCTTACGCTTCTTAATATGCCCTTTCCGAAAACAAAGCCCGAAATTAAAGAAATGCTTTATTTAACCTCGCCTGTATCGGTCGAAAATTATTTCGATTATAAGGCGGCTTACGGTGAAAACTGTGAAAACGCGCGGAGTATGCTATCGGAAATAATAGAAAACGCCGAGCCTTATAAAATCTCCGACCTTAAAATACGGGGCGAAGATCTTAAAAAACTCGGCATAAGAGGCAGGGAAACAGGCGAAATGCTTGAAGCCCTGCGAAAATACGTAATACCCGACCCTACACTTAACACAAAAAGCAGGCTGCTTGAAGAAATAAAGAATTTACGCTCGAATTTTTAAATTCGGCGGTAAAATGGGCAAATATTCCTCCCAGCGGTACTCTCTTATGGGCATAACGGGGTGTCGAATATCATTGAAAACAAGCACAAGCGCCGGAGAAATATTATTGTAGCGCTCGGTTATATACCATTCTTTAAGTTTACCTTCCCGTATAAGGCGCTTTGCCGCGGCATGATAATTAAAATAGCTCATACCGCTATTATGCCCCGTATTACCGTATAATTACAGCCCTTGTATCGCTTTTAAAACAGCAGCGTATTTTTCCGAGACATGCGGGAAAAGCCCTTTAGCTCGGGCAATATCCCCGTTTCGCAGAGCTTCGGTAATTTGTGAAACCGCATTATAAAGGGCAGTAAAGCCGAGGTTTGCCGACACACCTTTTAATGTATGCGCCGCTCTGAAAGCAGTATCAGTATCGCCGTTTTTCAAGGCAGCTTTCAGCAAGTCAAAGTTTTCGTCTTCCTTAAACTTCACAACAAAGTGCAGAATAAAGTCCTCGCTGCCGAGTCTGTCGGCAACGTCTTTATAGGACGAGCCTATTTCAGAGTAAAATTCCTTAATTCCCATTGTTATTCCTTTCCGCGCATTTTTCCGCTACGGTTTTTATAAGCTGCTTTTCGTTTATCGGCTTAGGAAGATACCCGTTCATTCCCACCGCAAGACACTTTTCAATATCCTGAACAAACAAATTCGCGGTCATTGCAATAATCGGCACGGTCTTCGCATCCGCCCTTTTAAGCGCGCGTATCCGTTTAGTCGCTTCAAGCCCGTCTATTACGGGCATGGTTATATCCATTAAAATTGCGTCAAATTCATTTTCAGCCGACGCCGCAAATATATCTGCCGCCTCCTTGCCGTCAAACGCCGCCGCGGTTTCGGCGCCCGCGTCTCTTACAAGGTATTCGGCTATTTCCATATTTATGCGGTTATCCTCGGCAATCAGAATTTTAAGCCCCTTAATGCTGTAATTCCCGGTATCGCCGCCGCTATCACACTCGCCGGAATATTCAAACGGCAATATTATCTCAAATCGGGTGCCGCTCCCCTTTTCGCTCTGAACCGACAACGTACCGCCGAGCTTTTCAGTGAGCATTTTAACTATTGCAAGCCCTAACCCCAGTCCTCCGTAAGGAGATACTTCCTCATTGTTTTCCTGTGTAAACGGCTCGAACATTTTCTTTTGAAAATCTGGGCTTATGCCTATGCCGTTATCGCTGCAAATAAAATGAATAATCGCCCTGCCGCCGCTTTCTTCCTCAAAAAACGAAAAGCTCACCTCGCCGCCCTTATTGCTGTATTTCGCGGCATTTATAAGAATGTTTATAACTATTTGGTGGAAATAAAGCACATTTCCGTAAAGGCGCTTGCCGCTCCCCGATATTTGCGGCGGATAAAGCTTTACTCCCGCATTTTCCGCCATCATATTTACAATGGTGTATACCTTTTCCGCCTCGTCCTTTAAATCAAACGCGACGTCTGCTTCTGTCTTGTCGCCTGCTTCGCTTAGATTGACCGTAAGAATATCGTTGACCAACTCAAGCAGATACTCCGCTGCCACTCTCGCTTGATTTCGGCAGTAGTTTTGCTTTTCGGGGTTGCCCGTATTTCGGTCGGCAATTTCAATCATTCCCAAAATCGCGTTTATAGGCGTTCGTAAATCGTGGCTCATACGGCGTAAAAGGTTGGTTTTCGCCTCGTTCGCGCGTTTCTCGCTGCGCATTGCTTTCTCCAGCTGACGTTGATATTCAATTTCCAGCTTTTTCTGCTCGGTAATATTTTTTGTAACGAGTAATAATGAGTCAAAATCGCCGTTTTTGCCATTACGTTTGGGTATTATTATATCGTTAAGCCATTCGCCGCGTATATTTTGGTATTCCGTTTCAATATAGTCCTTGCCGTCAAGTCGCTGTTTCAGGGTTGAAAGCTCGGTAAATCTGCGGTATTCATCACGGTAAGGCTCGGCGGCGTAGTTTGTAAAATCGGTTTTTAAAACCTCATCAGCCGGGCGGTTTTCATCCACCTCGGCAAAATCCGTCTCACGCAGTAAAAATTTGAAACGGTTATTCTTTATATCCACAAAAACATTAAAAAGAAACATCCGGCTTACGGTACGGATTATTTCGTATTGCTCGTTTATTTCACGCGTGTGCAGATATTTTGACCTTTGATGAAAGGCTATGACAAAGAATATTATTACAAAATAAACGCACAGCGCCAATATAACAACATTAAAACAATCCGAAAACACATCTGCGGTGCGGTAGTATATATAAATTCCGTATTCCTTATAAACCGCCCTGCCGCCGTAATACTCGTCTTCCCCATCGGAAATTTTAACAATTTTTCCCGTTTTCGCCTTGTCGTCCATTACTCCGAGCGCCTTAACGCCGCTTTTTGCTCCCGCAATATCACTGCGGTTTGAGGAAATTATTCTGTCGCCCTCGGTTATTACAACCGTACCGTTAAGCACGGTCGCATCGCCTGCAAGCAGCCGCCGAGCCGAAGAATAATAGTTCTGCATGCTTACCCCGTTTTGCAAACGGAAGCATAACACAACGCCCTTTTTATCGTGCCTTGCCGCTGCGGCAACATCGTAAATGCCGCCGTTTATATAAATGCGCTCGGAATAAATTTTAACGGGATATTCCGCTATTTGCTTTACCGAATCATGCGGGATATGCTCTGTAAGCTCTTTTGCGCCTATACCCGAAAATGTGTATTCGGTTTCCGTGTTTAAATTTTCATCCGTTAAAATCACGGTGCTGAGCCTTTGCGTAGCGGTATATTCCTTAATCCATTCATACTGTGTGTTATCGGGCAGTATTTCCAGCGTTCTGCCTATGTTATCCGCCTGTTCGGTAATTCTGAAAAGGCTTTTAGCCCTGTCGGTTTCAAGAAAATTATTGTAATCCCTGCATTGATTTTTCAAGTACTTTACAGTAACTCCATATGTCTTGCGGGCTTTTATAAGGCATGTCTGCATGCCTATCAAAAAGCCTGTAAGCAATACAATAACGCCGATTACCGCTATCATGCCGTAAAACAGTGTTTCCGACGGCTGTATTTTGCCGATTAACGGTTTTTTCCTCTTCACAGCCGTCACTCCCCCGTCAGCCCCGAGCCATCAAGCCCATAAGGCGATATTATTTTTTCAATGGTGCCGTCCGCTCCCATTTCTTTAAGGACTTTTGTAAGCTCGGCTTTAATCGGGCTTGCGCTTTCCCTGTAAAACGCCACCCCCAAATCTGCCTGCAAAAGCGGCTCTTCCAAAACTCTGTATTCACCGCCCGAGTTTTTAATAAGCTCCCTGTATGCGGCTTCATGCCCCGCACATGCGTCAACATAGCCCTTTCTGAGCGCCGCGAACACGGTATCAACAGAGGGCAGACTGTAAATGTTTTCAAGCCCGCTTATCTGCGGCAGTTTGTTATTCAAAAAAAGCTCCTCCGGCTTTGAGCCGTCTTGCACCGCTATTCTTTTGCCGCTCAAATCGCTGAGGCGGTAAATATCCGAATCGGCGCGTACAACCGCCACCTGCCGGCTTTTAAGGTAGGGCCCCGCCCATGAGTAAAGCTCTTCCCTGCCGTTTATTGTAAAACTGCCCCACAGGCAATCTACCTCGCCGTTTTCAAGATATACATCTTTATTTTGCCAAACTATTTTTTTGAAGACGGGCTGAATATTCATTCGCCCGCACGCCTCGTGCGCAATTTCAACATCTATGCCGGTAAAATCGCCGTTATCGTCAATGTAAAAATAGGGCGCGTAAATATCGCTGCCTATAACCAGCTTTTCTTTCTGCGCGGTTTCACTTTCGTTTTTTCCGCCCGTGCAGGCGCAAAGGCATAAAAGCAACGTTGCCGAAAGAAAAGCGGCGGCATATCTGTGCGGTATCATGTATTCCCTCCCGTAGCTTCGGTTTTTGAGTAAATGTCGTTTATCAGCTTATCGCTTATATTGCAAAGACACTCTGTAAGCAGCGGGTTAAAGCTGCCGCACTCGCCCGCAAGTATCATTGAAAGCGCCGTCTCGCCCGAATACGGCTCTTTATACACGCGGCGGCTTACAAGCGCGTCGTACACGTCCGCAAGCGACACCACCTGCGCCGCAATGGGTATCTCGTCGCCTTTAAGCCCGTCGGGGTAGCCGCTGCCGTCGTACCGCTCGTGGTGCCAGCGGCATATCTGCGCGGCTGTTTCAAGCATCGGTTCGTTCTTTATTGAGTCGCCCGCGCCGTTCAGCAGTATTTCTTCGCCTATAACGGTATGCTGTTTTACAATTTCTCTTTCCTCGGGGGTCAGCTTCCCGGGCTTGTTAAGTATAGCGCTGTCAATTTCTATTTTGCCCACGTCGTGCAAAGCCGCCGCCTCGGAAATTATATCGCAATCCCGCCAGGAAAGACCGTATTTATCGGTTTTGAGTATCAGCCTTTCAAGCAGCATTTCGGTTATTTTGCGTATGTTCCGTATGTGCTGCGCGCTTTCGCCGTTTTTTCTGCCGAGCAAGCCGCTTAAAACGTCCGTCATTATATGCTCGTTATTAATGCTTTCGCCGTGCTGTCTTGCTATAAGCGAAGTCAGCCGCTGCTGCTTTGAATACAGTCTTACGGTATTATGTATCCGCTGCATAACCACCTTTGAATCAAACGGGCGGCTTATATAATCGGTAACGCCCAAGTCAAACGCGCGGCGAATATTGTTTTCGGAGCCGTCCACGCTTATCATAATAACGGGAATATCGTCAGTATAGTGCAGGCGCTTCATTTCCGAGAGCACTTCCAGCCCGTCCATTTCGGGCATAATTATATCAAGCAGAACAAGCGATATACCCGTACCGTACTCCTTTAGCTTTTCAAGGCATTTCTTACCGTTTTCAGCTTCCAAAGCCTCAAATTCATCGCCTATCATTTTTGAAAGCATTTCGCGATTGAGAGGCGAGTCGTCAACTATAAGTATCTGCTGCTTTATGTCGTCTTCGCCGTTATTATCATGGCGCAGATAAAAATTCTGCTCTGTGATATATGCGTTTTTCTTTGATTTTGCGCGGTACATAAGCCTGTCGGCACGGTAAACCGCGTCCTGCATTACCTCGTTTTTGGAAATAGCCCCGCCCATGCTAAGCGTTACCGGAAAGTCGCCGCAAGAATCGGCAGTGCTCTCTTTTATTCGTTTCTGTATTCTTTCGAGTGTATTTTCAAGATTTTCCGCCGTTGCTCCCGGCATTATCAGCAAAAATTCGTCGCCGCCGAAACGTACCAAAAAATCCTCCCCCACCGTTTCCTTTCGAATTTCAGCCGAGACCCTTGCCAAAACCGCATCGCCCGCAGCGTGCCCGCGGGTATCGTTGCATAATTTGAAATTATCAACATCCAAAACGGCAACGCCGCCGGAGAAAACGTTCAGCTTTAAATTCGTTTCATAATAATTACGGTTGTAAGCGCCGGTGAGGCTGTCCTTGTAATTTTCCTTTTTAATCTCGCTTACAAGGTATTCGTACCGACCTACGATCTCACCTATATTAAAAGTTGTAAAGGTTATGAATTTGTGCGCCTTATCGGCATATGAAAAGGTGATTTTTTTGCAGCCTTTCCTATTTTCCGAAACTGTGTTTATGTATATAATATACTCTTCGGCATTTTCAAGCTTTTTAACGGCGTAATCCAGCGCAAGAGACGCCTTTGTCTGCTCCTTTTCTTCCTCGGGAACATATTTTTCCACAAACATATTCATAACTGCGCCGTAGTTGTAATCGGCTATCGGTATGTTTTCCGTATTCCTTGCATGTATCACAACGCATGTACCGGTTTCAAGACAGATGCTTGTAATATTGTCAAACGACTCCCTGACCGAATTATAAAGCGAACGCTCCTTAAATTCGTCGCACATATCTTTGCCGGATATAATAAGACTTTCTTCCCCGTTTTTCTCTATGCGTATTCTGTACCATTTAAGCGGGGCGGAGGGCAGCAAAAACTGCAGTTCCAGCTCTTCGCCGTCCTTTCCGTCAGTAAAAAAGCCTTTAAGATATTCCTCATTCAAATATTTTTTCCATATACGGTCGTTTATGCCTATTCCGAATTCATCCCTGAAAATTCCGATCAATTCCGAAACGGTATAAGCCCTATCCGTATATTCCCGCGCCACCGTATCGTAATAAATGAAAATTTTTCCATTTCTGTGGTCATACTCCCATATCATATCGCAGTAGTGCTTTAAGCATGTAATAAGCATACTCCGCTTTGTCAAAACAGGTCACCTTCCGTATTTGCTTATGAATTACGGTATATATTATAGCACACACCGGTTAAATTTTCAAATATAAGAAAATACGGCTTTTTTACAAAATTTTACTGTTTTACAAATTTAGTCTGGCTAAATGACAAAACAAAAAATAAATATTGACTTTCACCGGATTTATGATATAATAATCAAGCGGGTTAAGCGAAATGCTCCGCCTTTGATGTCCTCG
>ULQP01054514.1_pt1 | contig 9901 bp, 10 predicted proteins | sample 1954571 | NCBI WGS metagenome assembly ULQP01 (sample SAMEA4835657, study PRJEB28245) | human gut metagenome | biome: gut microbiome; material: fecal sample | place: Denmark | collected 2008 | reverse complement strand
CTGCTCGGCAGAAAGAAGCCCGCCGAGACCGAAGAGACGGAAACTTCCGAGACAGCGGAAGTGACGACGGACGAGACCGAAAAGGCCGAAACCGTCGAAAAGACCGAAACGGAGGACGCTCCGGAGACGGAGCCGGAAAAGGCCGCGACGGAGACGGAAGCGCCCGCCGAAGCGGAAGGCGAAACGAAAAAGGAAGAGGACGAATGATCCTCTTCCAATAAGTCCATGCACCGAAATTCTCGCCGACGGCGAAAACCGCGTGCGGATCGTTGAGACATACTGATACAAAACCCCTCCGTCAAAGGACTTGCTTTTGACGGAGGGGTTTTTGCGGTCAGGGCGTTTAGTTTTCGTGCTCTGCGAGATGCCGTTTGAGGGCCTGGAACGTCTCGTCGCTGATGTAGTGCTCCACGCGGCAGGCGTCTTCGGCGGCGGTCTCCGCGTTCACGCCGAGCAGGGTGAATATCTTTGTGAGACACATGTGCCGCTCAAAGATGTACTGCGCGCGCTCGCGGCCCTTGTCCGTGAGCGTGATCGCGCCGAACTTGTCCACCGTGATGTATTCCTGCTTCTTCAAAATGCCGATCGCCCGGCTGACCGAGGGCTTTGAGTAGCCGATGTATTCGCTCACGTCGATCGAACGCACGACCGGCAGCGACTGGCTCAGCCGATATATGGTTTCGAGGTACATTTCCCCGGATTCCTGCATGATCATGAGAAAAAAACTCCGTTTCGTTGGATGATTATCTATTACCATATCATATTCATTTCCGAAAAACAAGCGAATTTCCAACGGCGTGCCGTGTCGAAGCCTGTCCTTTTGTGCCGATTATACAAAGATAAAAAAAAGCGGCGTTCCCCCTTGACAAGTTAGCGCGGGGTAACTATTATATAAGGCGGTTAGTGAGAGCTAACCGATTATTTTTGCGCATATGTTAGCTTGGACTAACATCCGGAAGGAGGGTGCGGCATGATGCCGTTGGTACTGGCGAATGTCGGCGAACCGCAGATCGTAAAGCGCATCGGCGGAAACCCGGAGACGAAGCGTCATCTTGAGGATCTTGGCTTCACCGTCGGCGGCGAGGTCTGCATCGTGACCACGCTGGGCGGAAACGTGATCGTGAAGGTCAAGGAGTCCCGCGTCGCTGTCAGCGATGAGCTGGCGCGCAAGATCATGGTTTGATCATGCGTCGATGGACAAGGACACACGCCCTTGCGAATCAACGCTCAGGAAAGAAAAAGAAAATATAAAATTTAAATAAGGAGGCAACGGTATGAAAACTCTGCGCGAAGTGCCGGTCGGCTCGACGGTCAAGGTCGTGAAGCTCCATGGCGAGGGCGCGGTGAAGCGCCGCATCATGGACATGGGCATCACGAGAGGCACCCAGGTCTACGTCCGCAAGGTAGCGCCCCTCGGCGACCCCATCGAAGTCACCGTCCGCAACTACGAGCTTTCGATCCGCAAGGCGGACGCCGAGATGATCGAGATCGAATAAAACCTTTTCGGGGAGAGCCCCTAATTTTTTCGAGCAGCGGTTAGCGAAGGCAAACCGCGGAAAAGCTTTTGAGAGCAGAAAGGAAGCGTGAAAATGGATTTGCGCATCGCCCTTGCGGGCAACCCGAACAGCGGCAAAACCACCCTGTTCAACGCTCTGACCGGCTCCAACCAGTTCGTCGGCAACTGGCCGGGCGTCACGGTCGAGAAGAAGGAAGGCAAGCTCAAAGGTCATGACGGTGTCATCATCACCGACCTTCCGGGCATTTACTCTCTGTCCCCCTACACGCTGGAGGAAGTCGTAGCGAGAAATTACCTCATCGGCACGCGCCCCGATGCCATTTTGAACATCATCGACGGCACGAACCTTGAGCGTAACCTTTATCTCACCACGCAGCTCACCGAGCTCGGCATCCCCGTGGTGCTGGCGGTGAACATGATGGACGTCGTCCGCAAGAACGGCGACAAGATCGACGTTGCGGAGCTGTCCCGTCAGCTCGGCTGCCCGGTCGTGGAGGTCTCCGCACTGAAGGGCGACGGCGTCAAGGAAGCTGCCGAGACCGCCATCAAAGCCGCGAAGAGCGGCAAGACCATCCCGATGCACAAGTTCTCCGGCCCGGTCGAGCACGCCATTGCCCACATCGAAGAGGCTGCCGTGCACACCCTGCCCGAAGAGCAGCAGCGCTGGTACGCCGTCAAGGTGTTCGAGCGCGACGATAAGGTGCTTGAGTCCCTGAATATCCCGGCGGATGTCAAGGCCCACATCGAGCAGGACATCGAGGCCGCCGAGAAGGAGCTCGACGACGACGCCGAGAGCATCATCACCAACGAGCGCTACGTTTATATCGCCGAGGTCATCAAGGCCTGCTACAAGAAGAAAAACGCCGGCGCTCTCACCTCCTCCGACAAGATCGACAAGATCGTCACGAACCGCTGGCTGGGTCTGCCCATCTTCGCGGCCGTCATGTTCCTCGTTTACTGGATCGCCATGGTCGCCGTCGGCGCGCCCGCGACCGACTGGGCCAACGACGGTCTGTTCGGCGACGGCTGGCACCTGTTCGGCATCGGCTCCGCGGCGTACAACAAAGTCGCAGAGCAGTACGGCGACGCCTCCGCCATCGTGGACGGCTACGACGCTTACGTTGAAGAAAACGGCGCCGCTCCCGAAGGCGAATTTACTTACGAAGTTGAAGACGAAGAGACCCTCGAGATCACCGAAGAGACCGCGACGCTCAAGGATTACGAAAAGGCGCTCGCCACGCTCGACGAGATCGGCGACGAGCCCGATCCGGCGGACTACGGTGTTTGGGTCCCCGGCATCCCCGTGCTGATCGGCAATGCTCTCGAGGCGGCCGGCGCGGCGGAATGGCTCAGCGGATTGATCCTTGACGGTATCGTCGCCGGTGTCGGCGCGGTGCTCGGCTTCGTGCCGCAGATGCTCGTCCTCTTCCTGCTCCTCGCGTTCCTCGAAGCCTGCGGCTACATGGCCCGTATCGCGTTCGTTCTCGACCGTGTGTTCCGCAAGTTCGGCCTTTCCGGTAAGTCCTTCATCCCGATGCTCATCGGCGTCGGCTGCGGCGTGCCGGGCGTCATGGCATCGCGTACCATTGAAAATGAGCGCGACCGCCGTATGACAATCATGACCACCACGTTCATCCCCTGCGGCGCGAAGGTCCCGTTCATCGCCATGATCGCCGGCGCGATCTTCGGCGGCAGTCCCTGGGTCTCCACCTCCGCTTACTTCATCGGCATGGCCGCCATCGTCATTTCCGGCATCATGCTCAAAAAGACCAAAATGTTCGCCGGCGACCCCGCTCCGTTCGTTATGGAGCTTCCCGCCTACCACTGGCCGACGCTCGGCAACGTTCTCCGCAGCATGTGGGAGCGCGGCTGGAGCTTCATCAAGAAGGCCGGCACGATCATTCTTCTTTCCACCATCTTTGTCTGGTTCACCACGTACTTCGGCTGGGTCGACGGTCAGTTCCAGATGCTGTCTGAGGACCAGATCGACTACTCCATCCTCGCGGCCATCGGCGGCGCGATCTGCTGGATCTTTGCGCCTCTCGGCTGGGGCAACTGGCAGGCGACGGTCGCTTCCATCACCGGCCTCGTCGCCAAGGAGAACATCGTCGGCACGCTCGGCATTCTCTACGGCGCCGGCGAAGGCACCGTGTGGCAGCACATCGGCGCGGCGTTCACCCCGATCACCGGCTACTCGTTCCTCGTGTTCAACCTGCTGTGCGCTCCGTGCTTCGCGGCTATCGGCGCTATCAAGCGCGAGATGAACAACGCCAAGTGGACGTGGTTCGCCATCGGTTACCAGTGCGTGTTCGCTTACGCCGTCGCGCTGATGATCAACCAGTTCGGCGCTCTCTTCACCGGCAGCGTCAACGTTATCGGCCTGATCTTCGCTCTGCTCGTGCTCGCGTTCATCATCTACATGCTCTTCTTCAAGAAGTACACCGAGGCCACCCGCCTCAGCGACAAGGCGGTTAAGTAAGCATTCCCACACCAACAGACAAATTCCTCAAAGGAGGTAAGGTTTCATGCTCGGCTGGATCATGGAAAATATCGGAACGATCCTCATTACGATCGTTCTGGCGGTAATTGTCGTATTAATCATACGCTCGCTCGTAAAGGACAAGAAACAGGGTAAGTCGTCCTGCGGCGGAAACTGCGGCCATTGTCCGATGGGCGGCTCCTGCCACGAAGGAGGAAAACATCATGGTTAAGACCGTACTCACGATCGACGGAATGGCTTGCGGAATGTGCGAAAGTCATGTGAATGACGCCATCCGCAATGCCCTCCGCGTGAAGAAAGTTACCTCGTCTCATGCAAAAGGCGAAACGGAGATCCTCTCCGAAGAGCCGCTGAGCGAAGAAGCGCTGCATCGTGTGCTTGATGGCACCGGGTACACGATCACGGCGATCCGCTCGGAGCCTTATGAGAAGAAGAAATTCTCTCTTTTTGGGAAAAAGTAAATAAGGCAGCGCAAAAAAGGAACTGCCGCAGATGGCCTCTGCGGCGGTTCCTTTTGTCATATTCCGGGAGGGGTTCTTTTTCCTCGTTATTCCCAGAGCTTCTTCGGGTACACGCCCTTCGCCTTCATGTCCGCTACGGCGGCCTGGACGCGCGGGAGATCCTCGCGGTACGTCACGCCGTACCAGGTCTCCTCGCACGGCAGCACCTGCACGCGTGCGAGCCCTGCGTGCATCTCCTTATCCGCGACCCACGGCAGGAAGTACTCCGCCTTGAGCGGATTCTTCGGCAGGATCTCGCGCACGAAATCCTCAAACCGCTCGTCGAACGCGCGCATCATCCGCTTGCGGAAGCCCCAGAAGTTCATGGATACGAGCGTATCGCCGGGAAGATCGATGTATGTCTCGCCATCGGTCGTGTAGGCGGCGTGGTCGCCGCGCTTTTCAATGTGCGTCCGCTCGGTGATCGAGGTGAGAAAGCCGTTTGCCGTTTCGCACACGCCGCGCGCGACATACCCGTTTTCGGTAACGGTATTGCGCATGCGATACCCGACCATGGCGTTCTCGCTCTCCGCCATCGGCTCGGCGAGAAAATCATAGAGCGCGCGGAATGCCCCCGCGCCGTAAAAATCGTCGGCGTTGATGACGGCGAACGGGCCGTCGATCACGTTGCGGCAGGCGCGCACGGCGTGCGCCGTGCCCCAGGGCTTTTCGCGCCCTTCGGGAACGGTGAACCACTCCGGCACATCGTCCGGCGACTGGAACACATACTGCACGTCCATCCGGCTCTCCACATGGCTGCCGACGATGGCGCGGAAATCCGCCTCGCGTTCCTTTTTAATGACGAACACGACCTTGCGGAAGCCCGCCTGGTAAGCGTCGTACAGCGAGAAGTCCATGATGATCTCACCGTTGTCGCCCACGGGCGTGATCTGCTTGAGCCCGCCGAAGCGGCTGCCCATACCGGCGGCCATGATAATAAGCGCAGGGTTTTCCATAGGGGATTCCTCCGAAAGATTTTCGCATTGTAAGACCCGCCGGGATGTCCCGGCGGGTCGGGGTTTTTGTAAGAGGTCGATCAGAGAAGCAGGGACTTCTCGCTCTCGCGGTCGAAGAGGTGGATGCTGTCCTCGTGCAGCTCAAGAGAGACCTGCTGGCCGTAGGACGGGATGGCGTCCAGTTCCAGTGTCGGGACGATGACAACGGCGTCGTGGCCGGCGGCGGTGAGGTGCAGATGCACGCTCGAGCCCATCATTTCGGACACGTCCACGCGCGCGGGGATGCCGCCGGTCTTTGCGAGCACGATGTGCTCCGGGCGGATGCCGAGCGTCACGGGGCCGGACTTCACGTCGTTGCGGAGGAGCGCGGCCTGCTTATCCTCGGTGAGGTTGACCTGCTCGCCGCAGACCTCGACGGTGTACTTGTCGCCGTCGCGCTTGAGCTCGGCGTCGAAGAAGTTCATCTGCGGCGTTCCGATGAATCCGGCAACGAAGAGGTTGGCGGGCTTATCGAACACTTCCTGCGGCGTGCCGATCTGCTGGATGAAGCCGTCGCGCATGATGACGATGCGGTCGCCGAGCGTCATGGCCTCGGTCTGGTCGTGGGTGACGTAGATGAACGTGGTGTCGATCTTGTCGCGCAGCTTGATAATCTCGGCGCGCATCTGGTTGCGGAGCTTGGCGTCGAGGTTGGAGAGCGGCTCGTCCATGAGGAACACCTTGGGGCTGCGCACGATGGCGCGGCCGATGGCGACACGCTGGCGCTGGCCGCCGGAGAGTGCCTTCGGCTTACGGTCGAGCAGGGCGGTGATGTCCAGGATCTCCGCGGCCTCGCGGACCTTCTTGTCGATCTCGGCCTTCGGGAGCTTCTTGAGCTTGAGCGAGAACGCCATGTTCTCGTAAACGGTCATGTGGGGATAAAGAGCGTAGTTCTGGAATACCATGGCGATGTCGCGGTCCTTGGGGGCGACGTCGTTCATGCGCTTGCCGTCGATGAAAAGATCGCCCGAGGTGATCTCCTCAAGACCGGCGATCATGCGCAGCGTCGTGGACTTGCCGCAGCCGGACGGGCCGACGAGCACGATAAATTCACGGTCGGCGATATCCAGCGAGAACTGCTGCACCGCAACGACACCCTCTTCGGTGATCTGCAGATTGTGCTTCTTCTCGGGAACGTCGCCCTTTTTCTTCTTCGTGCCGCCCTGATTCGGATAGATCTTCTTGATGTCTACCAGACGTACTTCTGCCATGTGTACCGATCCTGATCTGAGAGCCTCCGCTGCTCAGACCTTACCTCCGCCGATAAATGTACGGAGGACATACGGCAGGTCTCCACACTGCCGCACCGCGGATCCTGCGGGGAAAACAAACTCCTTTCATCGAACCGCGTACCGCTCGTAAGGTGGAGAGCGGAAGCCGTTCGGTATTGTATTTAACGTACCATAAAACCGTTTCCAACGCAAGACCTGTTATGGCATTTCGCCAAAACTTTACATGGTTTTTGCCTGCATCGCGCGCAGCACCTCGTCGATCCGATGCGCGGCGGCGATGAAGTCCGCCTCGGTGTATCCCTTTGTCGTCATCGCGGCGGTGCCGATGCGCACGCCGGAGGTCTGCTGGGGGCTTCTCGTTTCGTTGGGAACGCAGTTTTTGTTGAGCGTGATGCCGTGGCGGTCGAGCTCATCCTGCACCGCCTTGCCGGTGAGCCCCGTTTTCGTGAGATCAAGCAGGAACAGATGGTTGTCCGTGCCGCCGGTCACAACGTCGTAGCCCATTTTCCGGAACTCCCCGCACATCGCGCGGCAGTTTCGCACAACGGCGTGGATGTATTCGCGGTATTCGTCCGTGCAGGCTTCCTCGGCGGCGACGGCCTTGCCCGCGATCACGTGCTCGAGCGGCCCGCCCTGCGTGCCGGGGAACACGGCGCTGTCCACCTTCTTCGCAAGCTCCGGCTTACAGAAGATCATGCCGCCGCGCGGCCCGCGCAGCGTTTTGTGCGTCGTGGTCGTGATGATGTCGGCGAGTCCGAACGGCGACGGGTGATCCCCTGCCGCGACGAGACCCGCGATGTGCGCCATATCCACCATAAAGTATGCGCCCACGCTTTTGGCGATGTCTGCGAAGCGCGCGAAATCGATGACGCGGCTGTACGCCGAAGCGCCCGCGAGAATGAGCTTCGGCTTATATTCGGCGGCCTTTTGCTCCACGTCCGCAAAGTCGATGAAGCCCTGCGCGTCCACGTCGTAGAATTTCATATCGAAGAGCTTGCCGCTGAAATTGACGGACGAGCCGTGCGTCAGGTGGCCGCCGTTATTGAGCGACATGGCGAGGACCGTGTCGCCCGGCTGCAATACGCTCATATACGCCGCGAGATTCGCGTTCGCGCCGCTGTGCGGCTGGACGTTCACATGGTAGTCGGTATGGAACACCTTTTTCCACATGGCGCAGCAGTATTCCTCAAGGTCGTTCACGATCTCGCAGCCGCCGTAGTAGCGGCCGCGGTTTCCGGAAACGCGCTCGGCGGGATAGCCCTCGGCGTACTTGTTCGTGAGACACGAGCCGACGGCGCGAAGGACATTCTCGCTCACAAAATTTTCGCTCGCGATCAGCTCAACGGTAGCGTCCTGCCGCGCCTGCTCGCGGGCGATATAATCAAATACTTTGGATGGCATGGGTCGTCTCCTTTTCATCTATTCATTTAAAAAATGCCTCCCTCTTTGAGGGAGGTTCAGTCTGTCGAAAAAGCCTCGCAGAGTTTGCGCCCGCAGGCGCAAATAAAGTTTTAACCATTTTCTCCGGCGGCGTGTACGTCGGAGAAAATACCTCTCGGCTCGCAAACGTGCGAGCGAAGCGAGTGCGCTGCGGCGAGCCGCAGCCCCTTCAAACGAGAGCCCAACGAAGTGGGTCTCGTTTGAGCGTGTGTCAAAAAATACTTTTTTGGCACACGCTGCCTCCCTCTTTGAGGGAGGTGGATTTTGGCGAGAGCAAAAGACGGAGGGAAAAACGTTTTGCGCGGAACGCTGCGTGGGCGGAGCAGAGCCCCGCCCCTACAGGCATGGTGTTCGTTTGCCGCAAAACCAACAAGCTCCCTCAGGGAGGGAAGCTTTATTCCGCGAACCCGTTCGGGTTTTTGCTCTGCCAGTTCCAGCTGTCGCGGCACATATCCTCAAGAGTGTGTTCCGCCTTCCAGCCAAGCTCCCGCTCGGCCTTGCCCGGGTCGCAGTACACCTCGGCGACGTCTCCGGCGCGGCGCGGGGCGATCTTGTAGGGGACCTTCTTCCCCGTCGCCTTTTCAAAGGCATGCACCATGTCGAGCACGCTGTAGCCGTGGCCGGTGCCGAGATTGAACACGAAAACGCCCTTCCGCTCCGCCATATAGTCCATCGCCGCGACATGGCCGCGCGCGAGATCGACGACGTGCAGATAGTCGCGCACGCCCGTGCCGTCCGGCGTGGGATAGTCGTTGCCGAATACGCTCAGATACTCGCGCCGTCCGGCGGCGGTCTGGGCGATGTACGGCATCAGATTGTTCGGGATGCCGCGCGGATCCTCGCCGATGAGTCCGCTCGGATGCGCGCCGACGGGGTTGAAGTACCGCAGCAGCATAACGGTCCATTCGCCGTCGGCCTTTGCCGTATCGGAGAGGATCTGCTCGCTCATGTACTTCGTCCAGCCGTAGGGATTCGTGCAGCCGCCGGTGCGGGCGCTCTCGTCCACGGGCATCGTATTGTCCGGCGAATACACCGTCGCGGACGAGGAGAAGAGGATCTTCTTCACGCCGTGCGCCGCCATCGTCTGGCAGAGATGGATGGTCGTGCCGAGGTTGTTGTTGTAGTACCGCAGCGGCTGCTGCACCGACTCCCCTACCGCCTTGAGACCGGCAAAGTGGAGCACGCAGTCAAACCGGTGCGTATCGAAAAGCTCATTGAGAGCTGCGCGGTTCAAAAGATCCATTTCGTGGTATTCGAGTGTCTTTCCGGTGATGCGCTCGACGCGCCGCAGGCACTCCGCGTTGGCGTTGACGAGATTGTCCACCACAACGACCGAATGTCCGGCGTTCAGAAGCTCCACGCAGGCGTGGCTGCCGATGTATCCGGCGCCGCCGGTAACGAGAACGTTCATAAATACGACCTCCTTATAATATCACATTATCTCATTGTAACCGAAACCCCCTGCTCTTTCAAGAGCAGGGGGTTCCAAGACAGGGATTTATTTTTCGCTGAGTTGGAGATCGGCCTCGTCCACGTGGTAGAGCGCCTTTTTGGAGAGCGCGTCGTACATGACGGGCACGACGTAAAGCGTCATGAGCGTGGCGTACAGCAGTCCGCCGATGCACGTTACGGCGAGCGGCTGGATGAGCGACGTTGCCTCGCTCTGGCCGAGCGCCATGACGATGAGACCGAGGATGGTCGTGATGCTCGTCATCAGA
>ULQP01046057.1_pt1 | contig 9989 bp, 7 predicted proteins | sample 1954571 | NCBI WGS metagenome assembly ULQP01 (sample SAMEA4835657, study PRJEB28245) | human gut metagenome | biome: gut microbiome; material: fecal sample | place: Denmark | collected 2008 | reverse complement strand
TACGCATTACCGCCGATATTGCAGACCTTATTGATTTTTTCAAGCTCCTCCGCCGAAAAAGCGGTGTTGTTTATCGCCTTTATATTATCAAGTATCTGCGAAGGCTTTGAGGCGCCTATAAGCACCGAGGTTACAACGCCGTCCTTCAGCACCCACGCAAGCGCCATTTCAGCGAGGGTTTGACCGCGCTCCTTCGCTATTTCGTTTAATTTGCGTATCTGCTCCAAGCGCTCGGGCGTTACGGCGGATTGCTTTAAAAATCTGCCGTCGGTCATAATGCGGCTGTCCGCCGGAATACCGTTTAAATACCTGTTCGTAAGCATTCCCTGCGCTAAGGGGCTGAAAGCAATTATGCCCTTTTCAAGCCGCGCCGCGGTGCTTTTAAGCCCGTTTTGCTCAATTGTGCGGTCAAATATTGAGTAGCGGTTTTGGTTAATTATAAACGGGCATTTAAGCTCGGTTAAAATTTTCACTGCCTTTTCAAGCTGTTCGCCGTTGTAGTTTGAAAGCCCGGCATACAGCGCCTTGCCCGACCTTACCGCGCGGGTCAGCGCGCCCATGGTTTCTTCAAGCGGGGTGTCGGGGTCGGGGCGGTGGTGGTAGAAAATATCCACATAGTCAAGCCCCAGCCTTTTAAGGCTTTGGTCAAGGCTTGCAAGCAGGTATTTGCGGCTGCCCCAGTTTCCGTAAGGCCCCTCCCACATATCGTAGCCCGCCTTGGTGCTTATAATAAGCTCATCGCGGTAGGGCGATAATTCCTCTTTAAGAATTTTACCGAAATTCCTTTCGGCGCTGCCGGGCGCGGGTCCGTAGTTGTTGGCTAAGTCAAAGTGGGTAATGCCGTTATCAAACGCCGTGAAAACAAGGGCTTTCATATTCTCGTAATCGGCGGTATCGCCGAAATTGTGCCAAAGCCCTAAAGACACTGCGGGCAGCTTTAAGCCGCTTTTTCCGCAACGATTATAGGTCATTGTTAAGTATCTTTCCGAATTCGGTTTGTACATAAAAATCATCCTTTCTTAAAGCTGAAAAGTATTTTTTGAATATCGGGGTCATACATATTTTCTTTTTTAACGGCGGTAACGGCGGTATAGATCGCTTCCTCTCCGGGCTGTTCGCCGTTTTTCAGCTCTGCCGCTTTTTTTATGCTTAAATAACCCATCGCAAACGGGTTTTGCACAATCAGCGCGCCCATTTCGCCGGTTTCAAGCATACCTATTGAAACAATGTTAGTATCAAAGCCCACTGTCTTGATTTTTCCGGCGGCATTTGCTTTTTTTACCGCAGCGCCCACACCGAGCGTAGTCCATTCGTTAAGACCTGCCAGTGCGTTTATTTCACGGTGTTTTTCAAGCAGCTCGCTCGCTTTGCTCTCGGCACTTTTTAAATTGCTGTCTGCCGATACGGCGGCTACAATTTCTACATTTTCAATTCCCGAGAAATATTGCCGTATGCCTTCTTCTCTTTTTAAAATATTCTCGGTTTTTTCGGTGCAGCCCACTATTCCGAGCTTTATTTTTTCCCCTGCGGGGAACTGCGCTTCAAGCGCTTTTGCAGCCTCTATGCCAGCCGCGGGGTTATCGGTACCTATAAACAGGCTTATAAGGGAGGAGTCCAGCGCGCTGTCTGCCGTAATAACCTGCACGCCGTTTCTCACCGCCGCATTCACCGTAGGGGCGTTGCGGGTTCGGTCAATTGCGGAAAGCACTATCACGTCCGCCCCGTTTTTCGCCGCGCGGGAAATCATTTTATTCTGCGCCGCGTAGTCCTCCTCGTTTTCGGGGCCCTCAAAGGTCACGCTTACGTTATATTCGGTAGCCGCCGAGTCAACGCCGCTTTTGAAATTCTGCCAAAAATCGGAGTCAACCGATTTTACTATTACGGCAACCCTTATTTCCTCGGTTTTTCCGCAGGCGCAAAGCGATATTAAAAGCACGGACGAAAGCAAAGCGGCAATTATTTTTTTAAATTTCATTTTGCCTGTCCTCCGCGTTTCCCGGTATTCTCACGGTAACCTCAGTTCCCTCATCAAGCTCGCTTTTAATGGAAATACCGTATTTTTCGCCGAAATAAATTCTGAGCCTGTCGTTTACGTTTTTAACGCCTATTCCCACCGAATCCGAGCGCTCCTTTGCAAGCACTGCGGCGCACTGCTCCTCGGTCATACCCACGCCGTTATCGGCAACGGTTATTAAAATATCCTCGGGGTCGTCCTCGGCGCGTTTCACGGTTATTTTAATCTCGCCGTCGTCCATATCGGCAATGCCGTGGTAAAGCGCGTTTTCAATAAGCGGCTGAATTGTAATTTTATTGCAAAGGCATTCCTCAAGCGATTTATCCACATTAAAGCTGTAGGTAAACCTGCCGCTGTAACGAAAACTTTGTATTATAAGGTAGCTTTCGGCGTGGCGAAGCTCATCCTTTATGGGAATAAGCTCCTTGCCCCTGCTTATGCTTATTCTGAAAAGCCGCGCCAAGGCACGCACCATTTCCGCCGCGCCCTCGGTTTTGCCCTGTTCGCACATCCACTGTATTGAATCGAGCGTGTTATAAAGAAAATGCGGGTTGATTTGCGCCTGCAAAGCGCGCAATTCGGTGCGGCGCAGGGCGGTTTCGTCCTTTTTTATCTGCTCCATAAGCTCCTTGATTTTTTTGGACATATGCCCGAAGGAGTAGGAAAGCTCCGAAATTTCACTTACGGCAATATCGCCGCCGCTGAAGCTGAAATTCGCCGCGTCCTTTTCAAAATCGCGCATTGCGCGCATAAGTCGGCGCACGGGCGCGTTTACAAGCTTTAAATATATAAGCAGCGTTATTCCCGCTATAGCTGCACAGCAAAGGGCTGAAAGCGCAACGCTTATAATTATCTGCCCGCGCCGCTCAGACATCAGTGAATCGGTAAAGCTGATACCCGCAACCCGCCACCTGCCATCCGACGTGGTGCTAAGCATATAAAGCGCGTTTCCCTCTTTATGAACACCGTCGGATAATGCGGCTAAAAATGATGTATTCTCGGTTTTAAGCCCCGAAAAAAGCAATTGCTGCTGCGGGTGGTAAACAATGTTGCCCCTGCTGTCGGTAACAAAACAGTAGCCGTGGCGGCCTATGCTTATGCCGTCAATATACTGCGCTATTTCAAAAAAGCTTATATCCATTGCAATATAAGCGCCGCCGAGCGCCGAATTATCTGTTTTGCGGGCAAGGGTAACTACCCACGGGTACTCGCCCTCAAAAAGGGTTTGAACGTGCGGGGCTGAAAGCGCAAAATCTCCGGACGTATCAAACAGCGCCTTATCAAACGATAAATCCTTATAAATCTCTGCCTTCAGCTTTCCGCCGCTGCCTGTGCAGTTTATAATTTTTCCGTTTTCATCATAAAGCGTAACCGCGTAAATATCGCTTTCGATTTTTGTTATGGCGGAAATTCTTTCCTCCATATCGTCGGCGGTTTTGCAGGCGTTCACGGTATCGCTTACCACCGTCAGCTTTTTCTTCATAAGCTCAAGGTAATTGTTTACCGCCGCCGCTGCCTGACCTACCGATTGCTCGGCGGAAAGCTGCGCGTCACGCGTAAGCTCCCGCTTGTAAACCGTGGCGAATATTACCGTGCACACAGCCGTTACCAATGCGGCTGATAATGCCACCGAAAGCACCGTAATAAGCCAAAGGCTTAAAGCTTTGCGTTTCCTTTCCATTTATTCACCCCTATGCGCCACCCGCACCTTATTGGGTGTATCGCCGTAGAATTTTTTAAAGCAATAGCTGAAATAGTGCTGGTCGCTGTAGCCGCATTTTTCGGATATTTCAAGCACCTTCATTCCCGTGCATACAAGCATATCGTAAGCCGCCCTCATTCGCCGCTCGGTAAGCAGGTTTACGAAATTTTCCTTTTTCGTCTTCTTTATAAGCGCGCTCAAATAATTGGGGCTGACGCCAAGCTCCCGGCTCACGCCCGAAAGCGAGAGCGTTTCGTCCGAATAGCGGTCGTCTATTATCTGCACCACCTTATCGCACAGTACCTCGCTGTCTCTGCGCTGCGAGCGGGCTATAATGGTTTTTGCTTTTTCGCAAAAATCAATTAAATCGTTTTTCATAACGTTTTCGCTGCTGTAAGAGGTAAGCCGCGCGAATATGGGGTTTGAGGAAAATAGCGCCAAAAGCTCCGCTTTTTCGGAAACCGCGCTTGTAACTCTGTAAACCGTGGAAATTATCTGCATAACCAAAAGGTCGGCGTTTTCGGGCGTGTTGCTTTCGTAAAGGCTGTTTATAAAGCCCTCAAGCTCATTTTCCTTGCCCACCTTTAAAAGCTGCTCTAATTTAACAGCGGATTTTTCAATTTTATCAAGCTCTAATTCGCCGTCGCGCTCCTGGTCGTTTATAAAGCGCACCTCGCCTGCGCCATCGGAAGTATAGCGCCTTGCGGTTATCGCCTGAAAATAGGCGGCGGAGCAGCTTGAAAGCTCGGAAAAGCCGCGGCTTACGCCCACCGTGCACCTTTGCGATAAAAGCCTTTTCGCAGTTTGCACTATTTCCTTAAGCGGCATATCCATAACCGATGAAATATCCTCTTTACCGTCCGTTACGGCAAGGGTCACCACTCTGCCGTAAACCGTAAAGCTTACCGAGCGCATATAGCGCGAAAGCACCGTGTCAATAAAAGAGGCGTGCTTTTCATTCGTGCATTTTCGGCGTTCCTCATCGCTGAATTTTGAAACCAGCACGCAAAAAAGGTTATCGCCTGTTTCGTCAATTATTCCAAGCTCCGCCGCACGGCTGAAAAGCGCTGATTCATCGGGTTTTTCCTCGTTGCTGCCAAGCATTAGCGGCAGCAGAAATTCATTTACCGAAAGGCGGTGCAGCTGCAATTTAAGGTCGGTATCGGGCGCGGTTAAAACGCTGCCCAGTTTTTCATCCATTTTGCGGTGGATTTCTTTAAGCTCGTCCGTCAGCTCCGCGGGGGAAATAGGCTTAAGTAAATAGCTTATTATGTTGTATTCAATAGCGGTGCGGGCATATTCAAAGCTGTCGTACCCGCTTAATATTACTATCTGCACCATAGGGCGCAGCTGACGCACGCGGCGCGCAAGCTCAAGCCCCGTCATCATGGGCATACGTATATCGGTAATAATAAGGTCGGGCTCCAGCGTTTCGGTAAGCTCAAGCGCTTCAAAGCCGTTTTCAGCCTCGCCCGCCACCTCAAAGCCTGCAGACTCCCAGTCAACCCTTTCAATCAGCGCTCGGCGCTGGTCTCTTTCATCCTCTACCACAAGAACGGTATATTTCATTAAAATACCCCCGCTTATATTATGTATTCAGTATAATATAAACGAAGGTAAAAATCAAGTAAGTCAAATTTAAAAACACGGGAGAGACCTTTTTTAATCAGTCTCCCCCGCGCCTTTGGGGGAGGCATATAAATTATTTTTCGCTCCAGCCGGCATACAGCGTCATACTGCCGGTAATTCCGTCCTCCGCGAGCCATGCGTTTGTGCAGTCGCGGTCGGTGTACCAGCCGGTAAATTCGTAGCCCTCTTTAACCGGGTCGGCGGGCGATACGGTTGCGGAATACATTGCCTTTACGGGGGCTACATACGAGCCGCCGTCGGTATCAAACTTAACGGTAAAGCCGTTATGCTTTACAATAAACACCGAAACTATTATAAGTGCCGCCACAAGCGCTCCCACCATAATATTAGCGGATTTTACCGACATATTCACCCTTGCGTAAAGTCCGCCCTTTTTATTTGCCGTTTTGTTTTCCATACCGTTCACCGCCGTTCAATTTTTATTTGCGCGCTAAGTATTTACGCATATCAATAGCGCAAGCCACAAGGATTATAAGACCCTTTATAACGTAGAGCATATTTGCGTCTACCGAGAGGAAGTTAAGACCTACGAATATTATCTGTAAAAGGAACACGCCTATTACTATACCGCTTATTTTACCTGTGCCGCCTACGAACGAAACGCCGCCGATAACGCACGCCGCGATAGCGTCCGATTCATAGTTAAGACCTGTGTTGGCAGAGCAGGATGCAATACGCGCGCCCTCTATAAATCCTGTTATACCGTACATAGCGCCCGCGAGCACGAACACCAAAACTATTGTCCAGAACACGTTTACGCCCGATACGTTTGCCGCCTCTTCGTTTGAGCCTACGGCGAACATATTTTTACCGAACTTTGTCTTGTTCCAGATAACCCACATAAGGGCGGTTAAAATCACCGAATAAAGCACATATTTCGGAACGGCTACATTGCCTATTTTAAAGAGCGTGCCGCGAACGAAATCGGTGTAAGAGGTATCAAGTCCCGAAAGGGTCTGACCGTTGTTTCCGCCAAGCATTAAATACATAAGCACAAGACCGAAAACAATAAGCTGGGTAGAAAGGGTTACTATAAACGGGTGCAGTTTGAATTTAGCCACAAAAAAGCCGTTTACAAGGCCTATAACCGCGCCCACGGCGATAACCGCAAGCAGCACCACCCACAGAGGCATAACCTTTAAATTCGGGAATATTTTATTGGCGTAGCCCGTCATTTGTAAAAGCGACGCCGCAATACACGCGGTAAGCCCCACGCAGCGGCCCGCCGAAATATCGGTACCCGTAAGCACTATCGCCCCGCCTATACCGAGGGCTATGGGCAGCTTTGCAGCCGTGAGTGAAATTATATTGATTATTGAGGGCAGCTTTAAGAAAGCCGGCACTCTTATTGCTATGTATATTACCGCCGCGGCAATAATTATATACATTGCGTTGTTGAAAAGTAAATCCGTTATTGCTCTGCGCTTGTCCGCGCCCGATTTAGCTTTGAAATCGTCAATCCACGCGGAAAAACGGTTTTTTCTTTTAATAGCAGCTGTTGACATTTCAATTCCCCCTATGCAAATTTAGCCGCAAGAGTCATTATATCCTCTTGAGTGGCGGTATCGGCGTTAACTTCGCCCGCTAATTTTCCGCCCGACATTACCAGTATTCTGTCGCACACGCCGAGCAGTTCCGGCATTTCGGACGACACCATTATAACCGTTTTGCCCTTTGCGGCAAGGTCGATTATAAGCTGATAAATTTCGTACTTCGCACCTACATCAATTCCTCTTGTAGGCTCATCAAGCAGCAGCACCGTAGGCTCTGTTAAAAGCCAGCGCCCGAGTATCACCTTTTGCTGATTGCCGCCCGATAACGAGCGTATCTTGGTCTCCTGCGTGGGCGTTTTAACGTGCATTGAGTTTATGCACCAATCGGTGTTTGCTTTAAGTTTCGCCTTGCTTAAAAACGGACCTTTTTTGCATTTATCAAGGCTTGAAATGGTCGCGTTTTCGCGAATATTGAGTATTCCGAAAATTCCGGTTGCGCGGCGTTCCTCTGTAAGCAGGGCAAACCCGTTTTTAATTGAGTCGCCCGGGTTGCGGTTTTTAATCTCCCTGCCGTTAAGTTTTAAGGTGCCGCTGCGCCTTGTTGCCACGCCGAAAATATTTTCAAGCAGCTCGGTTCTGCCCGAGCCATCAAGCCCCGCAACGCCTATTATTTCACCTTTTCGCGCCTTAAAGCTCACGTCGTTCAGCCTTGCGTATTCAGAGCTTAAATTATCCGCCTCAAACAAAACGTCGCCTATTTCGTTGGTTTTGGGCGGGTAAATGTTTGTTAATTCTCTGCCCACCATAAGCTTTATAATTTCGTCGGTGGTTAAATCCTTTGCCTCGCGCGTGGCTATCCATTTGCCGTCGCGCATTATTGTAACCTCATCGGAAATTCTTAAAATTTCCGCCATTTTATGAGAAATATATATTATCCCGCAGCCCTGACTGCGAAGCATATTTATAATTTTAAAAAGGTGCTCAACCTCTTCTTCTGTCAGCGATGAGGTGGGTTCGTCAAATACTATCACCTTTGCGTTATAGGATACCGCTTTCGCAATTTCCACCATTTGGCGCTGCGATACCGGCATTGTGCTCATAACGGTTTTGGGGTCAACGTTGACCTCTAATTTTTCAAAAATTTCTTTTGTGGCGGCGTACATTTTCTTTTCGCTGGTTATGGGCACGCCCTTTGCAACCGTGGGGAAACGCCCCAGCCACATATTATCCATAACGTTGCGCTTGAGCGCCTGGTTCAGCTCCTGGTGCACCATTGCAACCCCGTTTTCAAGCGCTTCCTTGGAGTTTTTGAAGTTTATTTCCCTGCCGTCCAAATATATGTTTCCCGAGTCCTTGTTATATACCCCGAAAAGACATTTCATAAGTGTTGATTTGCCGGCGCCGTTTTCGCCCATAAGCGCGTGCACAGTGCCCGCCTTTACGGTAAGATTTACCTTATCAAGCGCCTTGACGCCCGGAAAAGCCTTTTCAATGTTTTCCATTCTAAGCAGAACAGGCTTTTCGCTTACCGTGGTATTGTTTGTAACGTTTCTCTGCTCGTTCATAAGCCTATCTCCCCCGTTTTTTTGCTCACAGCAGCCGGTTATTCCGGCTGCTGTGAAAGTTATATATTATTCGCCGGTGTAGGTACCGTAGGGGATATTTACTCTCCACTTGCCTACAAGGTTTTCACTGTCAAGTCCGTCAAGGGCTTCCTTATCGCCTAAGAAGTTCTGCGCTATAGAGGTAATAGCCTTTGCCATACCGTCGGCGTCCTGCTTAATGGTACTTACCATAGCGCCGCTCTTAATAGCGGATTTAGCGGCGTCGGTCGCGTCAACACCGAATACCGGAATAGCCTTTGCACCCTCTTTATTGTAACCTGCGGTCTGCAAGGATGAAATTGCTCCGAGCGCCATATCGTCGTTGTTTGCGATTACAAGTTCAACCATATTCTTGTTGCTCTCGCTGTACTGCGCTAAAATTGTACTCATATAATCGGTAGCGGCAGCAGATGACCACTGACCGTTCTGGTCTACAAGGTATTTGTTCTTATTTGAAGCGTCATAGAATTCAAGCTCGGGTTTGCCTGCAGCTTTGAGCACCTTGTTAGCGTCCTCAACGCCGTACTGTGTGCGGGCGATAGCCTCCATGTTGCCTTCCTGACCCTTGAACATTACATAGCTTATCTTTCCGTCGCCGTTAAGGTCAAGCTTATTGTAATTTTCAACTAAATATTTGCCTATCATTTCGCCCTGCATATGACCTGCCATTTCGTAATCGGTTCCTACGAATACGCACTTGTCATAGCTGGTTACAACCGATTCCTTAACAGAACGGTTGAAGAAGATTACCGGAACATTTTTCGCTTTTGCCTGGTCGATAATGTTCTGCGCGGCGTCGTTTGAGCCGGTGTCAACAACATTAACTACAAGGAGCTTTGAGCCCTTTGCAAGAGCGGTGGTTACCTGCTCGGTCTGGGTTGTCTGGTTGCCGTTTGCGTCGTAATTCTGGAATTTCAGCCCTGCGTCCTTCAAGAACTTATCCATTGCCGAACGAACGCTTGAAATGTAGGCGTCGCTGTAGGTGTAGTAGAAAACCGAAACCTCGCCGTCGGATGAACCACCGTCGCCCGAACCGCAAGCGGTAAGACCTAAAGCAAACGCCAAAGTAAGAATTACTGCTAATATTTTTTTCATTTTGAGTTGCCTCCGTTTCTTTATTCGACTTCCTGTCGTCGAGTATTATTATATTTCGGAGGGCTAATTTTTTAAATAGATTTTTCTATCGAAAATGTATAAAAAATTATTCAATAGTGTATTTTTTTAATCGCTTTTTATTTTTCGCTCAGTCTGTCCGCTATTGCGGCGAAAATTTCAGCGCAGCTTTTAGTTTGTTTTTCTGTGTTTTCGGAAAAAACTATTACGGTGTATTGCGGCTCCTCCGCGGGGAAAAAGCCGCAAAACCATCCCTCGCATATTTCCTTGCCGTTTTCATACCTTCCGGTTTGCGCCGTTGCGGTTTTTCCCGCGGCGCTCACGGTTTTGGGCGCTGCCGCCTTGCCCGTGCCCTCGGTTATAACGGCGCTTAAATATTCCCGCAGTTTTTCTGCGGTTCTCGCCGTCATAAC
>ULQP01036005.1_pt1 | contig 10070 bp, 11 predicted proteins | sample 1954571 | NCBI WGS metagenome assembly ULQP01 (sample SAMEA4835657, study PRJEB28245) | human gut metagenome | biome: gut microbiome; material: fecal sample | place: Denmark | collected 2008 | reverse complement strand
GTCGTCCACCTCGATTTCAGAAATTTCTCCATTTACAAATTCATACCGGACTTTCACTTTGCCGTTCTCCTTTCGGAGCCCGGCAAGCGGCACCTTTGCCGCTAAAACGAAAAAAAGAGCCTGACAAGCAGCACAAAAGTGCCGCTTGTCAGGCTCAATATCCCATCTGTCTTTCTTTCAAGACAGCGTGATGAAGGGGCAACCACAGATGATGGAATGAAATCACCCCTTCGTGCATCATGCTCAAACAAACGCCGCACCGGTTTCCCGGCTTCGCTGTCCGTTGCCCGCCCGTCATATACATTCCTTATGAGGGCTGTAGTATTGCCGCAGCTATCCGGTAAGTCCCGGAAACCTGCCCGGAACATTCGGTGGTAGCTATTCAGTTTTGATGATTCCAACCTCCGCGCCGCAGTGCCCGCACTTCATATATAAATCGGGATACCGGCCCTTCTTCGGGATAATCAGCCGTGATTTGGTATCTGGTGCGGAATCCATAAACCGCCGCCCACATTTCGGGCAGAGGATCGGCTTCCGTTCATCTGTCAGCTCATATTGTTCAACCTCCTTCTTGCTTCGGCGCAAGTCTAAGCACCCCTTTCCGCCAGAGCCGATCCGGCTGCCGGGGAGCGGGCCTGCGATCTGTGCGCAGCTATTCCTCCACAATGTCCGTGAGCCAATGCGCCACCGGTCTGGAAAGAAGCCGCGCGTTGAGGTACGCCATCTCTAAGGTGAGGCAGGTATTCCCCAAATAATACCCGTCCATGATCGTGAGGGTCATGGCAAGGTCGGGCTGCTCCATATCGGTCAGACAGATCGGCAGCAAGTATTGTACCCGGCCCTGATACCCCTGTGGAACCACAATGCTCGGTTCCACCACAGCCTTCCGCCGCGCCAACTCAACTGCCGTTTCTAAGAGCAGGGGCAGGTTTTGCGCTTCTCGGATTTCTGGCGGGATACGGGAAAGGTTCTCCGCATCACCGAGGATATGCTCCACGTTGACACAGATCGGCCATTCCGGGTTGTAATTGACGCCATATTGCGTCATATAGTAGCTGGGCTTCTTTGGCAGCGGGGAGATATGCCGGAGCATCGGCGACAACTCGTCCGCAAAGCCCCTGAAAAACCATTCCAGCAGGGAGTCCTTCTTTTTATTCCGGTCAAAACAGGCATAAATGGCTTTGTACCGTCGGGTGTAGAGGCCCGTATGGAAGCAGCAAAATTCATTCTCGATGTGGAAGTAATCTGCCGCGCTGCTGGGGTTTCTTTCGTCCTTGTAGTCAATAAGCTGTTTCTTAAAGATCGCGTGAATGTATCGCTCCAAAATCGGAGTATCTGGATTTTTCGTTAAGTATATAGGGTTTTTGAATCGCCACGGTTCCGGCAAGGCCATCTCCGCCAGCATATCAAGCTGGGAGTACCAGTTCGGGACGTAGGCGAAGGAAAACAGGTCTGGCATGAGTATCATATCAGTTTCCTCCATTTGTTCTGTAATGCGTCCACGAGCTTCATCTGCACCTCAATTTTCATATCTTCATCAATATGCCGGTATATCCGGCCATCCGGGCCAACTTCGTCGTACGACACCAGAAAATTGATGTAAGCGTCATAGTGCAGGAGATATGCTTCGATTGCCTCTTGGTCGCCGTGAACCGCTCGCTTGATTAGGTCATAGGTTAATTCATGGCTCTGAGCTGCCTTGCTCATAGAATTTCCGAATTGCCTTGAAAGCGCGCTGCCTCAGGTTGTAGACAGTGCGGGTCGTCACCTCCATTCTGGCTGCAATTTCCCTGTCCGTCCAAGCATACCAGAAGTCAAAGAGTAAGACCTTCCGCTGCTTCTCCGGCAGGGAGCAGAGTGCTTTATATAAAGTTTCGCTGTGAACCACGCAGGATAGCTCGTCCGCATAAAGCACAAAATGGTCGGACGGATACCTGTCGTCGTGGCTTAAGGTTTCAAGAAGATAGTCTACCGGTTCGTCAGAGTAATGCTTCTCCGCGTTGGCCTTTGCCCGTTTGAGATTTCTGCTGAAATTCCGGGCCACCGTCTTGGTGAAGGAATCCACCATGGCGACGATCCGTTCTTCATCAGAGGGAGACATCATGCCGCATCCCTCCTTTTTGCAGATTTGAGCTGGTTGTTTTTCGCCTCCTCACATAACCAGAACACATCTCAGGGGTGCAAACCGGAAAGTTTTGAAAATTTTTTTTGATGTTGGGATATAGAAAAAGCCAATCCACACAAGGCAGACTGGCTTTTGCAGCAAGTATTCCTTGCTGTTATATGTACAAAATTCAATATAAATCGAACTAAAGCATAAGAACAACTTATTTACCACTGTTTAAATCAAAATTCTACTTGCGTCCAAAAATGTACGCCAGCACGTCCACAACAGCCTCTACAATCATTGTCACGCCGATGAATGTCCAAAGGATCGCCGTAGAAGTAAAGGGATTAATCAGAATCAAAATAGCGCAAATGATCGTTACCGCCGCGCTGATGATTTCAATAAACCAATATCTTTGCTTTGCACGAAGCATATCCACAGCCCACTGTACTTTGCTCACACCGCTGACCAAAGCCAGTATTCCGTAAAGAACTGTAAGTAAAGGGAATGTGACAATAAACCATTCAGACTTAACAGCACAGAAAAGACCGAAAACAATAAAAATCAGTCCCTTAGCCAAGCCGCTTTCCTGAGCAGCCTTTTCCGGGTTTTCTCTGAAATAATTGAACAAGCTGACTACGCCAGTAACTGCAAGGATGATACCAAAAACTATGATGATTCCAGAAGTAAACCCAACGGGATTAATCAATAGGAGAATACCCACCAGGACTTCAAAAATACAGGTTAATAGATTTCCAGTATTGCGATTAATTTTACTCATAATATACCCTCTTTTTTAACGATTATTTCCCCAGTAGACCAGTGCCAGCATCCCAGGGCCAGTGTGCGCTCCAATAATGGGGCCGATGTCTGCAATCGTGGTTTCCGCTTCAGGGAAAGTTGCTATCACCGCTTCTTGCAGTTGCTTTGCCCTGTCCAGACAGTCTCCGTGTCCGATCACTACCTTTTTGCTGATCTCTGGCATCCAGCCATTCTCCATGCGGGAGAGCAAAGCAGTCATGGCTCGTTTTCGTCCCCGTGGCTTTTCCACCACGGCAAGCCGTCCTTCATTGTCCACACGCAGAAGGGGCTTAATCTGCAATGCGGTTCCAACGGCCGCAGCGGCGGTAGAGACACGCCCGCCGTGACGCAGGTGGTCGAACATATCTACCGTGAACCAGTGGCAAGCCTGAAGCCGATGCTCTGTAACCCAAGCCACCAGTTCATCTAGCGAAAGTCCCTCCATCTGCTTGTGAGCCGCCTCCTGAACCAGTAATCCCTGTCCAATAGAGGCGGCCAGCGTGTCAATACAGATGATTCGCCGCTCTGGATATGTTTCCCCCAATTCCTCAGCACAAAGTCGTGCGGACTGGAATGTACCGGATAGTCCGGAGGAAAAACAAAGATACAAGATATCTTTTCCCTCTTTTAAGCAAGGCTCAAAGGCCTGGAAATATACCAATGGATTAATTTGTGAGGTGGACGCAAAGCTTCCGGCCTTTTGAAGCTCATAAAATTCTTCTGCGGAAATATCCCCATGGGGGCCGTAAGAGAACTCACGGCCCCCAATTTCAACCTGCATAGGAATTATCTCCACGGGAAATGCTCCCGGCATCACGGCACTGTTATGATCTGCTGTGGCATCTGTAAAGATTTGATAACTCATATGTCTTCCCTACACTTTCCGCATTCAGCACAGCGTTCCGCCCACAATTCATCGGCTTTGGGTTGCCATGTCTGAGCGTATGGAGTCGTCTTGTCGCTCAGATGATCCACACTCTCTTGATTCATATAATCCGTGTTGACGGCACCAGTCTCCTTGACCATCTGGCGGATTCTCTCCGGATTTTCCAACATGGGACAGGGCTGGAACATATTCTCGTTAAAGGGCTGGTTATTATGGTAGGCCATAAACAGGGGACTCTTCAGAGCCTCCATCAGGCTGGTGTCATGAATATTGCAGTTAGAGTAGTGAATGAAGACACAGGGCTCCACATCACCCTTGGCATTGATGTGCAGATAGCGCCGGCCTCCGGCAATGCACCCACCCACAAACTCGGCATCATTCTGAAAGTCCATTGAGAATATCGGTTTCGTGTTGCGGAACTCTCGGATACGGCGATACATTGTTTCACGCTGCTCCGGATTAGGAAGAAGCTCGGTAGCGGCTCCCATACCAACAGGCATATAGTGGAAAAACCATACGAACAGCGCACCGGAATCGATCATATAATCGAAGAAGTCCTCACTGGAGAGGTCTGCGTAGTTACGGCTGGTGTAGCAGGCGGAGATACCAAAGGGCAGCTTGTGTTTCTTCATTAGAGCCATGGCATCGGCAACTTTTTGATATACGCCCTTACCACGGCGGAAGTCATTTGCCTCTTCAAATCCCTCCAGGCTGATGGCAGGGACAAAATTCTTTACCCGCAGCATTTCCTGACAAAAATCCTCATCAATCAGCGTGCCGTTGGTAAAGGAGAGAAACTCACAGTCAGGGTGCATCTCACAGATTTTAATCAAATCGGCCTTGCGAACCAAGGGCTCGCCGCCGGTATAGATATACATATAAGTCCCCAGTTTCTTGCCCTGCTGGATGATAGAATCCATAGTCTCCAGGGAGAGATTCAGGGAGTGGCCGTATTCTGCCGCCCAGCAGCCGGTACAATGCATATTACAGGCAGAGGTGGGATCCAGCAAGATGGCCCAGGGTACATTGCATCCCTCTCTGGCCGCCGTTTCCTCCTGGGTGGCACTGCCTTTCAGACTGGCATTGAACAGAAAATTCTGAAAAAACGCCTTACGCACGCCGGGATCAAGTTTATATACATTCAAAATCAACTGATACCAGTTTCCTTTCTCGGCAATAACCTTACGGATTGCATCTCTCTGGCTCTCATACCATCCATCCGGTGAATACTTGTCTACCAGCGCCATCAGCTTGGGGATATTTTCCTCTGGATTGCCCTCAATATACTTAAGGGCCTGGTTGACGGCAAAGTTCTGAAAGCTGTTTTTAATAGAATTACTCATGTTTTGTGTCTCCTTTTTTATGTAATTGATATTAGAACAGTCCCCATTCTGCGAGTTTTTCAAAACCGCCGATGAACTGAACATATTCCCTTGCTTCTGCAACGATTTCCGAATACGGCATACCGTCTACCTCACTGTCACCAATGGCGCAGCAAAGTTCTACGGGGTGGCCAGTCCTCTGAGCCTTTAAGAAAGCATGGATGTTCACGGAAACATCCGCTTTTGAAAGGTCTTTGCCGTGAAGCCCTCCGCCTGTTACGGAATCTGCCATATCAGAACCCAGTTTACGATTTGTAGCTCCTGCATCTACATCAGTGCCGCCAGTCCAATCACCAAGAGGATTGATCTCTGCCTGTGGATATGCAATGCGTAATACATCTGCTGAAGCATTGCTCTGGCAGATGATAAGTCTGTCACCGTCCAGAATGTATTTTCCGTCAGTTGGATATTCTGCATAGATTTTGTGGGCAATTTCTGAGAGTTGTTTCTGCTCCTGTGTCAGTGGCACACCTTTGAAAATACCGTTATCACCACAGCGCAGCCCGTCTTTTTGATTTCTGGACAGGTAAACATCCTGGGGTACAATCAAAATATCCTGAATCATATTTCCACCAATGCGGTGAATGATATTATGGATTGGCTTCTGCTCCAGCTTCGCAGATGTTTCAATCATTACATGACATTGCCCATGACCTATCAGGACTTCCACAGCAATTTTAGGTTCTCTTTCGATCTCATAGGCTAAATCTACAATAGCACCGGCAATCCTGTCTGCCAATTTGTCTGGATGGCCTGGGTTCACTTTTTCAATCATTAGCGGTTCCTCCCTTCGCTTTATCCTGATTACGATTATACAAATACACCTTTCCAAAGTCAAAAGCTCTGCTACGTCGCAATTTAGGACTTGTACTTTTCCGTGTCCAATGCTATTATCTCCCTGTAACTCCCAGGGCAGCGTGCAATAGGTTTGCTCGCTGCGTATCTGCCTTACTGTTTGAATTATCAGATCCTGTATCACTTTTGGAGAATTTTGTTCAGGAAACAATACGGTAAAAGCGGGCTTGAGCTGCTGAATGCTGTCAAACAGATCGCCGTTAATAATGGTTTCTGTGTCAATTTGCCCATATTGATACCACGCCGAATATAAAAGTCCCATCTTCTGGAGTGTACCATAAATTTCCAGCGCATTTTCCTCATAGTGAACAATGAGCATTACGTTGTGTAGTTCTGCGGCTTCATCCAAAAACATCGGCGTCAAATCGCTGGTTTGACAGAAAATGCAGAAAGCACTGTCAGGATGTTCTTTCGCAAAAGGCAGCACCCTTTCGGGGCGTCCCATTGTGAAAAGCATCCACACATAAATCCCGAGGTCTTCTCCCTCCTGAATCACTTCATGGTATTTCATCTGTCTATCGTCTAAGCATTCCTCATGGATCTGAAGGATCACTGCCCATGGAATATTACAATTCATCCTCTTCTCGTTTTCGCGGATACGCTGTGCGCCAATGGTACACCCGTTATATCCCAGATTCATTCCGAAGGTGAAGAGCCGGTCAGTATCCGTGTGGAAAATGACATCCCGCACTAACTCATAATAAGCACTGCTTTCGTTTTGAAGCATTGTCTGAACAGTAGAAAAAAGATTTTGCTGAAATCGTCCTTTTGAAAACTGCAAGGCTATATCTACAAGATTGCGGATGCCGCGTTCAGGACTGTCTTTAATTGCTTTTAGGGCTCCTTTTACAACAGTTTCAATCAATACCCGTGACATACTGTTTTTCATCTATATTTGCTCCTTCCAAAGTGCTGGCGACACGATTATCTCTGGTGATGCCTGTTCCGTCTACTTCGACAAAAACGGTGATCTATATAACTGGAACCAAAAAGTCGAATGCGAGCATCACAACCTGTTTCATGACACGCTTCCAGAAATATTCAAGAGTGGGTGTGCCAAGAAAGCAAGTAAACTTGTCGTGTAAGCAAAGGCAAAATAAAGACAGGGCGGCCAGATGCCGCCCTGAAGCTTTTAATTCGATTGATTTAATTCTCTTTGAATGGCAGCCGCACTACCCCGAATAAACAACATCAACTTTGAAACGAATTGATCCGGTGGAATACAGTTCTTATCCAATAACCAACGTTCGATAGCGCACATGCTGGCATCCGCAAAAATGTTGACAGTAAAATCATCAGCCCCATCATCTCCGAGCAGATATGTAAGCCGAAGTTTTATGAGCGGCAGACAATATTCTCTGAGATGCTCCGAAAAAGAGTTTTGCCCTTTTATTTTAAGTGCCTTACGATAAAAGCTTCTGTTTTCGTAAAAGTAGTTACAAATCCCTTGTATCCATTCTATGCGGTTATAAATATTTGTATCCTCTTTACTGGCTTGTGCGAATGTAATGAACTCCGTGTCAAAAATCCAGTTCAGCAGATCGTATTTATCCTTAAAATGATAATAAAAACTCTTGCGGTTCATGCCGCACCGATCACAAATATGAGAGACTTGGATTTTATCAAAGGGAACTTCCTTCATGAGTTCCCGCAATGCAGAGGCCAGCGCCCTCTTTGTTATATTGGAATCAGCCATGATGTCCACCCCCTATCCTGTCGTTAACCCAAAATCCCAAGATGCTCCAATAGAATTTTTACGCCCATGATGATCAAAATTATGCCACCCACTAACTCTGCTTTGGCTCGATATTTTTCTCCAAAACGGTTACCGAGCCAAAGGCCAAAAGCAGAGCAAGCGAATGTAATAATGCCGATTAAAACAATAGCCGGAATAATATTTACTTCAAGGAATGCAAAAGTGACACCTGCGGCCAGTGCGTCAATGCTGTCTGCGATTGCCAGTGGAAACATGACCTTGGCGGAAAAGGATGCATCCAGCGGTTTGCTCTGCTCCCTGGATTCTTTGATCATTCCTAAACCAATCATATCAAGCAGCACAAAGGCGATCCAGTGGTCGATCTGCTCGATAAACGACTGAAAGCCTGTGCCCAGCAGATAACCAAGCAACGGCATAATCGCCTGCGCGCCACCAAACCAAAGGCCGGTAATAATAAAATGCTTTTTTTCAATCTTCCCAACAGATAAGCCTTTACAAATTGCGATAGCAAACGCGTCCATGGAAAGCCCCACCGCAATCGCAAATAATTCCCACAATTTCATATTGATACCACCATTTAATTTATTTCTGTTTATCGGTAGGTATAAAAAAGGCGAGCCCTACCCACCGCAGTAGATAAGTCTCGTCAATCAAGGTGACACCAGGATAAAAGTCCAGTATGTTGGCATCTCCGCGCAGTTGCGCCGACTACTCCCTTATTTATCTATAAGGATATCAGAAAATGCACGAACTTTCAACAAAAAGGCCTGGAATGTTTTTGGACAAAACAGCTTCCATGTCCCAAAATGTAACAAATTGCGTCTCCCGAGAAAAAATGGGACGCGCCCATCTCTAAGCCCAATGAAGTTTTTTGGGATTGCCTATATAATGTCTTTCATAATCAAACAGCAGGAGGTCTTGAAATGATAGCACATAATGAAGATGCCGGGAAGGTTGTGCAGACGCTCCAATCAAATCTGACTACTGGACTGAATGAAAACCAAGTCCAAGAAAAGCGGGCACGACACGGCGAAAACAAATTAAGGGAAAAGAAAAAGAAGCTACTCGTGAGCGGGAAAAAAGATAAAGCATACTGAAAAATAAATACTCGCACAAAAACCGATACTCATTTTCCGAGTATCGGTTTTTGCAATACTTCCTTATAGTTCTTAGTGTTTTGCTTTTTCACGAATATTTTAATAGAAGACGGATTTTAAGTTGAATTTTTTAAGTAAGCAAAAAAGCCTTGATTTTCCACCCGTGGTGTGTAAGCTGTGACTCACACAAGGCACAAGCCCAAGCAAAAAAGAAAGGTGGAAATTACATTGAAAACAGGAAAAATCACAGCGAAACTGAGGGACGCGGTTCCGGTTTGCCTTATGGTAAACGGCGAGGAAGTCAAGCGGTATAAGAACATCGAGCTGCCAGACGAGCTGAAAGAGGTGGAAATGACCGACTTCCACTTTAACGTACACATGGACGGGAAGATCACCTTTGAAATCCACTATGAGGAAGGCGCACTGCCGGAGGTATTCCCGGAGGCCCGCACCAGAATAAGCCGGGCGGCGAAGGCCGCAGCCAAAGCCGCCGCACAGGAAAGCACAGAGGTTATGGCCGTGGAGGCTGCCGAGCCGGAAATAGAGGCCGCGCTGGAAGAAAGCCCGCAGGACGTTGAAATCCCGGTAAAAGATCCCGGTGAGCCTGCCACAGAGGAAAGCGGGCCAGAAAGCATCGAGGTTGCTTACAATGTGACCGGTGTGCGCCGCAAGCAGCTTGTAGTAGCGGTAAGCGAATTTACGAACATCGAACCGGAATACAAGGCGGCCCCCAGTTTTGCCTATGAAATCGGTGACTACATCGTAGATAAGGAAGGAACCTTAATCGGCCCGGAAAATCCGGCGCTGATCAAAAGCCTGAAAGAACAAGGCTTCTTTGCCGCAGAATAAATCGAGAAGGCCCCGCTTCGGCGGGGCTTTTCCTGTCCTCGCTGAAAAAGATATGTTTTAAGACCTTTAGAGCTTGCTTTTTGACCGGTGGTGTGTAAGCTGTCACTCACAGAAATAAAACATATCTTTAAGGAGGACGCAACCATGCTGCAAATATCTGAAATCGTAAGAAAAACCGAGGAAATGTTCGACCTGTTTAACGAGCATTTTTACGATGGCGAGCTGAACCGCCCGGCCATCACTGTATCACCGGACGGAGGGCGTGGGGCGTATGGCTGGTGCAGTATCAACGAGATATGGAACGCCAGGGCGAGAAGTATCGGGAAATCAATCTCTGCGCCGAATACCTCGGCCGGCCCATCTTCGAGCTGGCAGC
>ULQP01002023.1_pt1 | contig 10118 bp, 7 predicted proteins | sample 1954571 | NCBI WGS metagenome assembly ULQP01 (sample SAMEA4835657, study PRJEB28245) | human gut metagenome | biome: gut microbiome; material: fecal sample | place: Denmark | collected 2008 | reverse complement strand
AAAAATTTATGATAATTATAATTTGATTGAATGTAAAAATTTAGCAGATTTTTTATATTAAGAGAAAAAACTAGGAGGATGGATTATGACAGCAAAAGCAAAAACAGTTATTATAGTGTTATTAATTTTATTAAGTGTAATAGTTTGTGGATTCATTTGTTATCATAAAAAAACAAATAATATCAAACAAATATCTATAGAAAGTCAAGAAAAAAATACGGATCAAAGATTGATTAATTTTATTAACCATAACAAATCTATTCTGAAAAAAATTGAAATTGTAGATGTAAAAACTTGTGATACAGATACACGAAGCTATGCGTGCATAACCCTAAAAAATAAAACTAATAAGGCTTTAAATGATATGATAGTTGTAATTGATTTGCTAGATAAAGATGGGAATATTTTATCTGATAGTGGAGATACTTTAAAAAGTCTTATGCCGAACAATCAATATACATTTAAAATGCCTATAAATAGCGAGAACACTGCTCGTTGGGAATTAAGCAATATTGTTATAGATTAAAAATTTTAAGAGGGTATTTACCCTCTTTTATTTATTATATATTAATTTTAAACCCTTTCCAATCCTTAACCGGTTCTTCTGAAAATTCAATTCCGTCTTCTAAAGCTGCAAAGTGTTGCTTACCGCAGTGAATTTTTAATTTTTCTTTTGTCCTTAAGTCAAACAGGCTTGTTGTTCCTTTTGTTTCAAGGACAAAGTATAATTTTTCCACTCCGTCTTTTTCCAAGAATACTGCCCAATCAGGGTTGTAACTTCCGATTGGAGTTTCAATTTTAAATCTTGCCGGGATTTTGAAGAACATTTTTACATCTGGATCTTCATCTAACGATTTTGCAAATCTGCTTTCAACTCCGCTGTCATATATCAAATAATCATAAACGCTATGTTCAACCTGAATGGCATTGCGGTCAAGATTGGCCAGTAATTCGGAACTATCAAAAATTTCCTGAACATAGTATTCTTCACCTGCAAGTTTGACATACTTAATACCGTCTATTGCAAGCTCATTGCTATTACGCAAGATAATTTCAAGTGCTTTCTCATAAAACAGTTGCGGATTATTAACAAAATCCTGATCGCGACCGCTATCAACAAGTATTTTTTTGATTGTTGAATGTTTTAAAAGCGTTTCTGCGGCAATAAGCCGCATAATATCAGGTAAATAATTATATGTAGCCTCTAAATCCGTTGTTTGTGTATGTTTTTCTGTATGGGAAATACCTGCATTCTCAATCTCTATTTCAGCAGATTGAGTAACGAGTTTTGCCTTTGGAATTGGCGGCATTTCCCGTAATTCTTTTACACAATTTTTAATCAAGGTTTCTGTATCAATATTAATTCTGTAGGTTGTTTTTTGTTTGATTTTATCCCATAATTCTTTAAATTCCGGCGATAAAATTGCCTGCTTTTTAAGTCTTACCGTAACTTCTTTGTTTGCATCACGAATAACAGGTCTGTTGTCAGCTTTTTCAAGTGCCTGCATAATTGCACGCTGTGCTGCTTTTGAGTAACGTTCACTTAAATCAAGCTTTCCGGCTTTAAGCTGGGCTTTCATTGTGTCTTTAATTTTGCCCTCTTTTGAAATAATTTTCTTTTCTTTGAGTTCTTCAATTATTTCTTCTGCCTGTTCGTGGGTGAAAGTTTTTTCTTCAATGCGGGTTTCGACACATTTAACTTCTTTGAGTTTTTCAAAAGTTACAGGTTCAGCCTGTTTCATTATCTTTTTAACTTCTTTTCTTAACGGCTCGGCAATCTGCGGCATTTCGAGTTTTTCAATATCAACGTGCTCTTTTACTTTGCCGTCATTGTCTATAATGCCCTCAACCATTAAAGCACCGTATAAATCTATTGCATCCGCTTCATCCATCTGGTGTTCTATTTCTACTTTTTCTTCATAAGTCAAATCAATTAATGCACTAAGCTGAAGAACACCGAATTTCATACCGGTTTCATCTTCAATTTCTTTTTGTAACTTGTCGGCAAATTCTGCAAAACTTTCATTTGCAATAACGTGTAAAATATTTGTTTCTCTATCTTCAATCCGCTCCCCGTCTTGATTTACACAAAGTCTTAAACCTCTGCCGACTTTTTGCCTGCAAGTGAAAGTTGACTTTTGTTCAATTAGTGTGCAAACCTGAAACACATTCGGGTTGTCCCAGCCTTCTTTTAGGGCAGAGTGTGAGAAAATAAATCTCAACGGACAATCAAAAGACAAAAGCCATTCCTTATCTTTCATAATTATGTTATAAGTGTCGTCATCTGCAAGTGTGTCGCCTTTGGTATTTTTATATACCCCCTTTTTATCCTGTGAAAAATAGCCGTTGTGCGCTTTTTCAACATCTGTATTAAAGTATGTTTTCAAAGGAGCATATTTTTCTTTGCTCATAAGCTCGTTGTAGCATTCTTCAAACATTTGAGCGTATATGCCCTTGTCGCCCGTTTCTGTCCGGTATTTTTCAACTTTATCTATAAAGAAAAGTGATAAAACCTTGATGCCTTTTTCAAAATAACGGAGTTCTTTTTCAAGGTGAAATTCAATAGTTTTATAGATTTGAGCACGTTTAATAATGTTTTCATCAACTCCGCCTATTGCTTTACCTAATTTTACGACTTCGGAGTTTGAAAATTCAACGCATTCATAATCTTTTAAACAATCTATATTTTCAACAACATAATTACGATATAGTTCACGCTCACCTGAGAGTAGAAATAAATCGTCATTTTGTTTTACGGTTAATGTTTTGCGTTCAACCTTACTGCCGGCTGTCAATACATCCATTTCAATTTTTGCGCTGAATCCATTGTTATTGGAAACTGATTTTAAGTAAATGTAAGGTTTATTAAAATCGTTTGCAACAGAACTTGAAGAAACACAAATTTGTTTTACCAAGCCCATTTGATAAGCATCAACAGGAGTAAGGCGGTATAATTGATTGATTTTTTCACGGTGTGTTGCTGAGTAGCGCAAAACACAAAGCGGATTTAATGATTGAATTGCCTCTTTTGCTTTCGGAGTATTATCAACTGATTGCGGTTCGTCGATAATTACGACCGGATTTGTGTCTTGAATATATCTCATAGCGGTTTCGCCGTTGAGTTTGTCCTGCTCCTGATTAATTATGTTTTCAGCTTTTTTGAAGGCGTCAATGTTAATAATCATTATTTCAATGTTGCTTGATGTTGCGAACTGGCGGACATCTGAAAGTTTAGACGAGTTGTAAATAAAATATCTGTAAGGAATTCCGTCATAAAGATTTTTGAAGTGTTCTTCCGTAACCTGCAAAGATTTGAAAACACCCTCACGGATAGCAACGGACGGCACAACTATGATGAATTTTGAAAAACCATAACGCTTGTTTAATTCAAGAATTGTTTTAGTGTAGACGTAGGTTTTACCGGTACCGGTTTCCATTTCAATAGAAAACTGGCGGCTGTCGTAATCCCGGGATAGCGGGAGTTTATTCCGTCTTTGTATTGAGTGCATATTTGAAAGCAGTGTATCATTGTCGATTTCAAGTTTGTTGCCAATGCCGAAATCGTTATGTAATAAACGCATTTGAGCTGAATTGTCATCAACTGAAAATGTTGTGGTTGATTTTTCCTGCCCTGCAAATAAGTCTGCTACAGCATTCACCGCATCTGTTTGAAATTCCTGATTTTTAAACTTTAATTTCAATTTATGCCCCTTACAAAAGTTTTATTTCAATATTATTGTTTTTCAAAATGTAGTAAACATTTTTGAGTGCTGAATCGTCTTTGAACGCTTTTTCGGTTGAGACGATTTGAGCCGGCACATATTCACACATAGCCTTTACGTCATCCGGAGTAATACCGTCTTTACCGTAGTCAACACAAATTAATACAAGACAATCTTCTCCGATTGAATACGCTTTTTTGTCGTTAATCTCTATCGGGATTACTTTATAATCAAGCGGAATACCGAGTTTGAGCATAACTTCATAGACAAGGTCTAAATCTGTACGGTCGGATTTTACAGAATTTTCAATTTCAGAAAGCCGTTGCTGGAATAATCCCTCTGTATTTGCCGGGATAGAACTGTCCCACTTAGCAAGGTTTGAGGTGTCGAGTTTGAATACTTTAAAACCGACATCTAACGGCGGTTTATCCTGCAAGGAAAGTTGTCCGTTATTTTCTGTAAGTTTTTTGCCGGCACGGCGAATGCGTTCTTTGCTAACTTCACATAGATTATTAGTTTTGCCTAATTCTTGTAAAAAATCATAAGCAACTTTTGCAGTTTTACTATTTTTGTTTTCAGGATCTATCAATACCGGTAACTGTACCAATATAAATCTTCTATTTGAATTATCCTCTTTATTTAATTGCATAACAGCATCTGCTGTAGTTCCTGAACCTGCAAAAAAATCAAGAATTATATCATCATTACTAGTATTAAAACTTAACAGATGTTTTATTAAAGCTGTTGGTTTTGGATTATCAAAAACATTTTTGCTGAATAACTCTAAGGTTTCACTGCTGCCATCTGCTGTAGTTCCCTGATTTGCAAAAATAGATTCTTCTAAAAATATTGTTCGAGGTTTTTTACCTTCGGGCAATCGCTGTTTAAACTGCACAGACCAACTTTCTTTAATTTTTACTATTCTAACCTCACCTTTACTTAAATCTTCTTTAAAGCGAGCTTCCGAACGTAACCAACTGATAGGATTACCTAACTCATCATTTTGTAATACAGTACCATCAGGACAAGTTATAGGATAATATTGTTTCCCTGATTTTCGCTTAAATGTATCCCAATAATATTTACCTTGTTCGTCCTCTTCTTTATATCGCAGTAAATATTGTGGTGAAAACGGAACAAATAATTCAGAAAGTTCATTTATATTTTTGGCATACATTATTACATATTCATGTTCTACAGCGACAAATTTGGCATCATTTCCACCACCACGTTTATTATGCCAAACAAAGTCTGCAACAAAATTTTCTTCCCCGAAAACTTCATCGCATATTTTTTTTAGATTGTGTAATTCAGTTTCGTCAATGGAAATAAATATTACACCGTCATCTCGCAAAAGGTTTGCAGCAAGACGTAATCGCGGGTACATCATATTCAGCCAGTTTGTATGAAATCTTCCCATTGTTTCAGGATTTGACTTGGTTGTCTGCTGTGTAATCTCTTTGTATTTGGCCATCGGATCTTTGAAATCATCCTCATAAACAAAGTCATTACCTGTATTATACGGTGGATCTATATAAATCATCTTAATTTTGTTGTAATAAGATGACTGCAAAAGTTTTAAAACCTCTAAGTTATCACCCTCAATATATAAATTATTGGTAGTATCAAAATTTACACTTTCTTCAGGGCAAGGTCTTAACGTTCCTGTTGAGCGTTTACCCGCTATGCGGTAGCACTCAGATTTGCCAGACCATTCGAATTTGTATTTCTCAAAATCTTTGTCTATATACTTACCGCATAATGACAATAATTTATCTATATCCAAACTGCCCTCACTAAAACATTGAGGAAATACTTTTTTTAATTTTGTCAATTCTTCATTCTCAATGTCCATACTGTAAGGTGAAATTTTTGTTATATCTTCTATCATATTCCTTTACCCCGTTAAGTTTATCTTACCACAAAAACTACCATTGAGGTTTTATGCAATATCTGGTGTTTGGATCTTCTAAAACAAGCTCTTCAAGTACCGGATTCTCGATTACCGTTTCTTCCTGTTTTGTCTTTTGTGTATTGAAAATCTGAACCTTGAAATTCGGACTTACAAGAACCTTAAAATTATACTCATTTGTCAAATCAGCGATTTGTTTTTCTGTTTCAACATCTATTTGAGCTTTATCAAAAAACAATGCCTCATCTTTTCTTAATAATTCTCGTTCCAGTAATCTTAAATTTTTAGTTGCCTGCAGCTTTTCAAGCTGGCTTGAAACACCGCTTGCAAGCTGATTATTTAAGTTTTTAATCTCTGTTTTAATGTCGTTCAAATCCGTTTCAAGCTGCGTTTTCTTTCTGCCTGCAAGAAGTTTTAATTTTTCTACTTCAAACGCGAACGAACCCTCTTTGTTTTTTATGTATTCCTTGATTATGTCCTCTTTTGAGATTTTATCGTCTAAACTTCCAGCCCCTGCAAAATCCTGTAATAACTTGCCGTCTCTAATTTGCTCAAGCCTACCACGTTCTTCTAATTCAATTACAGATAAACTTAAAAGTTCCCGGCACTTCTCATCGGATAATATTTCACCTGATTGTGTTTGACCTATCAAAATATAGCGTGTAGAAGAAACATCTTTTGAAGTTATTGTTGCGTAATAAAAACCTATTTCGCAAGGTTCAATCTCTGCATTTACATAGATTTTTGCTTCAGGGGCAATGTTTGTATCAATTTCCCGCAATATACCTTTTGCAAAAGTAGAAGTGAAAGATATCCGGCCGGTTAACGGTTTGAAATCCTTGCTTAAACCGTATCTTTTATAACCTTCATAATTTCTGTTTCTTCCGTTATCGTTAAAAGTAAATAAATACGGGCGTTTGTAACCTTCAATCAAAGTCAAAGTTTTGTTTTCATCATCTATTTCGTACCAGTCAGGCTTTAGATTTTCGAAGTAATATTTTACAAGTTCCCACAAATTTTGATTAAGTTCTTCCGATTTTTCCTCAATATATGCAGGAGTAACTGTAACTTTATCGGCAATGGATTTTGTAAATGTCGTGAACAGAATATCTTCTGAATTTTCCACGAGTTGTTCGTTTTCCTGCCTGTGTTCAATAAGATTTTCTTTGAAAGCATGAGCTACTTCATCCCTGTGACGGAAGTCCTGCAAGACTTCTTTTATCTTTACATCAAAGTTGCCGACAATATCGTCTGACATCCCAAATATTCCGTTAAACTGCAAAGTCCGCTTGTTAATCAATTCAAGCATTCTTACATCAGCGAAGTTTTCCCTGCTAAGCAGATTTATTACAAGCACATCCGACTTTTGTCCCTGCCTATGGCACCGGCAAATCCGCTGTTCCATCTGGATTGAGTTATAAATCATATCGTAATTCACGACTACAGGGCAATATTCAATATCCAAGCCCTTTGCGGCCTCATCTGTAGCGATAAGAATTTGAATGTCCTCGTCAGCCCTGAATTTTTCCAGAGAATCGTTGTCTTTGTATTTTAAGGTATTGTACCCCTCCTGCAAAAATATTTTATACAGGACATCCAATGTCGTGGAATTATTTACAAAGATTATTGCTTTTTGGTTGACTTTCATTGATTTTAAGTGATTGAAAACGGTTTTTAAAATCTTTAAAAGTTGTGTCATCTTTGAATTCACTTGTATCTTGGCTGCAAGTTCCTGTATTTGCAAAAGAGTAGCCTTTTCAAGTCCGTAAGTTCGTTGAATTGCAGGTGTAAGCATATTTACAAAAGCTTGCGGCGAGGAGGAAAGTGTTTTGAAAAACAATAAATTGAGATTATAATTATCCATCTCCGGATATGCGATTTTATCATCAGTTGCAAGATACGTCGAAATTAATTTATATAATTCTTTTTCCTCCTGCAAAAGAGGATAATCCACAGTAATCGGCAAACGGCGGGAAAAATTCACATATTCTGTTGTCTGGCTTTTCAGTGTTCTGAAACAGAATTGCGAAACCCAGCTTGTAAGTTCTGGATAGTTTTCAGGTTTTCTAAAGTACCGCTTATAAAACCAATCCGCATCCGGCAAAATACTTTCATCTATAAAATGAATAAGACCGTAAATGTCCATTATGCTCAGGGTTATGGGAGTAGGTGTAAGCAACAGTTTATATGCTTCACGAACAGCACTTTTTAAAGTTTTTACAATCTCTTTTTCAGGTTTGGCAAGTGTATCCGCCTCATCAAAAATCGCTAAATCCCAGTCCCGCTCTTTGATTTTATCTGCTCGTCTGGTTGCGTTTTCATAAGTCGTTATTACAATCCAGTCTTCATCCGGAATATTTTTTGTATTATTCCAGAATACAAAAGGTACTGTAAAGTCTGTTTCGAGCTTTCTAATCCACTGGGAAACAAGATTTGACGGTAAAACAATAATAATATTTTCTTTGCCCTCAAACCACTTTTGACCTGCAACAAGAAGTGCCTCATAGGTTTTACCGAGCGAGCCTTCATCACAGAGAATACAGCCTTTTAGAAAATCCGAACGGAGTGCAAAACGTGCTGCTGCTATCTGATAAGGCAAAATCTTTGCACTTGAAGATGCATAAACCGGCAGGAAATTTTTGTCATCCGAAAAACCTTCAAGACGCTTTGCCTCGATCAATGCAGAATACTGTGTTTGAAATTTAATATTTGTTGCTTCCATGCTGCTACCAAGCCGATTTTAACACAAAATTACTTATTATATAAAAATGATTATAGCCAGTGATGGTATATTTTTGAGCAATAGTTTGCCAGTAATTATAATATTAGCACAAAATTAACACTTGGTTGGCTATTATGAAATATTAATATTATACCTATAATTACAGTAATATGGATATTACTAAGGATTTTGGTATAAGATTACAGGAAATTAGAAAAGCAAAAGGGCTTACTCAGGCACAATTAGCTGAGATGGTTGACCTCGAAATTACCACTATTTCAAGAATTGAAAATGGAACAAGATTTCCCCTTAAAGAAAATATTGAAAAATTTGTCAAAGTCTTAGATTGCAATATTAAAGATTTATTTGATTTTGATTATATTAAAACAAGAGAAGAGTTAAGAACTTACATTGATGAAAAATTAGACACAGCCCCTTTAAGTGATTTGCAGTTCTTTGTTAGAGTTATTGATGCATATATGGAGACAAGATAAATGGCTGAGTTGTCCAATATCTCCGACTATAAAAAGAAAATTGGTGCAAATATAGCAAAATACAGAAAATCCAAAGGTCTCACTCAAAGAGAACTTGCTCATCTTGCAGGCATAGCATCTCAAACATTATCCTGTATTGAAATCGGAGTCAATAACCCGTCTTTTAACGTTGTGATTAAAATTGCGATAGCTCTTGAAATTCCGCTTGCTTACATTTTTACTTTTGATGAAAATACGTATAAAATTCAAGATGAACAACTTCTATTTTTAGCTTCTGAGGCATTTAAGGATTTAGATTATAAAGATAGACAAACGGCGTTCAAATTAATTCAATGCTTTAAAAACGAAACAAAGTCATAATTAAATTATTTTTTCGATGTATAAAGTTCATTAGCCATCTTTGAATACTGAATCATGTGCTGCAACAATGTTTCATCGAAGGTTTCAAGTTCATTATATAAATAATCTAAAAGTTTCTGTTTAGTAGGTTGCAGTCCATTTTCTTTATCAAAATAAAATAATTCATAATAGTTGACACCTAATTTTTCGGCAAGAATTTCGATTGTAGAAAAAGATGCAGCTCGTTCGCCTATTTCAATTAAAGTGATAGAATTTGTCTGCATATCGCATAACTCTGCCAACTCCTGCTGAGTTAAACCTCTGGCTTCCCGCAATTTTTTTAATTGTTTTCCAAATAAATTTTTTAGCGTCATATTAATAAAATTATAGCTAATGCAGAATTTATAACGATAGGCACAATGTTAGGTAAATACTAACTATAGGTTATGTAAATAGCCGAAGTGGCTAATTGCACAAAAATCTCAAATTTTCTATCATTAAACTTTGTAAAAGAGAGTTTGAATAATATTCAATATGGTAAATCAAAATTAATTAAATTTAAATTAGAAAGATGGTGAATATGCTTGTTACTGATACCTGTCCCAATGCTCAAAGTCTTGCAGTAAAACTTGAGAAAATATTTGTTATTAAATGGCTCTTGGAGCTCGAAAATAGAGAGATTGAATTAACGGAAAATATGTTACAAGAAATGTTAGACATAAAGTTAAATAGAAATTTTGCAGGACTTGTTCCTTTAGTCTCATATTTACAAACAATACCACAATTTATATTAAAAAATTTTTATGACATTATAGACAAAAAATTTAAAACTGGTTCTTACAATGAATTTTATAATAATTTTAAAGATAATCTCAGATATAATGACGAATACAAAAATTTTAATCAATTTATTGAAAAACAAATCTTTT
>ULQP01044399.1_pt1 | contig 10154 bp, 10 predicted proteins | sample 1954571 | NCBI WGS metagenome assembly ULQP01 (sample SAMEA4835657, study PRJEB28245) | human gut metagenome | biome: gut microbiome; material: fecal sample | place: Denmark | collected 2008 | reverse complement strand
CCCAGCCGAAGCAGGTCGTGGAAAAGCGCGTCGTCGATACCCGCGGCTCCGCCGGAGCGAATCTCTCGAAATACGACGAGCGCTTCGACAAGATCGCCGGCAACGCCGGCAACGCCGGGAAGGACAAGGACATCCGCCGCGGCGGTAAGGAGAAGATCCAGAACAAGAACAAGCAGCGCCAGCAGCAGGTCGCAAGCGCCAAGCGCCGCCAGGAAGAGCGCGACAAGATGCAGCGCCTGCAGTTTGAGGTCGCGAAGAAGCAGCAGCTCAAGGTCAGCATCCCCGACGAGATCAACGTCGGCGAGCTCGCCTCCCGCATGAAGAAAACGGCGGTCGAGGTCATCAAGCAGCTCATCAAGCTCGGCGTGATGGCGTCCGTGTCCGATGTGATCGATTACGATACCGCCGCGCTCGTCGCCATGGAGCTTGGCTGCAAGGTGGAGCACGAGGTCGTTGTGACGGTCGAGGACCGTCTTATTGACGACCACGTCGATACCGAGGACGAACTCGTCCCCCGCGCGCCGGTCGTCGTCGTCATGGGCCACGTCGACCACGGCAAGACCTCCCTGCTCGACCGCATCCGCAGCGCGAACGTCGTTGCGGGCGAGGCGGGCGGCATTACGCAGCACATCGGCGCGTACCGCGTGATGGTCAACGGCAGCCCCGTCACCTTCCTCGACACCCCGGGCCACGAGGCCTTTACCACCATGCGCGCCCGCGGCGCGATGGTGACCGATATCGCCATTCTCGTCGTTGCGGCCGATGACGGCATCATGCCGCAGACGATCGAGTCCATCAACCACGCCAAGGCCGCCGGTACGCCGATCGTCGTGGCGATCAACAAGATGGATCTCCCCGGTGCGAACCCCGACCGCATCAAGCAGGATCTCACCAAATACGATCTCGTCCCCGAAGAGTGGGGCGGCGACACGATCGTCTGCCCGATCTCCGCAAAGACCGGCGCGGGCGTCAAGGAGCTTCTGGAAAATCTCGTGCTGCAGGCCGAGATCATGGAGCTCAAGGCCAACCCGAACCGTCCGGCGCGCGGCACGGTCGTGGAAGCGCGTCTCGACAAGGGCCGCGGCCCGATCATGACCGTTCTCGTGCAGAACGGCACGCTCCACACCGGCGACATCATCATTGCCGGTACTGCCGTCGGCCGTGTGCGCGTGATGACGAACGACCGCGGCGAGCGCATCACCGATGCCGGCCCCTCTGTCCCGGTGGAGATCGCCGGTATGTCCGAAGTGCCGTCCGCTGGCGACGTGTTCAACGCCGTCGCCGACGAGCGCATGGCGCGCGCTCTCGCCGAGGAGCGCCTTGCCGCGCAGCGCAGCGCCGCTGCCGCGGGCGCGGGCAAGAAGGTCTCGCTCGAGGATCTGTTCGCCCGCATCCAGGAGGGCGATCTCAAGGACTTCAACATCATCGTCAAGGCGGACGTGCAGGGCAGCGCCGAGGCCGTCAAGACCTCGCTCGAAAAGCTCTCCAACGAGGAAGTGCGCGTGCGCGTCATCCATTCCGGCGTCGGCGCGATCAACGAGTCGGACGTCATGCTCGCCTCGACGAGCAACGCCGTCATCGTCGGCTTCAACGTCCGTCCGGACAACGCCGCGCGCGACAGCGCCGAGCGCTCCAAGGTCGAGCTGCGCATGTACCGCGTCATTTATGACTGCATCAACGACGTCGAGGCCGCCATGAAGGGCATGCTCGCGCCGAAGTTCCACGAAGTCATCATCGGCCACGCCGAGGTCCGCCAGACGTTCCGCGTGTCCAAGGTCGGCACCGTGTGCGGCTGCTATGTGCAGGACGGCAAGATCCAGCGCAACTGCAGCGTGCGCGTCAACCGCGACAACATCGTCATTTTCGAGGGCGAGCTTGCTTCGCTGCGCCGCTTCAAGGACGACGTTAAGGAAGTCTCCGCCGGTTACGAATGCGGCATGCAGGTCGAAAAGTTCAACGACATCAAGGAAGGCGACGTCATCGAGTGCTTCGTCAACGAGCAGCTGTAAAGAAAGGAAGGGTAAATTATGCCGTCCAATCACATCCAGCGCATTAACGACGATATCCGGCGCACGCTCGCCTCGCTCCTGCGCGAGGTGAAGGATCCGCGCGTGCAGCAGGGCGATCTGCTGAGCATCGTCCGCACCGAAACGACGGGCGATCTGCGCTACTGCACCGTGTATCTGAGCGTGCTCGGCGACGTGAACGAAAAAGAGCTCAAAAAGGGTCTCAAATCGTGCAGCGGCTGGCTGCGGCACGAGCTGGGCACCTCGCTCTCGTTGCGGTATACGCCGGAGCTGATCTTTGAGCTCGACCACTCCATCGAGCACGGCGCTCACATCAACGACATCATCCGTCATCTGGATGACGCTTCGCCCAGAGACGGGGAAAACGGGTAACCATGGAACTTCTGGAATGCGCCGCGTATCTTCGCGCGCACGACAATTATCTTCTGGTGACGCATCAGAGGCCGGACGGGGACACTCTCGGAAGCGCCTCTGCGCTGTGCCACGCACTGCGCCGTTTGGGAAAAACGGCGCATCTTTATAAAAACCCCGAGATCACGGAGATGTTCGTCCCCTTCGTTTCGCCGTACTATGCGCCGGAGGGGTTCGTCCCTGAGACGTGCGTGAGCGTGGATGTGGCGGAGAACAAGCTCCTTGCCCGCGGGTTTGAAGGGAAGATCTCCCTCAAGCTCGACCATCATGTTCCCCGCGGCGAGCAGCCGGAGAACGCCGTTATCTGGACGCACAGCGCCGCCTGCGGCGAGCTAGTTCTCGCGCTCATCGATGCGCTGGTCGGCGGGCCGGACAAAACGGAGGCCGACCTTCTCTATATCGCAGTCTCCACCGACACGGGCTGCTTCTGCTACGCGAACACCAACAGCGCCACGTTCCGCGCCGCCGCGCGCCTTTACGACGCCGGGGCGGATCTGCCGCTGCTCAACAAGATCTTTTTCCGCACCAAGTCCCCGGCGCGGCTCGCGCTCGAGGGCATGGTGTGCTCCTCGCTCCGTTCCTACCGCGATCACGCGATCAATATTGCCGTCATCACGCTTGACATGCTGCGCCGCGCCGGTGTTACCGAGGATGACTGCAGCGATCTCGCCTCGCTCGCCGGACAGGTCCGGGGCAACCGTGTGGCCATAACGGTGCGCGAGCTCTCCGTTGACCCGCCGCGCAGCAAGGTATCCCTGCGCACGGACGGCGGCGTGGACGCCTCGCAGGTCTGCGCCCGGTTCGGCGGCGGCGGACACAAAATGGCGTCCGGGTGCGAGCTGGATCTCCCGCCGGACGAAACGGCGGACGCGGTGCGCCGCGCCGTGGAGGAAGTATGGGCGTAAACGGTATTCTGCTTCTCGATAAGGACGAGGGCTGGACAAGCCAGGACTGCGTTTCCAAGCTCCGGGGCATTCTGGGCGAGCGTCGCATCGGCCACGCCGGTACGCTCGACCCGCTGGCTACGGGGCTTCTTGTCGTGCTCGTCGGCCGCGCCACGCGCGCGGCGGCGTTTGCCGAGGCGGAAACGAAGGAATATATCGCTGCGTTCCGGCCCGGCATCGTTACCGATACCCAGGATATTACAGGCAACCTTCTGCGCTCGTCGGACGTCTTACCCTCGGAAGAGGATGTCCGCGCCGCTCTTCCCCGGTTCACCGGCGAGATCGAGCAGATCCCGCCGATGTACAGCGCCATTAAAATCAACGGCCGGAAGCTCTACGACATCGCCCGCCGCGGCGGGGAAGTGGAGCGCGCGGCAAGGCGCATAACCATTCATTCCATCGACTATCTCGGGCAGGAAAACGGCGATCACATGCTCCGTATCCGCTGCTCGAAGGGCACTTACATCCGCACGCTCTGCCACGATCTCGGTGAGTATCTCGGCTGCGGCGGGTGCATGGCGGCGCTGCGGCGCACGCGCTCCGGGAGCTTTTCCGTGGAAAATGCCCGGCGCATCGGCGAGCTCACGCGCGCCGACCGCGATACGCTTCTCCCGGTGGACACGCTCTTTTCCGCGGCGGCGTCTCTGACGCTCACCGCCGCGCAGGAAAAGCGCTGCCGCTGCGGAAACCCGTTCCGGACCGACGCGCCGGACGGAGAGACGCGCTTTTATTCCGAAAACGGCGAGTTTCTCGCCATCGGGCGCGTCACGGACGGTGAGGCCGTTACGGTAAAAAGTTTTTTTGAGGTTTGATCATTCATGGCAGAGAGAAAATGCGTTCTCGCTCTTGGATTTTTTGACGGCGTACACCGCGGCCACGCGGCGCTTTTGAACCGCACGATCGAGCGCGCCGAAGCGCTCGGCGTCGAAGGTGCCGTTATGACCTTCGACACGCACCCTGACACGCTCGTGCAGGGCACGCCCGTGCCGCTCATCAACAGCGCGCCTGACCGCGCGAATCTCATCCGGCGGCTGTTCGGCATCGACCGCGTGGAGTTTTTCCGCTTCACGGAGGAGACGATGCATATGCCGTGGGAGGAGTTTCTGCGCAGCATCCAGGCAGAGCTTGGCGTCGTCGGCTTTGTCGTCGGCTACGATTTCCGCTTCGGCTGGCGCGGTGAGGGAAATACCGGGCGCCTGCGCGATTACTGCGCGGCAAACGGCCTTACATGCGATGTGGTCGACAAGGTCGAGATTGACGGCATCACCGTCAGCTCCACCTACATCCGCTCGCTTCTGCGCGAGGGGGACATGCTTCGCGCCGAGTATTTCATGGGGCATCCGCATTTCCTCACGGACGTCGTCCGCCACGGCCACCGGCTCGGCCATCATCTCGGCGCGCCGACGGTCAACATGCAGTTCGCGCCCGGCGTGCTCGTTCCGCCGCACGGCGTTTATGCCGCGCGCGCCCTTTTGCCGGAGGGCGAATTTCCCGCCGTTACGAACATCGGCGTTCGCCCCACCGTGAGCAGCGAGCCGGTCGTCACCGTGGAGAGCCATCTGCTCGGGTTTGACGGGAATCTCTATGGCCGCACGCTTGCGCTTGAGTTCTTTGATTTTCTGCGTCCGGAGCAGCGTTTTGCCGATCTCGACGAGCTTGGCGCGCAGATCGCCCGCGACGGCGAGCGTGCCCGGCAGATCGTGGAGGCGCGCCGATGAATTTTGCCGATATCCGAAAGAAATTTTCCGGCGGGGATCGCGCCGCGAGTGCCGACCCCAGCCGCGCCTTCGGCTCGGAGGCGGAAATGATGCAGGCGCTGCGAAAGCAGGAATTCACCCCGCCGAAGCCCCGCCCCACGGCGGCGGAGGTCATGGGCAGCATCCGGCAGCGCTTTGCCCGCCCAGCGGAAGAGATGCAGGACCGCATCCCCCGCGACGAGGCCGCCGCGCGTACATACGCTCCCGAGGCCATGGCGCAGCCGGAATGGGAAAACCCGTTCACCGCGCCCGAAAAGCCGAAGAAACCGGCGCGGGATGTGCCGGTATACGAAACGGTCGGCGGCGATATGCCGTTTGAGCGCCGCAGCGCTCCGGCGTATATACCGCAGAGCTACGCGCCGCAGCAGGGCTATGACCCCTACGGCGGCTATGCAGCGCCCTTTCCCCCGCCCGGGTACGAGCCTTACGCCGCCGCGCCCTATCCGCCGCAGGGCTATGCAGCGCCCGCCTACGGCGCGCCGTACTACGATCCTTACGCTGCTCCGGCGTACGATCCGCGGTATAGCGCCCCCTATCCCCCGAACGCATATTACGCACCGCAGCCCGTCTATCCGCCCTACCCTCCGCAGGGCTCCGCCCCCGCGCCGGAGGCACCCTATGCCCCGCCGCAGCCGGAGATGCCGCGCGCCCCGCAGCCGGAATATGAGGCCGCTTTTTACGGAAGCGGCATTCCCGCGCCGGAGGGTTATCCCGCGCCGCCGTACGCCGCAGCGCCACAGCGCCCCGCCGCGCCGGTGAGACCGAAGCGCAAGCCGCTGGAGGGCGCCGATCTCCGGTATGTTCTCTGGTCCAGCTCGATCGTCTCCGGCGTGCTGCTCACGCTCGTGGCGTTCGTTTACGCCTGCACGCTCTAAAGAATCCATAATATGAAATGCGCCCCGCTCGGGGCGCATTTCGCATATTTGCTTAAATATTTCTTTTTTCTGTTAATGACTGGGTGTCGATCCATAGTATATGGGTGAAGGCGAAAGGAGGTGACAGCCCATGACCGACGAGGAGATCATCCGCCTGTTTTTTGAGCGCTCGGAGCAGGCGATCGCAGAGCTTTCCAAAGCGCACGGCAGCGCCGCCGCGCGCGTGGCCCGGAACATTCTCGGCAGCGAAAGGGACGCGGAGGAGTGCCTCAACGACACCTATCTCGCCGTTTGGAATGCCATCCCGCCGCAGAAGCCCGATCCGCTGCGGACGTTCGTATGCAAGATCGCGCGCAATCTTGCCGCGGCGAAGTACCACGCCAACACCGCGAAAAAGCGAAACAGCCGCTACGACGCCGCGCTCGATGAGCTGGAAGGCTGTCTCGCCGCCGGCGGCAGCGTGGAGGAGGCGTACGATGCGAAGGAACTCTCCGAGGCGATCAATGCATTTCTCTCGTCGCTGAGCTATACCGACCGGTTCCTTTTCGTGCGCAGGTACTGGTACTCCGATTCGATGCAGGATATCGCCGCCATGATCGGCTCCACCGCCAACAGCGTGGCTGTCCGCCTTTACCGCCTACGGGAAAAACTCCGACACTACCTTATCAGGGAGGGATTGCTTGTATGAAACGGGAAACCATCACTCAGGCGCTGAGCGGTCTGGACGACCGGTTTGTCAGTGAAGCCGCGGTCTATGCTCCCGGGACGATGCAGGAAGGCCCGGAAAGGATCGTACGCATGAAAAAGAAACGTTTTCTCAGCATCGTGCTCGCCGCGGCGCTGATCCTTGCGCTGGGGATCACGGCTTACGCGGCATGGAGCACGCACGCCGCCCGGCAGGAGGAGATCAAGGCCGATCTGAAGATCGAAGAAAACAACGTGAGCAGCTATGCCGAATACCCCGTCCCGGAGGCAGCCAACAGCACGGTCTCCGACGTTCCGGAAGAGGAAGGATCGGAAAGTGAGATTGTCCTGCTCTCCGCCGTAAACGCCGGAGAATTTCAGCGCGTCTATGTGAATATCTCGCCGGTAAGCGAGAAATGCATCGCCGATTACCCCGGATATCCGGGAGCGCTGAACTTTTCCTGGAGCATCGACGGCACTGGTATCGGCGGCTTTGCCTCGCCGAGGCTTCCGTCCGGTCTCACGCTGCACGGGCAGGAGGCAGTCCGCGACGCCGTTCTGCAATACGCCTACGACAGAGAGACGCAGACGCTGACGCTCGAGTGCATCGTGGAGGACATGTTTCTCGAAAAGGCCGCGGCGGCGCTCGGCACGGACAGCTTTCCGTTTCTCGTGCATATGTCCGACAAGGACATGGATATGCAGACTTTCGGGCCGGTGTCCTTTACGCCGGTGGACGAGCAGACCCGGTATTTTGACTTTGGACACGCCGTCTACACCGACGCGGCGTCGGGCAAGTCGATCGAGATTTCTGGGCTCGAGCTGACGCCGTTCGGCGCGGTGTGGAAGGTGCGCTACGAGGGAGCCGAGGCCATCCATTCGCCGAACGGCGATCCGGCGGACGCGGAAGTCTGGTCCATGCTGGAGGACAAGGTGTGCACCGAGTCGCAGCTCTTCTTCTCCGACGGCTCGGCCTTCTCCACCGGCGGCGCGCTGACCGCCCCGTATACGAATGGCGCAGTGGAGCTCCATTGCGAATGGGGCAGTGCGATCAACATAGACGGTATTCAGAAGATCGTTCTGGGGGATCTAGTCCTTTGGAAAAACGACCCTTAACGAGAAATTTCAAGCCATTGCAGACAAAGAGCCGGTATCCCCTTTTTCGGGATACCGGCTCTTTGTCTGTGTCCGCATCTGTGATTTTATGTTTATGTTACGGTAAAGGACGCATCCTTCAGCACAAGATATCGAAAGCCGTTCTCTTCCTGCATCAAGGCAAGCTCACCCCTCACGCTGATATCCGTCCCCGGCTCGGGAAAATCGTCCGGATAGGCAAGCGCGTCGGCCGGAAGAAATTCCAGCCCCTGCGCGCAGCATCCGGCGGCATCGGCAATGTAGCAGGCATAATAGCTTTTCCCGCTCTTCTCATCCACATAGGCAGAAAACTGCCCTTTGACGCGGATCGTCCGGCCAAGATAGTCGTCCGGCTGCATCATCATGTTGTAGATCATCGTATAGAGCATGGTGCCGCTCATGCCTGTCAGATCCAGTTCGCCGGTCTCCGTCTCCGAAAGCGGCTGCGGTGTAGGCTCCGCCGTTGGGAGAGGCGTTGGCTCACGCGTCGGCAGCGGCGTTTCCGCCGGGAGCGCAGGCGGCGTCTGCTCCGATGCAGACACAGCCGCCGCGCCGCAGGCCGCAAGAGAGCAGAGCGTTATTACGATCAGCAATACGCAGAGTTGTTTTTTCATTTTCTCACACCTCCAACGACCGTGCCGACCAGCCAGGACAGAGCAAAAGCAATGATCTGAACCGCGACAATGGTCGAGCCTACCGGCGTACCGGCAAGGATCGATACCAGAATACCTGTCAGCGAACACACGACCGACAGGATCGCCGCGCAGATCGTCACACCGCGGAAGCTCTTGAATACGCGCATAGCGGACAGGGTCGGAAAAATCACCAATGCGGAGATCAGCAGCGAGCCGACAAGGTTCATCGCCAGCACAATGATGACAGCCGTAACAACAGCGATCAGCAGATTGTAAAGTCCTGCTTTCGTGCCGGTCGCTCTGGCAAAGTTCTCATCAAAGGTCACAGCGAAGATCTTGTTATAAAACAGGATAAACACCGCCGCCACCGATATCGACATCCCTGCGCAAAGCCACACCTCCGTCAGAGACAGAGTGAGGATGGAGGTAGAGCCGAACAACGTACTGCAGACATCGCCCGAGAGGTTGGACGAGGTGGAAAAGATGTTCATCAGCAGATAACCGACGGCAAGCGCTCCCACCGAGATCATGGCGATCGCGGCGTCGCCCTTGATCTTCGTATTCTGTCCGGTACGGAGAAGCAACACAGCGCTGAGGATCGTAACGGCCATCACCAGCGGCATTTCGTTGGTGAGCTGCAGCACGGCGGCGATAGCCATTGCACCGAACGCCACATGGGAAAGCCCGTCGCCGATGAAGGAAAAGCGCTTCAGCACCAGCGTCACGCCCAGCAGCGACGAACACAGGGCGATCAGCACGCCGACAACAAATGCATAACGGACAAACGGGTATGCCCAATAGCTGGCCAGTTTTTCCATAATTGCGGTCATTGTGTGCCACCGCCTTTCTCCGCGGCAAACAGCCGTCCCTGCGGGCTTTGGAGATACTCCGCCCTTGTTCCGAAGAAAACGGCGTCGCCGATATGCAGAATGTGGCTGGCGTATTTGACTGCTGCGGCAATGTCGTGGGAGATCATAATCACGGTGATACCGTCCTCCCGGTTGAGCTTTTCGATAAGCGTATACATCTCCGCCGTGACCTTGGGATCAAGCCCGGAGACAGGCTCGTCCAGAAGCAGCATTTTCCGTGTGGCGCACAGCGCACGGGCAAGCAGCACCCGCTGCTGCTGCCCGCCGGAAAGCTCCCGGTAGCAGCGGTTCGCCAGGTCCTCCGCGCCCAGCAGGCGCAATTTGGCAAGGGCTGTTTCGCGGTCGGCGCGGGTGTAGAAGGGGGCGTAGCCCTTGGCGGCCAGCAGACCGCTGAGGACGACCTCCATGACCGAGGCGGGGAAATCCCGCTGGATGGGCGTTTGCTGGGGCAGATAACCAATCTCCTTAGGCGGCAGGTGGAAGTGAATATGCCCGCCGGTGGGGCGGATCAGTCCCAGGATGCCTTTGAGCAGGGTGGATTTGCCCGCACCGTTTTCGCCCACGATGGCAAGGTAATCCCCCTCCTGAACCGAAAGCTCCAGATGGGAGAGGACGCACTTGCCCTCGTACCCCAGCGAAAGATCGCAGCATTGAATCAGGGTCATGGGGTTTCCTCCTTTGCCAGGCAGGCGGCGCATACGCCGTAGAGAATGGTATTTTTATAATCCAGCAAAAAGCCGTGGTGCTCCCGGATGTGTTCCGAGAGTGCCTCCAGTTGGCTGCAATCCAAGTGGAACAGCCGCCCGCAGCACTCGCAC
>ULQP01003906.1_pt1 | contig 10163 bp, 7 predicted proteins | sample 1954571 | NCBI WGS metagenome assembly ULQP01 (sample SAMEA4835657, study PRJEB28245) | human gut metagenome | biome: gut microbiome; material: fecal sample | place: Denmark | collected 2008 | reverse complement strand
TCAAACCTCTATTAAAAGTTATATTTTTATATTTAATAACACTAAATTTCCTACTATTTACTAGTATATACCTTTTTAAGGTTATTTGTATCCGCTTTCAGCAAAATAAAGTCGATTAAAAAGTGCAAACAAGCTTACTAAAAAGCACAAAAAAATACCCAAATGGGTATTTCATTAAGCTCTACGCTTATTTCGTTTATGGAACGATTTTGAAACATTGCGAATTCCAAGAATAGGTGATAAGAAAATCAAGATTGGATAGATTTCCAAACGACCAATCAACATCGCAATGGATAATACAATTTTAGAAAAGTTAGAGAACATAGAGAAGTTGCCCATTGGACCACACAATCCATATCCAGGCCCTACATTTCCAATACATGTAATTACGGCAGTAATTGTTGTTTCAAAATCAAGATTATTTAAAGAAACCAAGAATATAATAATGCCTACAATAATGATAAAGCTACAGAAGAAAGCTAAGATCTGGTTTACAACCTCTGTATCAACAACCTTACCATCCATGGTAATAGCTTCTACCTTTTGTGGATGCAAAAGCTTTTGAATATCCAGCTTGATCTTTTTCACAATAATCAACATACGAGAAACCTTCACACCACCACCAGTAGATCCTGCACTCGCACCAAGAATGGTCAATAAGAAAAGGATCATCTTACTAAATTGTGGCCATATTGTATAGTCACAGCTTGAATATCCCGTTGTCGTAATGATGGATCCAACTTGAAAGCTAGCTAGGCGTATAGATTTTAACACATCAAAATGATAGATAGATAAAATATTCAATGTGATACAAGTAATGGAAAATAAAATAATTCCTAAATACGCACGTAGCTCTTCATTTCTAAAGACCTGTTTAAAATCTCGTATTAAAAGGAAGTAATACATATTGAAGTTCACACCAAATAAAATCATAAAGACTGTTATGATTACTTCATAGTACGCATTATTATAAGCACCAATACTTGTGTTCTTAATCGCAAAACCACCGGTACCAGCTGTACCAAATGTATTACATAACGCATCAAATAATGGCATCTTACCAATCAACAATAAGATAACCATAATTACAGTTAATCCCATATACATCGCATATAAAATCATTGCGGACTGACGCATACGAGGTACAAGCTTGCCAATAGTAGGTCCAGGTGCTTCAGCACGCATAATGTGCATATCACGATCATTTGACTTTGGCATCAAAGCCAAAATAAATACTAGAATACCCATACCACCAATCCAGTGGGTAAAGCTACGCCAAAATAGCGTGGCATGCTTCAAGCTTTCAACCTCTTCTAAAATACTTGATCCAGTGGTAGTAAATCCGGATACAGCTTCAAAGAAACAGTCGACAAAGGATGGAATTTCACCTGATAAATAGAATGGTAAACCGCCAAAGAAAGATAGAACAATCCATGCCAATCCTACCGCAATCATTCCATCCTTGGCAAAATAGGAATTCATTCTTGCTCTTTTACGTGTTAGTACATAGCCAAGTACAAGACAAATCGCAATCACAATCAAATATGAATCATACAAACCTTCCTGATAAATCAAATCTACCAAGACAGGCAAAAACATCAGGCAGCCCTGCGCAATCAAGACCATACCTAATACATTACCAATCATGGCCCAATTTACTTTATGTAGGTTATGTTTAAGATAGTAAATCATTGATATCCCTCAATCCTGCAACCTTACTAATAATAATGACCGTATCTGATAATTGAATACGCGTATCTCCAGTCGCAACTTTAGAAACACCCTTATGTGTTACATACGCAATAATGATTCCCTTACGAATATTTAAATCCTTAATAGGCACGTCAATAAAACGACAATTGTCACGCACTCTAAATTCCAAGGCTTCTACCTTATCATTCACCAGCTTAATTAAAGATTCAACATTTGACCCAACCGTGTTTTGCATAGCACGAACATATTGTACAATTTGGTTGGCCGTTATAAACTTCGGCGTAATTGAATTTTCTAGTCCTAGCTTATCCAATAAGAAACCTAAAGATACACGGTTCACCTTTGGCAATACATGCGTTACTCCATGGCTTTGGGCAAACATCGAAATAATGACGTTTTCCTCATCGTTATCTGTAAGCGCAATAAACGCATCCATCTCTTCTAAAGATTCACTCAACAACAATTCATGATCCGTACCATCCCCATGAATGACCGTAGCCTGTGGGAATTTTTCAACAAGATTCACACACTTATCTTTATTGATTTCAATAATTTTGACATCCATTCCCAATTCCAACAACATGTTTGTCAAATAATACGTAATTCGACCACCACCAACAATCATTACCTCATTGACAGTACGATTACTTAAAATACCAATCTTAATAAAGAATTTTTCTAATTGCTTAGTCGAACCTGTTAGCGTTACACGATCATTTTTATAAATCACCGTATTTCCATTTGGAATAATGACTTCTCCATCGCGCTGAATCGCAACGAATAACACTTCACTTTTAAAACGATGATTAATATCCTTCATACGCATATTTAAAAGTGGTGAATTCTCTGTGATCTTAATTTCTGCCAATTCAATTCTTCCCTTTGCAAACGAAGAAACCTTAATTGAATTTGAGAAACGAATCGAACGCAAAATTTCACGAGCCGCCGCCTGTTCTGGATTGATACTCATACTTAAGCCTAACTCTTCCTTAATCAGACGAACTGTATTGTTGTATTCTGGATTACGAATACGTGCAATCGTGTGACGAGCCCCCAATTTCTTAGCCAACAAACAACAAATGATATTGACCTCATCCGTCGATGTAGCCGCAATCAATAAGTCTGAAGAGGGTACACGCGCCTCTAACAAGGTATCTAAGCTAGCACCATTTCCCAGTACACCAACAATATCCAACTGGTTCATGGTACTTGATAAAACATTTGCTTTATTTTCAACCACTGTAATATCATGACCTTCCTGATTCAATTGTTTCGCAATCGCAAATCCAACCTTACCATCACCCACTACAATAATTTTCATATATCCTCCAAAAAAAATAAATTCCAATACGGAACCTAACTCAAGTATAATACAATTCAAATATAAAAACTAGTGAAAGGGGATAGAATTGACTCTACCCCCTATTTACATCGAACAACCACACGATTTTGTGCATCTAAAGTACAAGTAAATAATGTCAATGGCCACTTGCCACTTGTCACATCATTTACACTGTTTGGACTTACAACATCGACTGCATCCACACAATAATCAAATTGATTACCAGATGCATCTGTAAACTTAACAGCATCACCTGACTTCAATGTATGAATCCTTCCAAAATGAAACCACGAATCATGGGCCGCAATCACCATATTATTCTTATATATACTGCCATAATAGCGACATGGCGCTTGTTTCATCAATGTATAGCTAAATGTACTTGTTATAGGAAGCTGAATATCTAAGCTTGGTATTTCAAGCACACCTATACAAGATAAACCATCCACTTCAACCTCCGGCATATCCATGTCTGGATTTAAAATATGGTCTGGCACAAATCCTTGTGGACCAGAAGACACATGTGCCATATAATCATTCATAATCGATTTAGAAGATATATTCGCTCGAATACTATCATATACATTGTAGAAACATAAAGATACTGCCAACACAATCAATATGATCCCTAAATAAGATACGCCCTTTCCTATTCTTTCTTTCATCGTAAGTACTTACCCAATCCAAATAAGCTCATACCCACAAACAACAAGACAGGTACTGGCCACCATAGCTGTCCTGTTAAAGGAAGATCTTTATCTGTTTTTTTCTTATCTGTAATCGTCTTATTTGCTGTATTCGTCAATACCACCGTATTCTTTTCTTGAATCACACTTTCCGTATATCCACTTGGAACCTTTGATTCCAAAACACGATAGCTATACAAAGAAGAAAGATGATCCCACGTATACGACCACGCATTATCTGAACTAAGAACTTGTTTATCAATGACACTCGTTACTCCATTCGAATCCATTTGAAGTAATTCGACTGAAATAGAAGTAGGACGCTTCTTCTTTGAATCATTCTTCCATCTTTTTAATACACGCAAAGACGTTACGCTCTCCTTCTTCTCATACTTTAATACAGAAGTTATTTCTGAAGAATCTGTAATACTCACCAAAGAAGGTTGAAAAACATATTCATCACTGCCACTAGGAACAATTAAATATACACCGAATTCAAGATTTGAAAACATTGAATTTGAAGTATAATCCGCCTCAATATGATCCTTAAGAATATGATTCTCTAATATATTCGCAACACCATTTAAATCTTCTTGTTTTAAAGAAACAGAATATTTAGAAAAAGGGGAAACAAGATTCATTTCTGTATCGGCCACTCGATATAATGAAACCGAAACATTTTCTATAGGACATGAAATAACTAAGCTACCGAATGTGTCTGCTTTAACTGTAGTAAATCCCATAAAAAAGAGGACGATAAAACATACTATACTATTCTTTATTTTTCTTTCCATCTCATTGCCCTCCTTATAATAAATCCTATACTTAAAATCACAACACCTACACAAGAGGCCACCACTAGACTGTTTATCTTTGCGGCATCCGAAGTTAAACTCAATTCCCCTAAAGCATTCTCAACACGATGTCCACGAACCAATAGTCGCTGTGTATTGATACCATATGGCGTACACGTAAATAGTGTACATAAATCTTGTCCTTCTTCTATTTCTAATAAACCATAATCATTCGGTTCAACAATTGCGATTTGATCCACTTCATATGTCAATACCCGATCATATACATGAAGATAGAAAACATCCCCTTTTTTTAGTCGATCCAATTCGGTAAATAACTTCGCACTTGGAAGTCCTCTATGACTCGATAAAACACAATGCGTAGACTTGCCACCAACAGGAAGACTCGAACCCTCCAAGTGTCCAACACCCACCTGCAAGACAGAATCATCCACCGTATGATAAATAGCTAGCTTACATTGAATCTCTGGAATCACGATATATCCCATCATACCCGTTCCATCTGCATTTAATAAGCTCTTATATAAACTAAGCTCTGAATCACCCGGAGTAAAACGACCCGCATTCGTAACAAGACTTGAATTATAGTTAACAGCCGCATCAATCGCAGCCTTTTTATCCTGCCCATTCATTTTAGCCATCGTATCCGAATAATTCGCCACAACACGAGTCTGATATAATGAATTCCAATAATTACTCACCGTTGGATAAAGAAGCAAGGAAAGGCCTGTAATAAAAACAAGTATCGCAATTATAGTTGAAATATGTTTCTTCATTTTACAACCCTCTCCCTACATTTATAATATGAATTCTTACTTACTATTTGATCTTCTCTTTGAAGCCAATACAACACCTGAACCCAATACAAGTAAAGCACCTACTAGATAAATCATTGTAGTACCAGCACCACCTGTACTTGGTAGTAGTGTTCCGGATTTGTTCTCTACTCCAACTTCAATTTCTTGTTTTCCTCCTGTAACTTTTCCATTATCATCATTATAAGTTCCATCAATTGTTATAACACCATGTGCACCAACAGCAATTTTAATTCTCTTATTCAACTTATTGTATCCTTTTGGTGCTGCTGTTTCTTCTAGCCAATAATTACCTGGTTTAAGTCCTTGAATACTAAATTTTCCTGTATCAGTTGTTGTGATTTCTGTGACCTCTGTTACTCCACTTTCACCTTTTATTAATAATCGATAATCTTGAGTTCCTGTTTTCTGTACTAATTTAATAGCATCCCCTTCCGTTTCAGTTGTAAATAACGAAAATGTTGCTCCAGCAAGAGGCTTTTCATCATTTCCTGTGTATTTAAATACAGGGATTTGGTATGTATAGGTTTGTGTTTTAGATTCGACACTTCCTTTATTATTTGCACCATAAGTAATCTTAGTTGCATTTGTATTTCCACTACCATCATTCTTAATTCCAATAAATGCTTTACTATTCAATGTTGCAGTATACGTGACATAAATTTTATCATTTTCTTTTAATTTATCACAGAATTCCTTCATGAATTTTATTTCAAATGTACATTCATCGGTTGTCTTATTAGTCTCATCATTTTTTAAATAAATCGAATAGTCTTGATTTTGAACTAAATCATCATTTAACTTCACTTGAATATTGTTAGTAAAAGTAAATCCTTCGTCCATTGTATCGTGTAAAACATAATCTTGAGCACCTGCTTGTGCAGTAATTATAGTTTGGAAATATACTGTGTCTCCAATATTTACATCATTAGTCTCACCATACCCAGTACCATCTGTGCTACTAACTTTCTTTTCTACTGTAGGTTGTCCATTCTTTTCTTGAATAGTAGCATTTGGATTTGTAGTATTAAGACCACAAAGTGCTCCGGCACTTGAGCCAACTAAGTAATAACCTAAAGATAAACCACTATATTTCAAAGTAAGAGTGCCATTGTTATTATCAGTTATTGTTGCCTCATTTGTTATAGCGCTTATTTTATTAGTAGGATCTTTCGCATAAGCTAAAGCTTTTTGTGCGAACTCTGCTTTTCGACTATCATCTTGATTTCCATTCCAAGTTGCATATCCATTTTCGTTAATATCAAAATATTTAGTACCAGCAGAATCTTTTGCTGATTCTAAAAAGTTTTTCCATAATTCGTTTGGCTTATACGAATAAATACCATCATCAGTTCCTGGATCAGGTGTATAACTTTCCAAATCTAAAAGCTTATAAATAGTATAAGTTTGTCCATCTACTGCATTATTAATGGTAATAGTTCCATTGTTTGTTCCTTCTGCATTTACATTTGTGCTCATAGATACTACCATCATAAACGCAAACATAATGGCAGCAATTTTTTTAATTAGTTTCATTTCTTTCTCCTTTTCTTTGATGTGTCATCTAAATGATTCTTTTTATATATATTTGTCAGGTATATCAAGCTTGCTAGTGCCAACATTGCACCTGATATCCTGTAAAGCAGGGATCCATACCCACCTGTGGAAGGCAGTATTTTTGTCCGGCTTCTGTTTGTAACAGTCACCGTTTGCCCGTTTGTTGCAGCATTTGGAGATTCACCTTTTTCATTTTTATACTCTACTGTATACTGCAATTTATTTATTGTTACTTCTTTTGAAGAATCAACAATCGGTTTACCATTATCATCGAGTTCAAATACATAATATGTTTTACCTAATTCTAGATTGATAAACTTCACTGATTGTTCTTGTGTTTTACCAGCATTATAGGTAATTGTTTGAGTTTGTATTCGATCGCCGTTTCCTTGTGCGTTATCATATAACCCAAAGCTATATGTTCCACTTACTGGATTCGTTGACTTTCCTGCGGCATCGTTAATAAACTTCTTGACTACAGTAATTTCACCCTTATGATTTTTTACAGTTAAGACATATGTTTCTTGATATTGTTTTTCTATTCGGTTGTCCTTTAAACATTCTTTAACATAATCAGAATAGTCATTTTTTCCAGACTCAATTCTAGGTACCATTATGTAATATGGTTGTCTACTATTTACATAATCACTTGGCGCTTTCGTTTCAGTTACTTTATAAATAGTGTTGTAGTTCATTACATGATCATTTTCTGAACCACTACCAAATTTTAAAATTCCTTCTTCATTTGTTGTTCCAGACCATGTAATCGTATTATTTTCTTTTATTTTGCCATCACTTAATCTTTCACACTCAACCATAGTAAATTCAGCTCCAGCTAGTGGGATAGATAAATCATTTTGATCTTTTTTAAGGATATTCAGCTTAATATTATTACCACTAGATACAGTTCCTCCTGCGGTATAGGAATAACCTTCTTTCTCAACTTTAACACCTGTGGAAGGCATGTATCCTTCCCAATATGCCTCGTTAGAAAAATCTATTTTTTGTCCTGGAGGTGCATTTACTGCTGCATCATAAGTTATAGTGATTGCCTGATCATTTGGTATCTCTAGTTCTAAAGTATTGTCATCCTTAAGTGCAGACTTTATTTTCACTTCTTCACCATTTGAACCTATAGCTTTTATTGAATCTGAATCTAAAATTAATGTCGAACTTAATTTATCTACAAGCTTTAATGTTGTTCCCTCCTTAACAGGCATTGTCTGTCCCAGAGGATTAGCCTTGATTATAAAGCTTACTTTTTCATTACGAGCCTCACTAGATGTCATTGTTTTTTCAAGATTTTGTTCCTTCATAGGTACGGATGAAACAGCTCTATTGATCGTTTGTCCATCATCCGTTTGTAATTCAACTTCATTTGTAAAAGTCTTTTTTATACCATGTAATACATCTGAATCTGTTACTTTACAAACGACTTGAACATCCACTGAATATGTATCACGTTCTTTACCAGCTACAAAACCACCTAACTTAATCATGGCTTGATTTTTAGTTTTGTTGTAATAATAAGTTGTATCTTGACTAGCATTATTATCATTCGTTGTTGTATTACTCTTCACTTCCCAATCTGTGCCTAAACTATCAATAGGCATTGATTCAACAGCACCGGCATTATCACCATGCCACTTAATACGAATATACGATAGTTCCATACCATCAGGAATATTTTCTAAGACTTGATATGTTCCCTTTAAATCACCTGCATAATTGACTTTAAATGCCCACGAAATGTATGCACCATGTTCATTTAATAACTGTTCACAAATCTTACTTGGATCCGGATCTTTTGAATTTGTTATATCAGCATCCGCTTTAATAGTAGATACATTTTCACCATCATATGTAAATGTTTGACCTAACTCTTTAAGTATATTCGGACCACCACATAGCGTTTTTGTTGCTGGAGCCCAACTGCGATAATCTTTACCATCATCATTTGTACTGATTTGATTTCCATATTCTTTGTATTCTCGATACTTTGTAGGTAATTCAGAAGGTTCCGATGCGATAATCATATACAACTTGTCATCTTTAAAATCAATATTCTCTTTTGTGGTAATACTTAATTCCTTCTTATTTGTAATTTTTGGATCAGTAAACATTTTTTCACATCAACAAGAGTCGTTGCTTTCTTTAACTCTTCCACATTTTCAAAGCTCTCTATTGTTTTATCATCAGCTAACTTACCTTTATATATACCCACCAATGAGTCTTCATATAAATAAGAAGCTATTTTATTTTCTGTTATCGTATCTTTGAAAATTGTGCCTTCTTTTATTGCCGTTCCACTAACCTCTACTATCCAGTAAATTTTACCTTTTGACCAATTCCCACTATCTACAGTAGGACTCTCATAATACCAAGATGATTTTTTTACATTCATCTGATAATTTCCTGTAATAGTAACTTCTTTGTTTGAAGAAATATTAGAAATAGTAAACTTTTGATTTCCTCGTCCAATTTCTCCTGTCAAAGTAAAAGTATTCGTTACTTTCGTACTACCATAACTATCTTGATTTACAGGCATTGCATAATATGTAAATCGATATGCATACTCATTATTGTTCCATCCTAAATCACTTGGCTTCAATGTAAAACTTGTACTGCCATCAATCTTTACCCATTTAACTCCCTTAGAAACATATTCTCTATCTAAAGTATTTATATGTTTGGACGACTGTTCAGTTGAACTCAAATTACTTGCTTTTTTAGTTTCTTCTAAAGCTTCAATTTTCAAATAACCAACATATTGCATATTATTCGAATTCAATTTATCCGTCATTTGAACACTTGTTACATCCCAATCCCCTAATGTATCATTTACCATTACTGTATATAGATAACTTCCCTTAGGTACTTTAAAAGTGTTGTCAGTTGAAGTATCTACACTATATCCTTTGTTTTCCTTAACATACTTATCGTTAGACATAGTTATAGTTTTTTCTTCAGTAGTAGCATTTCCAACTGATTTTTCATCCCATTTATAAGTATTAATTTGTTCAGTACGATACACTCTGTCAAATGCATTCCAATCATAACTGTTTTGAACATTACTAGCCTTCAACAAAAATCTATTGTTTATTTCAATACAATCTGTTTGAATTGCCGCAAAAGCCTCAGGCTGTACTGTTAAAGTATATGTCACAAAATAAGAATCACCAGGATTTACAATTATAGGATTTCCATTACTACCCGCAACTTTGAAACAAGCTGG
>ULQP01055591.1_pt1 | contig 10288 bp, 9 predicted proteins | sample 1954571 | NCBI WGS metagenome assembly ULQP01 (sample SAMEA4835657, study PRJEB28245) | human gut metagenome | biome: gut microbiome; material: fecal sample | place: Denmark | collected 2008 | reverse complement strand
GAGGCAGCCCACCTAGAAACCCGGTTTCTGCGTTAATTCTGATAGTTGTCAATGAAGTACTGAAGAACCTCTGCCTTGTCCGTGCTGAAATACTCGGGATCACCGGCGATGGTGTTCTCGATGTCAGACAGATTGCTTCCGGGGAAGTCCTCCGGCATATCCACAATGATGGAACGGGTATAGGTGGGGGCAGCCGCCTGCAGGGTCTGGAACTCCTCGCTGGTGATGTACTCCATAAACAGCTGGGCGCTGCGCAGATTCTTGCAATCGGCGATGATACCCGCGGCATTGCAGCCAAAGATGGTGCCTTCCTCCATATACTGAATGGACAGGTTATAATCCGAAGCCATGTAGGAGCAAATGGTGGACTCATAGGACAGGCCGGCCATGTACTCACCAGTGGCAATCGCCTGAGAAGTGGCGCCGGAAGAATCCAGGACGGTGATATTATCCATCAGCTTGCCCACGTAATCCCAACCGGCGGCATAGTTGTCAGAAGGATCCCCCATATCCACGAGCATGTTGACCAGATGCTCGTAACCGGTGGCTGCCTTGGTGAAGTCGGCCATGCAAATCAAGCCCTTCAGCTCCGGATTGAGCAGATCCTCATAGCTGTCCAGCTGATCCAAAGTGAAGCCCTTTTCCTCCATCACATCCAGATTCACCGCGATGATACTGGGCTCCAGGGAATAAATGGGGAACTTGTTATCCACGGTTTTGTACTCATCGGGATAGTTCGCGTCATTTTCCGGCACGTATTCCTGGAAGTATTCCGCATAGGGCTGATACACGGCGGTCACCATGCCGCCAATCAGCACATCGCCCTGAGGATTATCCTTTTCGGACTCGATCCGGGCGGTCAGCTCACTGGTGCCGGCCTCCACCAAGGTGACCTCGATGCCATAGGTTTCAGAGAATCCGTTGACCAGCTGCTCCTTCCTGGCCTGGGGGAAAGAGGTATAGAGGACCAACTCTCCGGTCCAGGGGAGAGAGGGATCGCCGGGATGCCCATCTCCGGTTTGCTCACCGCCTTGGGACTGACCCGCGCTGGGCTGATCGCTCGGCTGTGTTTCGCCAGTACAGGCAACAAGGGAGAGCGCCATCAGCGCCGCCAACAACAGTGCAAGAAATTTACGCATTTTTTATCCTCCTTAACTGTGTTATATTGTTCAGCGGCGCGTTGCGTGTGCCGCTAAATCAACCCGGTTTGTCTGCCACCAGCAGATTGGCCCCCGCGTCTTGAAACTGTGCCACAATCCCAGGCTCCAACTTCCCGTCGGTAATGATATAATCCATCTCCTGCGCGTCAGCTATATGCATCATGGAATCATTCCCGAACTTGCTGTGGTCGGCCAGGGAAAACTTTTCTTTGCAGACCTGCATCAGGCAACGCTTAAAGTGGGCTTCATAGGCGTTGGGAGTGGTCAGGCCGCGCTTTAGGGTACAATGGTAGGTGGAGATGAATCCCTTGTCATAATAGACCCCTTTGAGTGCCTCCTCTGCCATGGGACCGACGCACGACATGGCTTTTCTGCGCAGTACGCCGCCAGTCACATAGACTTCAATGTTTGGGGCAGCAGAGAGCTCACAGGCAATATTGATGGCATTGGTCCCCACAACCAGACCCTTTCTTGGGCCTGACACCAGCAACTTGGCCAACTCCATATTGGTCGAGCCGCTGTCCAGATAGATGGCATCCCCATCTTCAATAAAAGAATAGGCCTTTTGCGCGATCTCGCATTTTTCGGCTACATGCTTCGCAGACTTGTTTTCGTGTTCCAGCTCTTTCACTGAGCTGGAAAGGCTTACGGCTCCACCCCAAGTGCGGCGCAGTAAACCTTGCTTTTGCATGGAATCAAGAATCTTGCGTACAGTGACTTCGGAAACGTGGAGCATTTTGCTTAGATCGACCACGTTGACGGAAGAATGCTCTTCCAGATAATCCAGGATAATTTGTTGCCTGTGAATCGTCATAGTAAAACTTCTTTCTTTTGAAATGATCGTAATATTCTTTCGAAAAAATGTCAAGTAGATCAATAACTCGAAAAAGTTCAAAACAAAAATCGAAAGCCAGGAAACGAGAGGGAAAGGCGGACGAAAAGTACAGAAAAGCACTAAAACTAAGCAACAGTGCGCCGTTTAGAAGAAATGGGATCCAATTTTACAGAGAAAATTTCGTGCAAAACAGACAAAAAAGAAGATTTCGAAACCCTCGGGTGGACAGAAAAATCGAAATATTGTAGAATGAAATTGCAAAATGAAAAACAGGGGAACAACCAACCACGTATAAGGTACAGAGGAGGCCGATCGACATGAAGCTGATCAATGGGTTTGCCCTGATGGAATACGCACAGAAGCGCCGCTATATTTTGCCGGCGTTCAACACGACCAATCTGGAAATGACCCGCGCCATCGCAAAAGGACTTGAGAGAGCCGGACTGCCGGGATACATTCAAATTTCCTCTAGCAATCTCAGGCTATCCGACCCTCAAATCATTGCGGATATTGCCCGTGACGCCGTCCGGAATACTACGGTGCCCATTGGACTCCATCTGGATCACGGGACTTCCTCTGAGGATGTGAAGGCCTGCGTGGAGGCTGGATTTACATCTATTATGGTAGACGCATCGCACCTCCCTTTTAATCAAAATGTTGCACAGGTCCGGGAAACGGTGGAATACTGTCATTTCTACGGCATCCCGGTGGAAGCGGAGCTGGGGGCCATTCGGGGAAAGGAAGAGGATATCGACGTAGACGAGAACGCAAAAACTGACCCCAACATGGTAGAAGAATTTGTGCGGGAGACCGGCTGTGATCTGTTGGCCGTGTCCATTGGAAATGTCCATGGCCTGGCGCTCCAGCCCCATTTGGATATCCCGTTGTTGGGAGCAATTTCACAGGTGTGTCCCGTGCCGCTGGTCTTACACGGTGGTTCCGGTATTCCTGCTGATGCCATTCGAAAAGCCAAGCAGTTTGGACTGTTGAAGATTAACTATGGATCCGATTTGCGCCATGAATACATCCGGGCATTTGGTGAGGCGTATGAGAAGGACCATGGGGCATTTCAGATGTTGGAACTGTGCATGCGCTCGGTGGAGTATGTGTCAGAGCGGGTTTACACGCTGACGAAGATGGTCAACCAGTGAAATAGGAAAGCGGCACACCGAAAGCGACTGAAATTTTCGGTGTGCCGCTTTTTTGTAAAAAGATATCTTAGCACCGACCACTGGCGCCGCATACGGTGATACGGTGGCGGACGAGAGCAATGACAGCATCCCTGGCTGGGGCGCCAAACTTTTTGGGATCATACAGCTTGGCGTCTGCGCTCAGAACGTCGCGCACCGCAGCGGTGTAAGCTGCCCGCAGCTCTGTCGCAAAATTTACCTTGCAGATGCCCAGGGATACAGCCCGGCGCACATCCTCATCCGGCACACCGGATGTCCCGTGCAGGACCAGAGGGATAGAAACCGCAGCGCGCAGTGCCTCCAGACGGCGGAACTCCAGCTTTGGCTTTCCCTTATAAAATCCGTGAGCGGTACCAATGGCTACAGCTAAAAAGTCAACCTCGCTTTGCGCTACAAATTCTGAAGCTTCTCCCGGATCTGTGTAAAGGTCTTCTCCCGAGGCAACCTCCACGGAGTCTTCTTTGCCCCCAAGCCTACCCAGCTCTGCCTCGACGGCAGGTCGACCAGGCTGCGCCGCCGCCATGTCCACAACTTGCTTGGACAGAGAGATGTTGTCCTTCAGAGGAAGCTTAGAACCGTCAATCATAAGAGAGGTGTAGCCATCCTTCGCAGCTTGCAGGCACAGATCAAAGCTCTCGCCATGGTCCAAATGCAAAGCCACCGGTACCGAAGACTGCTCAGCCATGGCACGGGTCATGGCTGAAAAAACCGCGGTGCTGGCATATCGAATGGTAGTAGGCGTGGTTTGAAGGATAACAGGAGCTCGTTCTGCCTCAGCAGCAGCAATCACTGCCTGCGCCATCTCCATGTTTTCCACATTGAAAGCCCCTACGGCATAGCCCTTTGTCTGCGCCTCGAGAAGAAGCTCCCGACTGTTCACGAATGACACTGGAATCAGCCTCCTTTTTTTAATGTCTGGGAGAGAAAATCATATGGTTTTGGCATTTCGATTTCCTTACGAAATGATTGTAACAGTACATGTGAATTTGTGCAATCCTTTTTCAGATATATTTCCTCGGCATAAAATTAGAAATGCAGCGGCGGTTTTTCCGACAGGCAGAACCCAAGTGGAGCGGACTTTGCGAGGACGAGACGCAGGACGAATTCATTTTGCCCGAGCACTTCAACCGCCGAAGGGCGAAGCGGCCAGCGGAAGCGGAATTAAAAAAGAAAGGCATGACCTATTGGTCATGCCTTTCTTTCTGGTGGACAGTACAGGACTCGAACCTGTGACCCCCTGCACGTCAAGCAGGTGCTCATACCAGCTGAGCTAACTGTCCGTCTGCCAAAGGGCGAAAATTATTATACCCGGAAGGCTCCCTACTTGTCAAGCATTTTCTTTCGTGCTAAGATGGAGGAAATCACGCCGCAGGGAGGGCAAGAGATGAAGTATGCGCTGATCACAGGGGCGTCCCGGGGCATCGGAGCGGCAACCGCCCGGGAATTTGCCCGGCGGGGCTGGGGGGTGGCGGTGTACTACCTCCACAGCCAGGACAGGGCGCTGGAGCTGACGCGGGAGCTGCGGGAGATGGGAGTCCCCGCCATAGCCGTACACGCGGATGTGGCAGACCGGGGACAAGCGCAGGGAATGGTTGACAATGTGTTAGAAAAATTTTGTCAACTTGACATTTTGGTATGCAATGCCGGCATCTCGGAGGCGGGGCTGATCGGTGAAATCGACGAGGCATGTTGGCGGCGGCTTTTCGGGGTAAATGTGGACGGGATGCACCACTGCTGCCAGGCGGTGCTCCCCCATATGATCCACCGAAAGGCAGGATGCATCATTACCCTGTCCTCCATGTGGGGACAGACAGGAGGGGCCTGTGAAGTGGCCTATTCCGCCACAAAAGGGGCGGTGATCGCCTATACCAAGGCTTTGGCCAAAGAGGTTGGGCCGTCCAATATCCGGGTGAACTGTGTGGCGCCGGGGGTGATCGCTACGGAGATGAACGCCCGCCTGAAAGCAGAGGATCTGGGCGCTTTGGCGGAGGAGACGCCCCTGGGGCGCATCGGAACCCCGGAGGAAGTGGCTAAGACCATCGCCTTTCTGGCCGGGGATGAGGCGTCCTTCCTCACCGGGCAGGTGCTGTCTCCCAATGGCGGACTGGTGATCTGAAAAGAGCAATCGTCACAATACCGCATAGCGGCCGCTTCTCGGAAGCGGCCGTTGTCTATTGTGACGGTTGACAAAAAGCGAATCCGGAGCTATAATTGTCAACAATCTCGCGGGCGGAGCCGGAAGGCTCCGCTGAGATAAAAGGAGGAAGGAAAGATGAAAAAGAAGAATATCGCGGCCCTGCTCATGGCCGGCGCCATGTGCTTCGGTCTGCTGACCGGCTGCGGAAACGGGAATGACAATCCCCCCGCGGACAATACCCAGTCCGGCGCTCAGCAGAGCCAGAGCGGCGATGAGCAGCAGGGCGGAGAGGCCACCGGCGCCGCCTTCACCATTGGCGTTATCGGTCCCACCACCGGCGATGCGGCTATCTACGGTACCGCTGTAAAAAACGCTGCGGAGATTGCCGTGAAGGAGATCAACGCTATGGGTGGGGATATCCAGTTCAAACTCATCTCCGCTGACGATACCAATGACCCGGAGACTGCTTTGAACGCTTACAACAACCTGATGGACCAGGGGATGCAGATCCTGCTGGGCACCGTCACCACCAAGCCCGCCCTGAACGTGGTGCCCCAGGCCTATGAGGACCGGGTGTTTGTCCTCACTCCTTCCGGCTCCGGCGACGACGTCATCGAGGGCAACGATAACGTCTACCAGGTGTGCTTCACCGACTCCAACCAGGGCACCCGCTCCGCCCAGTACATTGACGAGCATTTCGAGAACCCGAAGATTGCCATTATCTATCGCAATGACGATCCCTACTCCCAGGGCATCCGGGACAATTTCGTGGCTGAGGCCGAGGCCCGTGGCCTGGAGATCGTCAACGAGGGTACCTTCACTGAGGCCAGCCAGACCGACTTCAACAACCAGCTTACCGCAGCTCAGTCTGCGGGGGCAGACATGATCTTCCTGCCCATTTACTATGATCCCGCCTCTGTTATCCTGACCCAGGCCAACACTATGGGCTATGAGCCTACCTTCTTCGGTGTGGACGGCATGGACGGCATTCTGGGCGTGGAGGGATTTGACACCAGCCTGGCCGAGGGCGTGTACCTGCTGACCCCCTTCTCCGCCGATGCGGAGGACGAGGCCACCCAGAACTTTGTGGCCGAGTACCAGGAGCGCTTCAACGAGATCCCCAACCAGTTCGCCGCTGACGCTTATGACGGTGTTTACATCCTCTACGAGGCCATCAAGGCCGCCGGCGTCACCGCCGACCAGTCCACTGAGGAGATCTGCGACGCCCTCATCGCCGCCATGGGCGAGATGTCCATCGTGGGTCTGACCAGCGCCGGGTCCGAGATGACCTGGGATGACAACGGCGCCGTATCCAAGGATCCCACCGCCGTCATCATCGAGGACGGCACCTATGTTACTCCCTGAGTGGGCAAAAACAGAATTTGAGCCAGGGCAGGCTGCCGGGAAACACCCGGCAGCCCCCCTGCGTTTCTATGGCGGAAACCCGGGCGGGAGGGGCGCCTTCCGCCCGGGTTTCTGCCATGGAGGGAAAGAGAGAGGTTGTGAGAGCGAATGGAATTTCTATCCTATCTGATCAACGGCATCAGCATGGGCAGCATCTACGCCATCATCGCCCTGGGGTACACCATGGTGTACGGCATCGCCAAAATGCTGAACTTTGCCCATGGCGACGTCATCATGGTAGGCGGCTATGTGGCCTTCTACGCCATGAGCTTTGCCAGCGGCAGCGTGCTGGGGGAGGATCCCTCCGCCCTGGCCTGGGGGGCGTCCACCCTGGTGTGCATCATCCTGGCCATGATGGTGTGCACCGTGCTGGGCATCGTCATTGAGGGGCTGGCCTATCGGCCCCTGCGCCAGGCCGGTTCCCTGGCGGTGCTGATCACCGCCATCGGCGTGAGCTACTTTTTGCAGAACGCGGCCCAGCTGCTCTTCGGGGCGGACACTAAGAACTTCACGGCGGTGGTCAGCGGCCAGCTGCAGCTGTTCGGCGGACAGCTTCGCATTACTTATGTGGCGCTGATGACGGTGGTGGTGTGCATCATCATCATGATCGCCCTGACCCTGTTCACCAGCCAGAGCAAGATGGGTAAAGCCATGCGGGCCTGCTCCGAGGACCAGGGGGCGGCTCAGCTCATGGGCATCAACGTCAACCGCACTATCTCCATGACCTTTGCCATCGGCTCCGCCCTGGCGGCGGTGGCCGGCGTGCTCATGTGCTCCTACTCCCCGGTGCTCAAGCCCACCACCGGCTCCATGCCCGGCATCAAGGCCTTTACCGCCGCGGTATTCGGGGGCATCGGCTCCATTCCCGGGGCCTTCCTGGGCGGGCTGCTGCTGGGCATCATCGAGGCGCTGGCCCAAGCTTACATCTCTTTCCAGCTATCCAACTCCATTCTGTTTGCCGTGCTCATCATCGTCCTGCTGGTGAAGCCCTCCGGCCTACTGGGCAAATATGTGCCCGAGAAAGTGTGAGGTGGCGGGGATGAGAAACTATTTCAAAACCATGAAGACGGCCACCAAGGTGGATTATGCCACCTATGCCGGAGTGATCCTGGCTTTCATCCTCGTCACGGTCTGCCAGTCCCAGGGGCTGCTCAACCGCCAGATGACGGGTATGCTGGTGCCCATCTGCGCCTATGTGATCATGGCCGTCTCCCTGAACCTCACCGTGGGTATTCTGGGGGAGCTGAGCCTGGGCCACGCGGGCTTTATGAGCGTGGGCGCCTTTACCGGCATCATCACCTCCATGTCCCTCCAGTCCTCCATTCCCAATGATCTGGTGCGGATGATCGCCGCCCTGATTGTGGGCACTATTTTCGCCGCCATCGTGGGCTTTGTGGTGGGCATCCCGGTGCTGCGCCTCCGGGGGGACTACCTGGCCATCGTCACCCTGGCCTTCGGCGAGATCATCAAGGACATCATCAACTGCCTGCTGGTGGGCTGGGATGAGAACGGCCTGCACATCGCCCTGAACCTGGACGGCAGCACCAACATCGACAGCCTGGGACTGAGCGAGAACGGCATCGAGATCATCAAGGGCGCCCAGGGCGCCACGGGCAACGACCGCATCTCCACCTTTGCCATCGGCTTTGTGCTGGTGATGATCGCCCTCATCGTGGTGCTGAACATGACCCGCTCCCGCACCGGCCGGGCGGTGATGGCCATCCGGGACAACCGCATCGCTGCCGAGAGTGTGGGCGTTAACGTCACCAAGTACAAGCTCATCGCCTTCGTCACCTCCGCCGCCCTGGCGGGCACCGCCGGCGTGCTCTTCGGCTTGAACAACTCCAATGTCAGCGCGGCCCAGTTTGACTTTAACCAGTCCATCCTGATCCTGGTCTATGTGGTATTGGGCGGCCTGGGCAACATCTGGGGTTCCATCGTGGCCACGCTGGTGCTCTACATCCTGCCGGAGGCCCTGCGGCAGTATGCCGACCTGCGGATGCTGCTCTACGCCATCATCCTGATCCTGGTGATGCTGGCCACCCACAATCCGACCCTGCGCACGCTGGTGGGCAAGATCCTCCCCAGAAGAAGAAAGGGGGCGGCCGTCGATGGCTAAACAGTTTGAAAAGGGCAAGATGGTGCCGGTGCCCAGCCACTCCATCATCCCCGAGCGGGACGTGGATAAATCCCCTATCCTGGAGTGCAGTCACCTGGGCATCGACTTCGGCGGACTGAGGGCGGTGGACGATTTCAACCTCACCATCGGCCGCACCGAGATCGCCGGTCTCATCGGCCCCAACGGCGCGGGCAAGACCACGGTGTTCAACCTGCTCACCAAGGTCTACCACCCCACCCGGGGCACCATCCTGCTGGACGGGATGGACACCTCCGGCAAGACCACCGCCCAGATCAACCGCATGGGTATTGCCCGCACCTTCCAGAACATCCGGCTGTTCAACGACCTGAGCGTGGAGGACAACGTAAAGATCGGCCTGCACAACCAGGAGAAATACTCCGCCCTCACCGGAGTGCTGCGCCTTCCAAAGTACTGGCGGCAGGAGAGGGCGGCCCATGAGCGGGCGCTGGAGCTGCTGTCCATCTTTGACATGCAGGATCTGGCCGATCACAAGGCGGGCAGCCTGCCCTACGGTGCCCAGCGCCGGCTGGAGATCGTCCGGGCCCTGGCCACCAACCCCTCCCTGCTGCTGCTGGACGAGCCGGCGGCGGGTATGAACCCCTCCGAGACGGCGGAACTCATGGAGAACATCGTGAAGATCCGGGATACCTTCCAGATCGCCATCCTGCTCATCGAGCATGACATGAGTCTGGTTATGGGCATCTGCGAGGGCATCTGTGTGCTCAACTTCGGGCGGGTCATCGCCAAGGGGACCTCGGAGGAGATCCAGGCCAACCCCGCGGTGATCGAGGCCTATCTGGGCAAGCGAAAGGAGGGGTGAACGGTGCTGAAGGTCAAAGATATCAACGTGTACTACGGCGCCATTCACGCCATCAAGGGCGTGTCCTTTGAGGTGCAGGACAGGGAGGTTGTCACCCTCATCGGCGCCAACGGCGCGGGCAAGAGCACCATTTTGAACACCGTATCCGGCCTGCTCCACTCCCAGACCGGTTCCATCCAGTTTATGGACCGCCCCATCCAGGGTGTGCCCGCCCACAAGCTGGTGGCCCGGGGGCTGGCCCAGGTGCCCGAGGGGCGGCGGATCTTTCTGCAGATGACGGTGGAGGAGAACCTGGAGATGGGCGCCTTTACCCAACCTAAGGCGGATAATCTGGAGCGGGTGTACGACCAGTTCCCCCGGCTGAAAGAGCGCCGCAAGCAGATCGCCGGTACCCTGTCCGGCGGCGAGCAGCAGATGTTGGCCATGGGCCGGGCCCTCATGTCCCACCCCAAGCTGCTGATGCTGGATGAGCCCTCCATGGGCCTGGCTCCCATCCTGGTGGACCAGATCTTCGAGATCATCGCGCGGCTGCACCAGACGGGCACCACCATCTTGCTGGTGGAACAGAACGCCCAGATGGCCCTGAGCGTGGCCGACCGGGG
>ULQP01060242.1_pt1 | contig 10382 bp, 9 predicted proteins | sample 1954571 | NCBI WGS metagenome assembly ULQP01 (sample SAMEA4835657, study PRJEB28245) | human gut metagenome | biome: gut microbiome; material: fecal sample | place: Denmark | collected 2008 | reverse complement strand
CGACGCCATAGTTTATCAAGAAACAAAGGTCCTGTGATATATAATTCATAAGCAGCTTGACATGCTTCTTCTACTTTATTGCGTCGAATGCTTTTTTGAAGTGTAGAAATCACTTCATCTGCAGCTAAGCCATTTCTTGTTTTTGCGGCAGCCCAAATATTATATGACATATTCTCGTACACTCACTTTCCATTAATATTGTTCTGAACTATATTTGAATGCATTCTCAACAACATGATCTGGATCATATGTTTCAAGAATCTTTCCATAGCGTTCACGATAATCATTATCGATTTCTAATTGTGGAATCACCTTTGTGGCTTCTTCAAAGAAGTGTTTTGATCCACGTCCCATTTCTTGTCCACGTTTAGTGTGTTTATCCAATGCGATATCTGGTACTTCCATCACTTTTCCCATGGCAGATTCTTTAATAATGATATTTTTTAAATAATCGCTTGAACGATCTTTCGTACATGCACAAAGCACGCGAATCGCATGAATAAAATACATAGGTTGGTCCCCGTCATTGTATGGGAAGTTCTTACGCATTTGATCTAATGCATGAATTAAAACTGGAACATTTAAATCTCCAAATCCAACGTCTTCAACTGCAATCGTTTCTAGACGAGACCACATTTTGTCTAAGAAGACAGGTCCTGAAGTATATAATTCATAGGCTGCTTGACAAGCTTCTTCAACTTTTGCGCGACGAATATACTTCTGCAATGAAGATTGTACTTCGTCCGATGCAAAGCCATTCTTTGTCTGAATGTCTGCCCAAATTGTCATTTTATTTGCCTCTACTTTCTATTAATAAAATTATTTCTTGAATCAAAGTCTTTATTGTTTCTGCTGACATAAGTTGATCTTCCGCATGCGCCATCAACATTGTGATTTGTGGTTCTTGCGTATTCATTTCCTGCTGTAACAATTGAAGATGGGCTTCGTGGGCTTGTGAAAAACTTTCATCTCCATTTGACATTGATTGTTCGTAAGCTGTTTGATCGTTTTCACGATAATATTTAAGAGCTTCTAAATAATTTGACTTTGCTAAACCGGAATATGTGATGACCTGCATAGCAACTTGTGATATTTGTTCAACGTTAGCCATATTACCCCAATAATTTTTTTGCCATTTCAATAGCAGCAGCTCCATCTGCCATCGCGTATGCTCTAGGTTCAATACTTGCCACTGGAATATTTAATTGTTGATGTATTGAATCAACCGCAAAAACCAATTGTGGACCTACTAAGCATACATCCCATTTACCCACTTCGTTCTTAATTGAAGCATTAGCTACTGCACTCACTTCAATATCTTCACCTGTTTTTTCAGCAACATCTCTAATTTTTTTCACAAGAATTGAACTTGACATTCCTGCATTACAGCATAACAATATTTTCATTTTGATTTCCTCTTTCTATTTTAGTTCTGGCCAATATGCTTTATTCGCCTCAATAAAATCATCTAAAATTTTTCTTGCCACATTGGCATTTGGAACACATTTATTTAAAGTTAATGCCTGCAACATTTTCAAATAACTATGCTGCTCATACGCATCAACTACAAGTTTTTCACAATTGACTTGTTGTTCCATTAATCCCTTTTGGAAATGTGGAATTTCACCTACAGTCAATGGTTCATATCCATCTTTTCCAACAATACAAGGAATTTCAACCATAGCATCGTTTTCAAAGTTTGAAATCGCTCCATTATTTGGAACAATCAACAACATTCTTTCATGCGTATTAAATGCTAAGGCCGTTGCTAGATCTACGATAAATTCAGCATGGATGCCGATTTGTAGTGTTGTATCCTTTGCGGTACCTACTTTTTCAATACGAGCGCATTCACCAAATACACGTTTTTCTCTTGTATCCACAACTTGATCAGCACGCGTGTAGTTTGGATCTGTATGTGCCACCATATCATCTCCAAATAAATAGTATTGGAAATATGAATTTGGACACATCGTTGGATCGATTGCGATAATATCTTTTACCTTTTTAGCTGTATCAAACCATGAGCTGTCTGTATAATTTGATGCATCATCATCATCTAAACAGTTTCCATATTTTAACTGGTGTTTAATCAAGTCTTGAATATATTCTTTTCCATCCTTATCCTTGATAGATGTCCACCATCCGAAATGATTCAATCCATAATAACGGATGCACATTTCTTTACGGCTTTTGAAACCTAAAATACGTGCAATTGTATGCTCCATACCAATTGGCATATCGCAAATGTTGATTACTCTTGAGTTTGGTTTAAAACGACGACACGCCTCTGCTACAATACTAGCCGGATTGGAATAATTTAACATCCACGCATTTGGTGAATATTTTTCCATATATTCAATGTTTTCCAATACACCCGGAATGCTTCGTAAGCCATAGGCCATGCCTCCTGGGCCACATGTTTCTTGTCCAACAACACCATATTTCAATGGAATCTTTTCGTCTAGAGATCTCATTTCAAGCTTACCTACACGAATGTGTGCTAGTACAAAGTCAACATCTGTATAAGCTACTTCAGGATCTGTTGTTGCGACATATTCAATTGTAGGATCTTTTTCTTTGATTAAGATTTCGCATGCCTTTGCGACATGATTTTGGCGTTCTTCATCGTTATCATATAATTTGATACTTCTTAATGGCAAACGATCTAGGTTGTCTAACAACATTAAAATAATTTCTGGAGTATATGTACTTCCTCCACCTGCAATAACAATTGAAAATTTTTTCATTTTACTATCTCACTTTCTTTTCATAAGACAATAAATTGATACATATGTTATGTTTGATTTTATTGTTTTTTTTTACTCTAGCAATTTAAAACTATATAAATTTTTAATGAAGGCATCGCTATCTTCGCTTTGAAGAAGCTGATGCATATATTTTTTGTGCGAAACAATTTGATTAAAGAATTGAAACAACAAGTTCATTTCATCATTTCGCTTCTTTTCGAGCGCTAATAAGAATACGAGCTGCACTTGATTTCCATGATGTTCAAATGGTTTTTTCAACAAGGCCACTTCTATACCTGTTTTATCGGCAAATGTAAACAGGGCATGCGGAACCATCATTTGTGATCCTAAATTAGTTGGATAATTCTTTTCTCTCAACAAAACATCTTCATAAAATCCTTTTGTATCAGATATAGATCCTGATTCATGTAACTTTATAGACATCTCCTGTAAAATATCAGGAAGCTCTTTTGTGTCTAGATATACCTTTACATGTTCCTTTTGAATATAACGATCTAATATTTTAGAAACGCGTTTATTCATTCGAATCATGTGGATGATTGAATTCAATCGTTCAATATCTTTGATTTCTGGAAGCTTATCCATACGAAAGACTTCTACATCTTTCAAAATTAGAAAGGAATCTAAAGTAATCACCAAATCAATTGATGTTAGGTCCATCTTTTTACAGACTTCCTTATTTACGATATCCACTATTTCAATCTGATTTTTGAAATACATTTCAATCCATTGTGTTAATAATTGTTTAACACTATGTCGTTGATTTGTAACAATGATTGTTTTTAGCTTTACATTTTCATTTTCTAAAAATTGTGCCACATATACAGTTAAGTATGAGATTTCATCTTCTGTAACGTAAACACGTTTGTATTTGAAAAGAATGGGAACAATCATCATACTGATTTCAAAGGCAAAAGGAAATTTTGTCTTCACATCGTCAACAATAGGATTTTTCAATTCATATCCACCAATGACACGTCGATTCATAAATTCTATGTGCAAAAGCATTTTACTTGATAAAGCTTCGGATTCCTTTAAGTTGATTGAATATTTATCGAATACTTCATTACAGAATTCATCAAATACAAGTATAGTAAAATCCGTGATTTCGGGTACTGCATCCGTTGATTTCATTTTAAAAGTATGAAGAAAGTTATATAGAATCGAAATATCAGCCTGTTCTAAATAAGGCGACTGCATACATAATTTTGTAATGACACGAGTATAAAGATCGTCCGGGGAACTTCTTTGATTATCCTCCAGATTGTATCCATTTAGATTTCGTACTCGACATATCAGGATGCATGCTGTAAAAATGGATAAGTCCGTTTCTGATAAATAGACTTGTTCTCCATTCATGATTTTGATTACATCTTCTTTTGTGGATTTATAATATTTCATAACCCACGAATCACTTAGAAGCATATAAAGAATATCCATTAACGCATCTGGATTTTCGAGTGCCATGTCTTTTACGATTTTAAATAGAAGTTCACGAATTTCACTTTCTTCTAATGAAATGACACACTCATCTTTTTTTAGTTTGAACAATTCCACATTGTAGTTTTTCAACAAAAACTGAATCACTTTATTGATTTCTTTGCGGATCACAGAATCGGATAAACCTAATAATTCTGATAAATCATATATACTGCAATCCTCAAAGAATAGTATTTTACCTATAATTTTGTAAATACGATAGACAGCTAGATCTACATTTTCATTATCCTGATTGACTATGTTATGAATAATATCTAGGTGCTCATCATTAATCATATATCCTTGTTTTGTACTCGAACGTATTAATATACAGTTTGTCACATCATTCATAAATGTGATTTCATTACGTATAGTTCGTGTTGACACATTTAGATTTTCTGATATTTCTTTTCCATGAATCCCCGGATTATTCATAATCAATTTTATAATTTTTAATTGTCTAGCTGTTAACATGTTTCTCTTCCTATTTTTCTAAAGCTTGTTCTTTTTGTAGTTCTTCTTTTTCCATCATCTTAAAGAATGGATAATAGAACACAGTTTGTAGAATCAACAATACAAATACTAGGACTACAGCCTTCCAATCTAATGTCATTAAGAATGCACTTACTCCTGGAGGCAAGAATCCTGGAGGATTGGCAATTGGTTTACCGACTAAGCCTAAATTCATTGTTAAATATACAATTGTTGTACAGATCAATGGTCCGAACACAAATGGAATAAACATAAATGGATTTAAGATAATTGGTGTACCAAAAATTAATGGTTCATTGATTCCAAACAAGCTTGGAATAATGGATACTTTACCTACTGAACTCAATGATTTTGCCTTTGATCTCATCATTAAAATATTTAATCCTAATGTTAAACCAGATCCTGTTACGCATAATATACCATAGAATAATCCAAACGTAAAAATATGTTGAACAGGTTGTCCTGCTGTATATGCTGCCATATTTTCAGTGGCATACGCAATCGCAAAAGTTGCCCATACAGCAGAAGTAATACTTGGTCCATGTAGTCCAAAGAACCATAATATCTGAGTTAAGAACATCACAATCAATAAAGCTGGTAGTGTATCCATGCCTGTTATAGCTGGTGCTAATACATTCATGATCAATTGTGGGAATGCAACACCACCAAAAGTCAATGAAAGATTTGCGATCGCAACGGCAATAATTGTGTTCAATACTAACGGTACTAAGGCCGCAAAGCTATCTTGTACCATTGGTGGTACACTTTCTGGCATTTTAATATACCATTTGCGTTCGTAACAAATGTGATAAATTTCAACTGTAAATAGAGCTGCAACAATACCAGTAAATAATCCAGTAGATCCTAAATAAGATGTATTTAATTGACCATCTTTAACTACAGCACAAAGAATAAAGAATACAACTAAAGCTGTAACAGCAGGTTGACTTCCTTTTAAATCATATTTTTCAGATAAAGTCTTCGCAATAAAGTATGTCGCATATACCGCAAGCATATCGTTTGTGAATGCTGATGCATATGTCAAGACACCCATATTCGCATTTAAGAAATCATAAACAGGTCCACTTCCTAAAAGGTTGGCAATACCTAAGAAAATAGTACAGAATGAACCAATGATAATAATAGGTATTGAAGCAACGATTCCATCTTTGATAGCTTGAATGTGTTTTTGTTGTTCAAGCTTGTTCGCAATTGGCATCAAATACTTCATAAGAACATTTTGAATTTTTTCCATTTTCGCTCTCCTCGTATACAATTTTTGTCGACCAAATTGTTAAGTATATTATAAACGTTAACAGAATAATACTCAAATCTTCTTTTTCCACTTAAAGCGGCAAGAAAAAAAGCGACTAAGATATCAATTTTCTAATTTCATCTTCACTTTTAGATAAACATTTCGAAATTTGAGATATACTCATACCATTTGAAAGCATAGTTCGAATCATCTAAGTCATTTCTTGATTCATCTTATCAGCCAGCTTATCAGATTCATCTGCACGTTTATTTGCTTCTTGTACTTTTTTATTTGTTTCCTCTAATCGTTTATTCGCTTTCTTTAATCGTTTATGAGCTTCTTCAAATTCAAGTTTTAGTTCATTTTCTTGTTGTATTCTAAAGTCTTCAATCCATTTTGTCCAACAATCATTCGATATGGTTTCTACTCGTTTTTCTACCGTTTGAATTACTTCATCATTTTCTATCATCTTAGTTTTACCATTATCTCTACAATTCAAAAAGTAATATACTATTTTTTCTTTATCATTCATCTGATCATAAGATTTATCTAAATTTTCTGTTGAATACACAGATATTTTCAACATGCCATCTGGAAAAAACAAAATACCATCATCATTTCTAAATTGAAGATCTATTTCAAATTCCGATTCCTTACCATCATAGAACGCAATGACTTGACATGGGTTTAAATCATATTCTTCCTGTGATCCAAACAACCTCATAAGATAATATTCAGATAAGCGATGTAATTTGATTATATTTTGATCTATCAGAATAGCTAGTTTCATCTTGGTGTTGTCGTCAAATTCTACAAAAGCTTCAAGTATTGGATCAACCCCCACATTCGTTACATGTACATTCACCACCTTTCTTTCCAAAAATACCGTAAGTAATGATTTTAAGACATCATTGGCCTCTTTACAATCTTCGCCAAAAACATACTTAAAGGCGAAATCATTTAATAAATTTGCGCTACGCATGAGCACCTCATTTCTAGTAGGCATTTCCTACATACTCATATACGTAAAAAAATGCACTTTTTCTAAGAAATTTTAATTTTTGTGCAAAAAAAAAGCGCCTTTCGACGCTAAATCCATCCCATTTTCTTACAAATATTATAAATTCCATCATCCACATTGGCATCTGTGACAATAGTTGCGATATCCTTCAATTCTTGACACGCATTTCCCATCGCTACACTTGTCCATTGTGGATCAAACATAACCATATCATTTGTATCATCGCCAAAGACAACTACATCTTTTAAATCACCATGTACATGCTGCATCATATCCAAAATACCTTGGTGTTTAGCATCATATTGAAACATTAAATAATCGGGTACAAAACGCATATTTCCTAATGTATCCTTTAAAGTGAGTTCGAATTCCTTCTCTTTTGGGATGGAAATATACATTTTATAAATCACTTTCAACTTGTCTATATCCAAGTTCCCATCATACACATACTCCGTAGGCTCTTTACGATCCCCCACTTGATTCTGGAATGTATGATCTAATGTATATACTTTGATGGAATCGTCTAACATAAATAAAACACCATACCCTAAAGATAATGCTTGTTTGGCAATTGCTTTTGATTTTTCTAAGTCCAAAGGTATGTTTTGAATCAATTCATCATGAATGACTAAACCGCCTCCGCCGCAGCATACCATATCATGAAGACCCACACTCTCCATAAAGTTACGTGCTTTATAATGAGCACGACCCGTCGCAATAGCTACAAAGTGACCTGCCTTTTGAAGTTCATTTAATGCGACTTGTGCACTTGGCACAATCTTACCGGTTTTTCGATCAGTTAAAGTGCCATCAATGTCAAAGAAAAAGTATTTTTTATTCATATTTCCCCCACGCTTTCTGAACTTGAGTTAAGACGTCCATCACATCTTGAATATATTGTAAATTTGTTTGGTCATTTAAACAAGATACATATTTTTCCATGTCATGAATTTCATAATTCAATGCCAAACGGCTTTCGCCACAACAAACCTCTTCTGTATGACCATCACTTGTATATGTGATGACTGCCTTATCACCACGTGGAAAATTATAGATTTCAATATAGGCATTTTCACATGCAATCAAGCCTCTTTTTGGTTGTTTGGCACGCATAGTGAGTGAAATTGTCGCTATCTCCATATCTTTATTTTGAAGTAAAATGCCACTTGTCTCGTCTACACCCGTTTCAAAAGGGGTCATGGTTGTTAATACTGTGGTAGGTTTACTTGACATAAACCAACGTGCAAAGCTAACGGCATATACACCAATATCAAGTAGTGCACCACCAGCCAAATCTGGATTAAAAAAGCGGTTATTGACATCATATTCTTTAAAGCTTCCAAAATTGACTTGAATCATTTTGACTGGGCCAAATTCATTCGATAAGATTCTCTTTTGAATTGCTTTAAATAAAGGCATATGGAAAAGTGTAACACCATCACTGATTACTAAATGTCTTTCTTTGGCAATCTCTACACATTCATTTAATTCCACAGAATTTAAAGTAATGGCTTTCTCACAAAAAACATGTTTATTATGAAGCAAGGCATCCTTCATAATTTCATAGTGAGAATTATGTGGTGTGGCAATATAAACAATATCAATATTTTCATCTTCAAACATAGCCTGATAATTCTCATATACATGTTCAATTGAAAATTCTTCAGAAAACTTTTTAGCTGAACTCAAATGCCCAGAAGCTACACCATAAATTCCAACACCTTCTTGAATCAAGGCATTTGCCATATCATGTGCAATCCATCCAGATCCAACAATTCCCCAATTATAATGCATGAAATTCACCTTTGCCTTCTTTCTTGAAAACACCCTTCTCATTTACCATAATAATACCTGTAATCGTATCTACAAATAGACTGGTATCTACAACACCTGGCATCATTAACAGTGTTTGATTCAACAAACCAATGTCTTGTACCTCGTTAAAATAAACATCCAATAAAAGATTGCCTTCATCACTGATCATAATGCCATCTTTATTACTTGTTCGTTCAACGACATTTCCATTCAACTGTTCTAATTTCTTCTTCACAATACTATAAGCACGTGGTAATACTTCGACTACAACTGGTGCTTTAAAAGCCAAGGTCTTGTGAAATTTAGTTTCATCAACCAATACAATATATTCATCTGCCATAGACGCAATAATCTTTTCCTGTGTATGAATGCCTCCACCGCTTTTTAAAGCATTTAGATTTGAATCTACTTCATCACATCCATCAAAGGCAATGTCTATATGATCTACAAATTGCGTATTTAAAACAGGTAATCCTTCCTTTTGAGCTTTTAAAGCTGTCTTTACCGAAGGAGTTACCACCTGAATATCTTTATCCTTTACATAATCAATCAAAAATTGAATGGTACTTCCTCCTCCTAGACCTACAACCATTCCATCATGAATCAATTTTGAAGCGTATTTTGCACATGTCTTTTTCATAATCATCCTCCATTTCAAGTGTATCATGGAATTTTATTTCGTCAATGTCTTTTTTGCGTAATTATTATTCATGCAAAAAGAACTATACCTTCAAAGAAGCATATAGTTCTTCACATTGACTTATTTTCTCATAGCTATCCTTTTGATTATTCGTTAAGAATAAATATAAAATTTCGATAATGGTAGCTGCAGAGATTCTTGAAAAACAGAATTCATTTAAAAACAATTTTTCTCGTGTCGAAGATTGAATGTGATATGTACATTCTTTGGCAACAACTGAATCATTATTATTTGTGATGCCAATCGTACAAACACCACGCTTTTTCATTTCCTGACATATCGCATAGACTTGTTTACTTTCTCCACTATTTGAGATGGCAATCACAACATCATTTGAGTCCAATCCAAGCGCATAAGATGCCTGATTTTCCCAAATGGTTGATGTAAATGTTGAAATGCCAATCTCATTAAATTTAAACATACAATCCAATGCAACTGGAATCGTATTTCCTACTGCGCACACTAAGACGTGGTTGGCATTTTCAATCAAGGAAATGATTTTTCTTAATTGTTCTGTATCTATATTACGAATAGTTGATGTCAATTCGGAAATCTTATTGGAAAGAATAGTTTCTAAGGATCCTGAAATATCATTAGTTGAAATAGTATTTGATTTTTGTTCAATTTCATTCACACAATCCCTAGCCAAATTAACCTTAAGATGATGAAAGCTGTCCATCTGACATTTTCTCGCAAAACGCGAAACACTTGCCTGTGATGTTTGACATGCTTCGGCAAGCTGCTTGATTGTCATATTCACAACTTCCTTTGGATGTTGGATTATGTAATCTGCAATTTTCTTTTCGGAATCAAAGAAAGAATTATAATGTCCATGAATTGTATCGAGTA
>ULQP01071069.1_pt1 | contig 10405 bp, 10 predicted proteins | sample 1954571 | NCBI WGS metagenome assembly ULQP01 (sample SAMEA4835657, study PRJEB28245) | human gut metagenome | biome: gut microbiome; material: fecal sample | place: Denmark | collected 2008 | reverse complement strand
CCAGTTGATGCCGCCGATGATGGTAATTAGCAATGCAAACGTGTCCATTTCCTGTCACCTCTATCAAATGATATTTCGTATTCAGTATTGACGAGGTCTTGCAAAACTATACGCCGCATTTCCTATGAATCGCTGGAAGCATTGGCATCGTCTTCCGAAAATACATTATCGTATCATTATAATTTGATGTTTTATGTTGTTAAGTAAATTTTTATAAAATTTTATAATATTTTCATATCCTTTCTCTACGTCCTCTTTCGATAGGATTTCCGTTTTCTGCTTTTTATACCGCTGCCCATAAGGCTTGTTTTCTTGCTCTGTCGGCAACTTCTCCAGTTGCCGATGCGTGTTTGCAAGGGTTCTCGTTTCATATAAGGCATAAATTCTCTGTAAAAGCATCCCCTTCTTTAGACAACGGCGCCAAATGCTTCATTGAACAGAGCCGGAAAATCCTATGATGAAAAACTACATCATACAAACTGGCCACCCCACGCCGGCAAAAAATCTTCAAACGCAATGCAGATTTCCCCCTCCTTCTACGCCTTTCCCTATCCGTTTTTCGCCCTTCTCCCTTGCATACCATTTCCCAGGAGGTATTTGTCCGTTACATATGTTACAATAGGATTTGCGGTCTTCGACTTATGTATGCCGCAAACCATTTGATAAAGGAACATTCAGCTATGGCGGAAAACATTTTAATTGTAGACGATGAAAAATCCATCGCGGATCTGGTGGAGGTTTATCTGACAAACGAAGGATATCATGTATACAAATTTTATACGGCGGCAGAGGCCCTATCCTGTATTGAAACACAAGCGTTGAGTCTTGTTATTCTAGATGTAATGCTGCCGGATATGGATGGTTTTGCGCTGTGCCAAAAGATTCGAGAAACGCATCTTTTTCCCATCATCATGCTCACTGCCAAGGTGGAGGATATGGATAAGATCACAGGGCTAACCCTTGGCGCCGACGACTATATCACAAAGCCCTTCAATCCATTGGAGCTCATTGCGCGCGTGAAAACGCAGCTGCGCCGATATACCCGGTATAACAATGCGCCGGCAGACCAGGACAAAGCCCCAGATGAAATCGATATCCGTGGCCTTCACATTTCAAAAAGCAGCCATAAATGCTCTCTAAATGGAAAAGAATTGAGCCTAACGCCACTGGAATTTAGCATCCTTTGGTATCTTTGCGAACGAAAAGGCAACGTAGTTTCCTCTGAAGAGCTGTTTGAATCGGTTTGGGGGGAAAGATATTTGGACAATAACAATACCGTGATGGCACACATCGCTAGGCTGCGGGAGAAGATGCATGAGCCTGCTAGAAAGCCCAAGTATGTCAAAACGGTATGGGGGGTGGGCTATACCATTGAGTGAACGCAATACCAAAACAAATCATCCGTACCGCAGCCGTATCACAAGGCATGTATTGTTTCAATATTTTCTTTCTCTCATTGGATTTGTCGTCGGCCTTTGCGTAGTGGTGCTGCTCGGGTGGCAGCTATGCGCATCGGTCATATGGCAGCCCTATGATCCCCTTTATCAGCTATTGTCCTGGATCCGGGATTATATTCTTTTGGTTGGCGGCGTGGTCTGCCTGGTGGGGTGGACCATCATCACCTACTATTTTATGTCCAAGCCGCTTCGGTATTTGGATCAGGTTGTAGCCGCTTCGGGCCAGCTTGTAAACAATCGAAATGAGCCCATTGTGCTGCCGGAGTCCATGAAAAACGTGCAGGATGAGCTCAATTTATTCCGTGAGCAAGCCATCCGCAACGAAGCGATGGCCAAAGAAGCCGAGCAGCGCAAAAATGATCTCATCGTGTATCTAGCGCATGATCTGAAAACGCCTCTGACCAGCGTGATCGGATATTTAACGCTTCTTCAGGATGAGCCGCAGATCTCCGCCGAGCTGCGCGCCCGCTACACTGGCATCGCGTTGGATAAAGCGCTGCGGCTGGAGGATCTCGTCAACGAGTTTTTCGATATTACACGTTTTAACTTAACCGCTCTAACGCTGGAGTTGGAACGCATCGACCTTACGCGTATGCTTTCCCAGATCGTCAGCGAATTTACCCCTATCTTGGCGGAAAAAGGGCTTTTTTGGCAAACGGATCTGGCGCCCGGCGTAGAGCTTATATGCGATCCAGACAAGCTGGAACGCGTATTGGATAATCTCATCCGCAACGCAATCAATTACAGCTATGAAAACAGTGCGATTTCCCTTGCCATGTCCGCACAGGCAGAGAGTGTGCAAATCGTAGTGAAAAATCATGGCCGCACCATACCGCCAGATAAGCTGGGCCGTATATTCGAGCAGTTTTTTCGATTGGATTCGTCTAGATCCTCTTCCACAGGCGGCGCGGGGCTAGGGCTTGCCATCTCCAAAGAGATCGTAGAGCTGCATCATGGCACCATCCATGCCGCAAGCGAAAATGAAAGCATTGCCTTTACCGTCCGGCTTCCGTTGGATTGTCAGAAAATCGTATGAATTTGGACAGAAAATCATCATCGTTTTGAAACAAAGCCTATAAATATACAATGCCCTGTTTTGGTACATTTTCAGTATCAAGACAGGGCATTTTTAATCCCGGAAAGGAACATCCATGAAACGCAAAAGAGTCACAGAACTCTTCCCCTTTTTGATCCCCCTGCGCACCAAGCAGCGCAAGTTCTGTTTTTATCTTGGCATGCGCCTGGATAAAAACACCTATTGCAAGGCTCGTTTGGAAGGCGCCCTCCCGTATGTGGCCTTTGAGGATTCCAGCCAGCTATACAACACAGAAACCGGGTTTGATATGGTCTATCAGGAAAACAAGGTATTCAACTTGAAGCTGGCCGCCAAAGAACTCAACGGCCTATTGATTCGGCCGGGAGAAACTTTTTCCTTTAGCCAAGCCATCCGATATGCAGACCGCCACACACCGTATAAAGAGGGGCTAACCGTTGTCAACGGGCATCTAACGACAGCGCCGGGTGGAGGCATGTGCCAAATTTCCAATCTGCTGTTTTGGCTGTTTCTGCATACGCCGCTGACCATTGTAGAGCGGCATGGCCATGCCAGCAAGGATTTCCCAGATCCGCCTAGCAACCTGCCCACCGGCGTAGACGCCACCATTTCAGAAGGCTGGCTGGATCTAAAGGTAAAAAACGATACCAATCGTACCTATCAGATCTTCCTTTCGTTTGACAGCCACCACCTTTTCGGCCGCCTCTTGTGTTCGGAAGAGGACGCCTGTTTGTATCAGATTCAAAACGGCAAAATCTCGTATATACGCCAAGACAAAGAGATTATTCAGCTGGCCGATATCATCCAGACACGCATAGACCGAGGCTCCGGACAACCCGTTGAAAGCCGCAGGCTCTACCAAAATAAATGCCGTATCGGCTATCCCCTGTCATCAAACATCAACATAGCAGAGAAAGGATAAACCAATGAAACAGAAAAATGTAGCCGTGTTTTTTGGCGGCTGTTCTCCAGAATACAGCGTATCCCTTACTTCGGCGCATGCAGTGCTGAGCCATCTGGATCGGCACAAATACAACATCCTCCCCATCGGCATCTCTAAAGACGGCAGCTGGTACTACTATACCGGCAGCCCGGAGCATCTGCTGGACGATACCTGGCTTAGGTGCGAAGACTGTATTCCCGCTATGCTTTCTCTGGACCGCGGTGCGCGCAAGCTGTATGTATTTGAAACCACCGGCATATCCTCCTTGCCAGTCGATGTCGCGTTTCCCGTCCTTCATGGCAAAAATGGGGAGGATGGCACCATTCAGGGCGCCATCGCGTTGTCCGGGATCGCGTTGGCAGGCTGCGGCGTATTGGCCTCTGCCCTTTGTATGGACAAAGACCGTTCCCATAAATTGGTCTCCCTGGCAGGCGTGCGCGTGCCCCAGGGGCTTGTCCTGGAATCGGGCTACACATTGCAGCAGGCCGTGGCTTTTGCCGAAAAGGTTGGGTACCCAATGTATGTAAAACCGGTAAAAGCCGGATCTTCCTTTGGTATCACTCGGGTGGAGTCCCCAGATCAGCTCTCCAAGGCCATCGATGGTGCTTTTCTTTATGATAACCAGGTCATTCTTGAGGAAAACATTCAAGGCATTGAAGTGGGCTGCGCTGTATTGGGCACGGAAACCCTTTTGACCGGAGCGATAGACGAAATCGAGCTTTCCAAAGGATTTTTTAACTTTACTGAAAAGTACACGCTACACTCCTCCGCCATCCATGTGCCTGCACGCATCAGCGACGCCAAAGCCGAGGAAATCAAGCAGACGGCCAAACGGATTTACCGCGCGCTTGGCTGCGCAGGGTTTGCCCGGGTGGATTTATTCTTAACACCGTCAGGACAGCTCGTATTCAATGAGGTCAACACCATTCCCGGCTTTACCGAACACAGCCGTTATCCCGGCATGATGAAGGCGGCCGGCTATTCCCTTGCGGATGTGTTGGATCGTATCATCGAACAGGCGGTGGCACAATGAAAACATTGACCCTTCTACAAAAAGAAATCCATACCGGCAGCCTCATCTTGGTAAATGCAGCGGCAGGCTATCGTGAAGATGCGCAAACGCCCCTGGTTCCTGTGCTGGAAAGCTATCCTACCATCCAGATGCAGCGCCGAGCCGCCGTCCTTCTTTCCAATTTGATGGATTCTTTCCATGGATGGCAACACATTGTGCCGGTCAGCGGCTGGCGGGCGCACGCCGAGCAGCAGCAGATATGGGATGATTCCGTCCGGGATAGCGGCCTGGATTTTACGCAAAAGTATGTGGCCCTGCCCGGCCATAGTGAGCACCAAACCGGTCTTGCCATAGATCTTGGGCAAAAACAGGCGCACATTGATTTTATTCGTCCCGCGTTTCCATATAGCGGCATTTGCCAGATCTTTCGTGACAAAGCGGCAGACTATGGATTTGTGGAGCGCTATCCAGCCGGAAAAGAACACCTTACCGGCATCGCCCATGAACCCTGGCATTTTCGTTATGTTGGGGTTCCACATGCCAAAATCATGGTGCAAAATCATCTGGTCCTTGAAGAATATCTTTCTTTTATCAAGCAGTATCGTTATGGACAATCCGCTTACCCCATCCTTTGGGGTGGGCAGGATGTGGTGGTTTCGTATCTGCCATGCAAAGGCGCTTATACCTGCCTAGAAGTCGATAACACGATCCCATACAGCATCTCCGGCAACAATACGGATGGATTTATCTTAACAGAATGGAGACATACCCATGCAAACAAGACAAAACTATGGGGGACTTGATGCATTTCGCCTGGTAGCCGCTTTTCTCGTAATTGCCATCCATACGTCGCCCCTTACCTGTTTTAGCGCTAACGCAGATTTCTTTTTAACCCGCGTTTTAGCCAGGGTCGCCGTCCCGTTCTTCTTCATGGTAACTGGGCAGTTTGTCGTTTCCCGCTTTTATCGAGATACAAACGGCCGGGCCGCCCTCACTAAATCTTTAACAAAGCTTTCTCTGCTTTATCTCGTGGCCATTGCGCTGTATGTACCCATCGGTTTGTATGGCGGCCATTACGAGGCACTTTCCTTGGGCAGCGCTTTGCGTCTGTTGTTGTTCGACGGCACCTTTTACCATCTTTGGTATTTTCCTGCCTGTTTGCTCGGCCTCTGCCTTGTCTATCTCATGAGCCGAAAGCTAAGCCTGCGCAATTCCCTTGCCATAGCCCTCTTCCTCTATTTAATCGGCCTGATGGGAGACAGCTACTACGGTTTGGCTCGGTCTATCCCTGTGCTGGATGCTTTCTATCAGGGTGGTTTTCAGGTGTTTTCCTATACGCGCAATGGCCTGTTCTTTGCGCCTATCTTTCTTATCTTGGGCGCATGGCTTTCTCAAAGAAAAACCCTGGAGCGGCCCAAAGCCATTATCGGACTTTGTCTCTCGTTTGCTGGCATGGCAGGCGAAGCCTTTATCCTTCGTCATCTGGGCTGGCCGCGGCATGACAGCATGTATCTTTTCCTGCTACCCACGATGCTTTATCTTTATCATCTTGTGCTATCCTGGCAGCGGCCATCCTGCCAAAGGGCCCGCACTGCCGCCACTTGGGTCTATATCCTGCATCCGGCTGTCATCGTGCTTATCAGAGCGGTAGCAAAAGCACTGCATTTGCTTCCCTGGCTGGTAGATCAAAGCCTAGCTCATTTTTTGGCCGTTTCCGCTGTATCCTTTGGCGCTGCGTATGTCCTTGCATTGATTCTTCCGCGGCCCCAGCGCTATTCTCCCAAAGGGCGGGCCTGGATCGAGCTGGACAGCCAGGCCTTGGCTCACAACATCGCCTTTTTGCAAAGCCGCCTGCCCCGCTCCTGCAAACTGATGCCCGCTGTGAAAGCCAACGCCTATGGGCATGGAGCCGTACCTGTCTGTAAAGAGCTATATCGCTTGGGCGTGCGTCATTTCTGCGTCGCCAGCCTTAGTGAGGGGATAGAGCTTCGCAAAAATGGAATTGCTGGGGAGATTTTGATTCTTGGATATACGCATCCTTCGCAAGCTTTTCTTTTGCGGCGCTACCGGCTTTCCCAAACCGTAGTAGACAGCCAATACGCAAAGGCTCTATCCACTTATGGAAAGAAGCTTCGTGTTCATATCGGCATAGATACCGGCATGCATCGCTTGGGAGAACGCAGCGAAAACATCGACCAAATCGCATTGCTCTTTGCCCTAAAGCATTTACAAATTGACGGCATCTTTACACATCTATCCGCCGACGAATCTCTTTCCCCCCGCAATAAAGCCTTCACCAAGGTACAGTCCATGGCTTTCCAATCCGTGCTCCGTGAATTGAAAAAGCGCGGCGTGCCCTGCCCGCGCACCCATCTTCTGGCAAGCTATGGAGTGTTGAACTATCCGGAGTTGGGGGGAGATTATGCGCGTATCGGCATTGCGTTATATGGCATATTGAGCACGCGGGCGGATACTGACGCTTGGGCACGTCAGTTGCGGCCGGTTTTATCGCTCAAGGCACGCGTCGCCACGGTAAAGCCGCTTTATACACAGGAAGCTGTCGGCTATGGTCTTTCCTGTACAGCGGATCATCCCATGAAAATCGCGACCCTCTCCATCGGGTATGCGGATGGGCTACCGCGCAGCCTATCCGATGGCCACGGGTATGTACTGCTTCGCGGACAAAAAGCGCCGATTCTTGGTAAAATATGTATGGACCAAACCATCATAGACGTAACGGATATTCCCGGCGTCTGTGCAGGAGATACAGCCGTACTCATCGGCACATCCGGCACGCTTACCCTCTCTGCGGGCGATCTGGCTGAAAGCGCAGGCACCATTTCCAACGAAATACTCAGCCGCCTGGGTGCAAGGCTAGACCGAATCCTGTGCCGCTGAAATGCTCTACATACAAGGCTGTGTGCATCTCTTTGTACACAGCCTCGTGATTTTCCACAGCTATGATTTTTATACGGTTTTCCTTATTGAAATGGACCGCTAAATGTGGTGTACTAGATAGGAGGTGCTTTTTTGGAACTTCGGGTATTAAGCTACTTTCTAACCATTGCCAGAGAGGAAAACATTACCAAGGCTGCTGCTTTGCTCCATGTTACGCAACCTACTCTTTCTCGCCAAATGATGCAGCTTGAGGCAGAGCTTGGGGTCAAACTGTTTACCAGAAACAGCCATAACATCACTTTAACCGAGCAAGGCTTGCTTTTGAAACGGCGCGCACAAGAACTTGTCTCTTTGGCAGAAAAAACCAAGCAAGAGCTAAAACAGGAAGATGAGCTAAGCGGCGAAATCTCTATCGGTAGCGGAGAGTACCAAAACAGCCGTTTGCTTGCAGAAATCTTGGCCGCTTTCCAGGCTCAGCATCCCGCCATCCAATACGAAATATACAGCGGCAATTCCGACAATATCAAAGAGCGCATCGAAAGAGGGCTTTTGGATTTAGGGTTTCTGTTAGAGCCCGTGGACGTCGCTAAATATGAATTTATTCGCAGCCCTATCTCCGAGGAATGGGGTATTTTGGTTTCCGAGCACTCCGATTTGGCGGATAAAAAACAGGTAACGCCCAGCGATTTGGCCGATAGGCCGCTGCTTTTTACACGCCGTGATCTCATCAAGCAGGAGCTTTTGCATTGGTTTGGCAAGGATGCCGATCAGCTGCATATCGTTGCCAGCGGGAATCTTCCGTATAATCTGGCCGCCATGGGACGCCAAGGTGTCGGTGTCTTTCTAAACTTACGGCTTGACTGCCACTATGAAGGGCTGCGGTATATCCCGCTACTTCCCAAGCTGGAGAGCCATACGGTGCTGGCCTGGAAGAAAAATCAGATGATGTCGCCTGCCCTGCGCGCTTTTGTGGATTTTTCCAAGGCATACATAAACCGTATTTCAACCGATGAAAAATAAGCATTGGCTTTGCATCCAATCACAAATTATACTTTAGATGTCCGAAGAACGGGCATCTATTTTTTTCGGGCAAGAGCCCTTTTGCAGTCCGCGCCAACCTACTGTTCCGGCCGGGTTGCGTCTTTTAAGGAGCATTCACATGACAAGACAAGAAATTTCAGAGCGCTATTGTGTCTCCGCCAAGGTTTTGGATGCCTACGAACGATGCCTGGCAGGCAACAAGGATGGCCAAAAGTGCAGTGCTCATCACCATTATACCGAACAGGACCTAGCACAAATCAGCCTGCTTTTAACGCTGCACGATCTTGGCTTTTCCTCTCAGGAGGCTCAAGAATACATGCGTCTATGTCAGTGTAGACATAAAACCTCTCGACGGCGCCTGGCGATGCTGGAAAAAAGGCGGGCTGATTTTCTCGAGGAGATCCATCGGAAGGAAAAGCAGTTGGATCGTTTGGATTATCTGCGTTATCAGCTGATGCTCTCTCAAAACAATGCGGATTCAAATAGCGCGGTATGTGAAAAAAACAATTCAAATTAAGTCTTTATGGAGGGATACAGAATGAAAATACAACAAAAAGAACAATTTGATTCATACAATGTGTTTGGCTTGGGATCGCCCAACGATGCTTATGCACAATTTTTCATCGGGCAATCCTATCTCAATCCGTTGACAGATCCTAAGGCCAGCTCTGTTTTTCTTGCCAATGTGACGTTTGAGCCGGGCTGCCGCAATCATTGGCATATCCACCGCGCCAATAGCGGCGGAGGGCAGATCCTCATCTGTACGGCCGGAGAAGGTTGGTATCAGGAATACGGAAAACAAGCCGTCAGCCTTTGTCCAGGCATGGTGATCTCCATCCCCGCCAATGTAAAGCATTGGCATGGCGCCAAGGCCGATTCCTGGTTCAGCCACATCGCTGTGGAGGTTCCTGGGGAGCAAACAGAAAACCAATGGCTGGAGCCTGTCACAGACGAGCATTATTTTAGCTTAACATAAGGAGGGAGCAAATATGTCTAAAAAACTTGTTGCTTATTTTTCTGCAAAGTACAGTTTACAAGGGACTACACAGGGTAACGGTCTGACGGGAGGATTACCGCCCGTCAGATTTTCCATGTAATGTTCAAGCTGTCGCTTGTGGCGGCAACGGTGGTAATCATCAAATCCACCACCCGCCGCTTGTCGTCAAAGGATACATCGTCCCATGTGTCGAGGTAGCCGGAAATCTGGTTGACCTGTCCCGGGCTGATGGTTTCCACCGTCAGCTCGGCTATCTGCTTCACAAGTTCCTGCTTGCGCCCGTCCAGTTCCGCTATCTTCACATTCACATAGGAGAGCAGGACATTGTTCGCGCCCGTCAGACTGTCCACCAGCTTTTCAATCTCGCTGTCCACATGGAGAAGCTCTACTTGCAGGGCGGCGATTTTGGGATTGGCCTTTGCCGCTTTCTTCCTGCCCGTCAGCGTCTTGTGCTTTTCCAGCTTCTTCACCATCTGCTGGTAAACCACCGCTTCCAGTTCGGAAGTGATGATTTTCCCACAGCCCGGACAGCTTTTATTGTCCAGCCGTTTCGTACAGCGGAGATATTGCCTGCCGGACGGATTGAAGATACTCATAAGCGCATATCCGCAGTTCCCGCACTTGATTTTCCCCGCCAGCCATGTGTGGGTGGCTTTTCGGGCGGACTGGATTTTCATGTTGTTCATCAGCTTCTTGCGGCAAGCCAGCCATATATCCGCCGGAACAATGCCCTCATGGGGAGCCAGCACCAGCATTTGGTCTTTCAAGTCGTTTTTCTTGCTGGGCTTCACATCCCGCCCCTGATACAGATAACAGCCGTTTGTCCCCGTAAAGTCGGCGGCGTCATTGACGATAACCGTACCCTGGCTTTTGAAAAATTCGTACACATCCAAGTCCGCCTGCACATAGACGGGATTGCGTAACATCTGCGCCAGTGTGGGGCGTATCAGTTCCTTGCCGTAGAACAAAATCCCCTGTTCGGCAAAGTACCGGGTAATGTCCC
>ULQP01056378.1_pt1 | contig 10418 bp, 10 predicted proteins | sample 1954571 | NCBI WGS metagenome assembly ULQP01 (sample SAMEA4835657, study PRJEB28245) | human gut metagenome | biome: gut microbiome; material: fecal sample | place: Denmark | collected 2008 | reverse complement strand
AATAAATACTTTTATAATTTTAGAATAAACATGAAAAAATAATTGACAGAATACTTAAAAAATGAACAAAAAAATAAAAAATAAGTGATTGCAATAATCACTTAAACAGAAACCGATGACGGCAAAGTACCGGTACTTCCATATTGAAGCAAAATAGCTATTTCAATATCCAACATTTTAGACGGAGAAATATCCGGAACACCACCTGCATAAATTCCGACATAGTTTGGAACCTGACCGTTTCTATCAATCCATGAAGCAAACCTGTCAGACATATCCACATAATTAGCCTGAGCTATTGAATTTGAATAATCACGACCACTAGGATGAGGTGCATAAGACGGATTTCCAACAGAAATAGTTGCTCCGCTATCTCCATGACCAATCAGGGACACGGATTTTGTTAAAATATAGAGACATTGTGATTTGGATAAGGACAATGACTTATAATTAACCGGGAAATTGCCACCATTATCTTTAATAGCCTGTGCTAATCCAGGTGCTTCAGAAACTGGAAAACTACTTAAAGACAGTGACTGGACTCCGGAATCCCCACTTACAGAAGATGATGATGAAGAAGCATCTGAAGACATCCCCTCATCAGAACCGCTGAACATTCCAGTACCGATAGCTGCAAAAACAACAATCAAAACAACTATCAATGCAACTAAACCTACAATAATTATATTTTTGCTTTTTTCGTCATCTCCTGCAGATGCAGGAACATGACTTAAAGTTCCTTTATTTTTAATTTGACTTCCACAATATTTACAAAATTTTGAATTATCAGGTAAATCTTTTCCACATTTAGGACAAAACATTAAAACTCCTCATTCGTATTTATAAAATTCAACAGACCAACTTACAGTTTCATAATAATCAATATTGAAAGTTTCTGAAGACGATGATTCATAAGTAAGAGAATCATACCTACTTGCAACCGCACTTCTAGAACCCCAATCAACACCAGCTGACTGACCGTTAGAACCTGAAACATATAAATGATTAGTAGCATAATTTTTAATAGGATATGCTGTAATCTTAACCATTATTTTACCTGCAGGAACACTAACCGCCTGGGAACCTGAACCTGAACCCGAATATGAACCGATTAATTTCCATTCACCGGATTTACTTGAGCTGGATTCAGAACTTGAAGTGGAACTAGATTCATCAACTGAAGATGTGGAATCAGCTGAACTATCTGAAGAATAGTCGCTTGACTGATCTGCACCACTTTCATTTAAATTTATTGCAAAATAGCCGATTGCACATATAAGAACAATAATAATTGCAGTTAAACCAACAATCAAATATTTTGTATTATTTCCATCTTTTTGTTGAGTCGGGGCTTCATTTTGCTGGACTAACGATGCACCACAACGAGTGCAAAATTTAGCTTTTTCATTATTTTCAAACCCGCAATTTTCACATTTCATAATATCAAAAAAATTTTAGTTAATCATTATTATTTTTAACACAAGATACATATTAATTTAATTATATGATTTTTAGATTAGGTAATAATCTCTTCAATTAAAGATTCACTAGATGTGCATATAGTTACTTCATTACCTGTGTTCTTATCATAATACACAAACATATATGAACTATATACATCAAAAGGCTCTTTAATCCACCCTTCTGTTCCATCAATGAATTTTCGAGAATATAATGCATCTTTAGACATTTCATTTAGCCAAGACTTTGATTCAAATTTTACTGTAATAAGAAAACAATCATTATCACTATTTTTATAAATATATGTGTCACCACCATCAGTTTCATTTACTTTACTATAACCTGCAGGAATATTAAAATCAACTCCATTGATTGTTTCAATATGTGATGTTGACATAGCTAAAACAATTAATAAAATAACTATTGCTGCGACAATTAATCCACCAATAACAAGCCCATTATTTCCTAAAATCTCATTATCTGATGATTTAATTGTTGGAGATTTATTATTTTTAATATCAAAACCACATTCACTGCAAAAAGTAGCATCATCATCTAATTTTCTGCCACATTTTGGACAAAATTGCATTAATTACACCTTTTTATAAATTTCCATCGTAAAAACACTTTTTAACATTAAAAAACAAAATTGTTTTTATGTTGTGTTTATAATTTATATTCCAATTAAAATATAAATATTTCTTTTTAAAACCGATGCACAGCTTTAAATAAAAGTATAAAAAGTAAAAATAAAAAAAAGATTAAAGAAATTAGTTTCCGAGTGTTTCTCTAATTCCCTTAATAGTGTACCTTGCATAGAGGTAATTTAAGATACTGGCAGCAGCACGTCCGATAGCCAATCCTGCCCAAATACCTATTAATCCCCAGCCCAAATAAATTCCGAAGAAAAATGTGGCTCCGACAGTGAAAATAACTTCCCTTATAATTGTCCAAGATAAACTGATTGTTCCTTTTCCAATTCCCTGATAAAAGAAACTTGAAGCCATCCCTGCACCGGTTAAAGGTAGACAAAGACAGGCTATTTGCAAATATCTGGTTATTTCCGGAACCAAATGTGCAGTTTCAGCAGTATATGCAAATATAGTAGATAACTGAGTTGCAAAAACTACTAAAATAAGAGTTACACATGTTCCAAATATTATTCCAAATTTTGCACCGAATTTATGTGCTCTTGAAATATATTCTCCATTTTTAGCTCCAAATGAACTGCCTACAACTGCTGTAACTGCTGTTCCAATAGCTGTAAGCGGCATTATTGCAAACAAGTATAATCTCTGACCTGATGTAAATGATGCTATTCCAAATTCTCCGGCAATTGAAGAAATAAATATCATATACAAAGACATTGCAATAGACATTACAAGCATATCCATTGATGCTGGAATACCTACTTTTAAAATATCTTTAGCTATGCTGGAATCAAATTTAAATTCACCTAAATTAACATCCACATATGTGTCCTTTTTAACTAAAATCCAATATAATATAACAATAGCTGAGCAGATGGAACTTAAAATTGTTGCAATAGCTGCTCCTGCTGATCCCCATCCTAAAATGTAAATACATATCGGATCCAAAATTGCATTTAATATTACAGAAACAACAACTGCATACATTGCTCTTTTCATATCTCCTTCTCCACGAAGGATACCGCTTGCACCATTTGCAAATATAAAAGCAAATAAACCTAAAAATAGAGGAGTTCCGTATTTAATTCCCTGAGCTAATGACTCGCCACTTGCTCCGTATAATTTAAGCAAGGGTTCCTGAAGAATTAACAATACAATTGTTAAAACTACGGAAGCTATTAAAAAAATCAGCAAAGAATGTGCTGCTGACTGACTGGCTTTCTTATGATTTTTAGCTCCAACAAAACGACTTATACTACTTGTTGCACCACTTCCAAGTCCTACACTTACCCCATTCAATATCATGAAAATCGGAGTTATAAAACCAATACCTGCAATAGCTTCCTGACCAAGCCCTGCTATCCATATCCCATCAATAATATTATATGATGCTGTTAAAAGCATAGAAATCATAATTGGAATCGCCAATTTCTTAACAGCTGTTTCAGGATTACCTCTCATTACTTCAACATTTTTATTAGCCATAATTACCCTATTTCCTCATTTTATCCATTTCTTTTTGAATTTTCTCTTCCATCCAATCATCGTCAAATCTGTCGTGAAGAACAAATACTTTAATATAATGAAATATTAACCAGACTCCCCAAAGAACAGTTACCCATAAAAACCACCACTGGTGTAAATCAGTCCAATTTCCGTGAATTTCTGAAAGATTAATAAAAAATAAACATACATTTACAATAATATAACAGTATAAGTATCTGTAAAATTTTACTTTTTTATTAACAAGGTTTTTAGCTTTTTTATAAAGTATCTCTTCATCCATTATTTAAACCTCATTCATTTACTAAATTGTAACTCTTTCTAGCTACAACCCTTATTACATCCATAGTTTCCTCACTTACTTCAGCAAGTCCGACTGCATTATGCCAGTGATCTGCCTCCCTTTTTAAAACAGGGATTAGTTCATCTCCTTTTTTAGTTAATTTTAAGATATATTTTTGTCTATTATCTTTATTTATTATTCTTTCAATATAACCTTTGTCTTCTAATTTTCTAAGAGTTTTAGCTACAGTTCCTTTACTTTGACAAAATATATCACAGAGGTCCTCCTGTGACAACTCCCTTTCAGAATAATAAATTTTAAGCAGATAATAACACTCACGAATATTAGTCAGTTCCTTTGATTTTAACCTTGCAAACTTAATTCCATTCTAAGATATATTATACATCAATAAGATTAAAGACATTTCATCAAATATATCCTTTTCTTCACCCACACCCATTTTAACCACATTATTTTAAAAAATATCTATTTTTTCTTTATCACTGTTCATTTTTTATCCACATTATTTTAAAATATATGTATTAATTGTACAGTTAAACATATAAATGTTTTTAAGGAAATAACTGTTTAGGCAATCATTTTTTAAATTAAACAATTGCTAAAAAGTTCAATTAAAATATTTCAAAGCTTTTTACCCCCCCAAAAAAAATCAAATCAGCAAATGCCTGAAAAAATTTTGAAAAAAATGTACAACTTCCAAAAAAAAATAACCAAACTTATAAAAATTGTTTCAAAATAAACAGTTGAATGTTGATATAATCAACAGTCCATTCAAAAAAGCCAAAATAAACATCATATATAAAATACAATGAAATATCAACTGAACATATAACAAAATTTAAATAATATAAACAAAATTATAAAAAAATTAAAAAAATAATATTAATTGTGTTAAAGATGACCATAGGAAGAACATATAATAGTACAAAACATTTTATATTATGAGATATAGATTATACTAACATGTCACAAAAAGATGACGAACTTTTGAAATTAACTTCATATGTTGAAATTTCAAAGTACAGAGAAAAAACCTTAAAATCTATTGGAAATAATGTTAAAATACCAACAAATATTGCAAAAGACAGCGGTATTAGAACAAACCATATTTCTAAAGTTTTAAGTGAACTTAAGAGTAAAGAAATTGTAGAATGTATAAATGAAGAAGCTAGAAAAGGAAGATTGTACAGATTAACTGATACAGGTAAAGAAGTATTGGAATCTATAAATGAAAAAGAGGAAGAAAACTGAAACTGCACTTTTCATACTTCCTTTAACAATTACATTTTTCTTTTCTTATGTTTCTTTAAAAAAATTAATTTAAACCCTGTTTTTAATACCTTCTTTTAAAAATTCCAAATTTTCACGATTATTAACATCTGAAGCTTCATCAAAGCTATCAAATAAATAATTAAATATAATCTGATTTTTAACATCCGTTTTCACAGAGTCCATAGACTCGTAACCTATAGAATTATAATCCGGATTTTTTAAATCTTTTTTATATTGCAGTTTAATAGCTTCCCTTAAATCATGATCAATATAATCTTCCAGCTGACCAATTATCTCCCCGGCAAAAGTATTGCCCAGCACCATCAAAACCCCAATTTTTTCATCATCAAAAGTTGTTTCTTCAAGCAAACTTTCAAAAGAAGCATAACGCTGATATCCATGAGGAATAAACCTTCCTTCAACAGTATGAGCACAATATTCATTCATTAAAGCCAAATCATTAGACAAACAATACCAGACAAAACCTTCTAATGTAGAAGACTGCTTTACTTGAAACACATCACAAAGCAAACTTTCAATTATGTCAAACAATAAAAAATGAGTCAGTTCATGAATAATAGTAGCTATCTGAACTGAATCATCCAAACGGTCATCATAATACAAAACATGGCCAAATTCAAATCCGAGTTCTTCACCTCTGGCCTTTGGCCTGCATTCAGCAAATACTCCTGCTATACTTAATATTTTTTCTTTAGGAGTATGACCTGCAATTTTTGAAAATTTTAATTTCCTAAAAATATTTGACAATAATTTACTATAATCTTCATCAGAAATTTCAGCTTTGGCCAGCAATAATTTATTATAATCAGTAAACAGCTTTTCAAAGCTATCAATAGAGACAGGACGAATTTGTTTATTGCAATTGCTGCAATAGCTACTGTCATCTGAATTTAATTCCCCGCAAAATGGACAGATATTATCCATAGCTATTCTATTTCCGCAGTGAGTGCAGTAATTATTTGCTCTAAGATTAGGAGTTCCGCATACATCACATTCTTTCATAACTACACCTTATCTGAAAACATTTCTTATAGATCTTCCGGCATTTGACAATTTAATTTTACGATTCATGGCTTTTTTAATGTTTTTACCACAATTAGGGCAAAATTCAACATCATAATCTACAATTTTTCCACAACTACAAACCAATTTGGATTTAACAAAACGTTTTGGATTCAATTGTCTGTCACAGCTGCTGCAAAATTTTGCAGATATTGGATTTTTAGTTCCGCAAACACAAATTAAAGCTTTATTTTCATTTTTTAAATCAATTCCACAGTCAACACAGAAATCAGCAGTAACATCATTTAATGTAGAACAAAAACATAATTTTTGAATATTTCCATCAGTTTTTTCAAAATTATCTAACGGAAATCCGCAATTACTGCAAAACTGACTGAATTCATCATTTTCCTGTCCGCAAAAACAAAAAATAGGATAATCACATTCAAACTCGAAATTACTGTAAAGATCTTTTAATGGAGTCTCTTCATCTTCAACTAATTTCTTTCCACACATTTCACAAAACAAGTTTTCTTTAGAATTAACATGCCCGCATTCACAGCTAACGGTTGTAAATGAAAATGTAGGTTTTGGTTGGGATTTGAAAATTCTTCTTATTTTACTATGTGTTCTTTTAACACCGCAATGATAACAGTAGTCATTTTCTTTTAAATTCAGATATCCGCAGGAACAGACTTCATATTTCAAATCTTTTCTGGTGCTTTCAATATAAGGTGAAAAGTCTATATCCAAATCAAAAAATCCGATGTCGTAAATTGGAAGCGTAAACATATAATCATCACCAGCATCTACAAAAGCTGTTCTAGCTCCACAGCCTTTACAGTACTCTTCATTAAGTGATAATCTTTTGCCGCAATTGCCACAGTAGTTTTGTAAAACCATATGCATCATCATTTAGTCAAGTAAAGATAAATTCTTCTTAAAATCCATCCTATAATCCCTGTAGGAATTACGAATATTCCTGCTATAACTATACTTGCACAAATCAACAGCAAAATCGCAACAACAGGATTAACCGCAAATTCACTTGAAAAAAATTCAGAATCTACAAATAAGGAAATATAAACAGAAACTGCAAAAAAGAAAGCAGCTTCCATTGCTAAAATTACTCTTAATTTGCTAATCCTGTATTTATTTTTTCTCTCATCAAATATATGAAACAATTTGAATTTAAAAGTTGGTTTAGTATGCCCATTATCTTTAAAATGTGATTCATTAAATGTATTATTAACCTTTTTCTTTTGTGAAATTTCACTTGTTTCTTTTGAATGCATGGAATTCATAATTGAATTATGTTTTTTAATTGTATTAATGTCCATGTCAACAAAAGAATTGCCACATTTTACACAAAATTTGGCATAATTAGCATTTTCAAAACCGCATTTAGGACAATATTTCATTTTAAAGTTCACTCATATTTCTTATTTCATTAACAAATTCACTTAAAACTTCTTCCCCTAAACCTTCAATGTATTTTATAGATCCGGCACATTCATGGCCTCCGCCGTCAATACCTGCTGAAGGTATCATTTCAGCCAGTTTAGGAACAATATTATTGACGCTAAATCCAAATCTTTCATTAACAGCATCAGTAGCTCTTATTACACCAAAATCAGGACCATGCCCTAAAGTTATAATTGGTTTATCCTCACCTAATGCCTGAACTACACTATCATGAACAAAACCACAGGTTTTTCCAGGAGCAGGGAATGTAAATTTATGAGCATATTTTTCAACATCAATCATATTGAAGTAAATGCCATTCTCAAAATGAGTTTTTTCAATATTAGGAATAGCTGCTTTAAGCTGAGTGTCAACACGTTTTAAATATTCCTTGTATAAAGCATCAATCATCTTTTCATGCTTATCAATATTGTCAACAGCTAAAATAGTGTCCATAATTCCCCTACCATTCATGAACCTAAGGAAATAAGCTTCAAAGTCAACACATTCAGCTATTTTAGCTAAATGTTCTTTAGTAAATCCTTTTTCTGCTGCCAATTCAAGGTATTGGTAAACTTCACCACATTCAGCATGATCTCCCAAAGCTGCAATAGCCGGAAGATGTTTGATTAAATCTTTAATTTCAGGATTTATAATATGTGCCACTTCAGTAGCCAGTGCTCCTGCAGTTAGCTGAGAATCTCCTCCAACCAGATAAGGGTTTACATGAGTGTCAACATATTCATCAACAGCAACAGTTCCGCCAACAATTTCCCCGTCTTTTTCCTCTTTAGTAATTAAATCTCCAGGAGAGTGATGGTCTATTACTACAACTTCCACATCATAAATTTTAGCCTGCATCAAAGCTACAATGTCCTCTTCTGTAGAACCATTATCCAGCAAAACAATTAACGGCAATTTTTGACCGTGTCTTTCCTTGTCTTCAAGAGCAAAGGACAAATCCTTAACTACATCTTCCAATTCATAAAACGGAGCTTTACTTGGAGATCTTTTGAAATAATAATACTGAGCATCATTACTTGGATTTACCTGTTCGACAAGAGGAACAATAGCTTTTTCCATAGCTACTCCTGAACAGATACCGTCTGCATCGTTATGATGTCTTAATAAAATAGATCTGCCATCTAAAATAGCTCTCCTAATTTTTTGAGCTGCTTCCCTCATTTTAGGTTTCAATCTGTTTAAAACATCACTTTTAACCAGAAAATCAACATCATCAGGTTCTGCCCTTTTATTTAATGCATCTTCAATTAAATCCTGAAGTTTGGCTTTTTTCTCACCTTCCAATTTGGAAATAGACTGAGATTCAATTTGAGGCTTGCCTCCATGCTGATTAACTTCACCTAAAACTTCCACAGCATCTCCAACATCAATATCTGGATATGTTCTAACTCCAGCTTCATCAAAAGCAGCTACCCATGTAATATTTGATTCATCAGTAATTGTAAAAATAGTCGGTCCTGAAGTTTGCTGAACCTGTAGAACTTCACCGTCAACACGAACCAATTTGCCCATTTTTTCTTCCAAATCAGAAATAATGGTTCTTGGAATGCTTTTTGTCTGTTTTACAATATTGTAATTTTTAACATATGCTGGAGCCAAATCAATTTTTCTTTCCCTTGATTTAATAGCCGTTATAAATACAATAACATCATCTCCAACTTTATAATTAGAGATATCTCCCCTCATAAGTCCCCAGACATTATTATTTAATGTTACAAAAGCACCATATTTTTCAACACGGGTAACTCTGCCTTTATAAAGTCTATCCTTGTCCATATCCCTCATTTGACATAATGAATCCAAGACATAAACATCTTTAACTTCGTTTTCCATCTCCCGTATTTTATCACGTTTCATTCTATCTTCCTTCCTTTTGGTATGGCAATCTCTACATAAATCATATTTTTCACTGATTGGTTTGCCGCAGTCATTACATACATTAATCTGACCGCTGCCATGACAATTAGGACATTCTTCAAAAACTTCAATCTGACCTTTTCCATGACAAACTTCACATGGAATATCCTGATCTGCCCCTAAATCAAATTTAGCTTTCGCATTACTATTAACTCCTTTAAAATGATTTCCTACATCAAAGGAATCTTGGTAACCAGTTCCGCCACAGCTATCACAGTCTTTATAATCTACAACTACAGAACCTGTTCCTCTACATTTTGGACACTTTTTTTTCAATTTAAAAACCTCATTTTAAAGTAAAAATTTTATCTAAATAAATTTGGATTATCATTAACTAACTTATTTCTTGCATTTTGATACTGAATAGCTTCATCCATTAAGCTATTTGCCTTATTACCATAACTACTTCCAGTAGAATTATCATTATTTTTAAAATAATAAATAGCATGAACCAAATTAGATGCAGCATCCTGTTTTAATTCCACTTCATCAATAGCAGTAGCTAAGTATTCTTTATGAACTTCATTAAAATTATAACTACCATTCTGTATATCTGACAAATCTCTGGAACTTTTATTAAAATCATCACTTGCATAAAGTGCTTTTTCTAATGCTTCATCATAATTTTTATTATTTATTAAATTTACAGCATCATTATACTCTTTATCACCATTAGATATATTATCGCTTATTTCAGCCATTGAATTATCAAGAGAATTCATAGAAAATCCAACATAGACAATGGCTATAGCTATTATAACTAAAAGAAAAATAAAAACTAATGCTCTCTTATAGTCTGA
>ULQP01011535.1_pt1 | contig 10499 bp, 10 predicted proteins | sample 1954571 | NCBI WGS metagenome assembly ULQP01 (sample SAMEA4835657, study PRJEB28245) | human gut metagenome | biome: gut microbiome; material: fecal sample | place: Denmark | collected 2008 | reverse complement strand
ACGAAATATGGTACTGCGGACACTACCATATTGATAAACAGATTGATAAAGTCAATATGATGTGTAATGAAATAAGACCGCTCCATTTGCAGTCGGCGGATAGAAAATAGTCGTGAAAATGTTTTCTTGAAATGAGATAAAAACCTCTCGTATGTTATACATAGAACATATGGGAGGTTTTTAACTATGACAGATTTACTGGATATATTAAACTACGGGGTTTGAAACCGGTATGTCCAACAGCATAGGCAGAGGCGCCGTTGAAAATATAATAAAGAATACCGTATACGAAAAATATAATATTGACGGGAAGGCAATGAAGGACTTTTCAAGACTTTCGCCTACCGAGATGATTTCGGATTTCAAGGGTTCTGTTTGCGAGCTTGGGCGTATAAGAGAGGACTATAAAAACGGTATATATACAAAGGCGGATATAATGCTTTATCTTCAAGGGCAAAGGGTGAAATTTCCGGCAAAATGCTTGAAATCGGCAGCTGCCGGAAAAGTATTCTTGAGGATATTCTGCTGCGTTCCTTCGGCGTTAAACCGTCAGACTTTTCCAATGTTAAAACCTTTAAGGACTTAATAAGCGTATTTGAGGAAGATAAAGAAATTAAGGGGGAAACCGAAAGCGAGATAAACCCCGATACAGAAACGGATACGGACAAAGAGCCCGATATACCCGAAAACGATGCGCTTGCCGACGCGGAGCTGAACGAAAACGACGCCGAAAATATAAAAGAAACAGAAAATATGTCGGAGCGTGAAAACGAGGAACAGCAGGAAGATACAGAACCCGATACGGATATAACCGATGCCAATGAAGAAATTACAGACATAGATAATCTACACGAAGCCGAACAGGATTTGGTTACCGATACGGACATTCCCGAAGAAGCTTTAGACGAACCCGAAAAAGAAACAAAAGACCCGACAGGCGACGAAACAGAGGTCGAGGAAAATTACGAAGAACCGGAGTCCGAAACCGACAGTTATGAGGCAAAGAAAACTGATGAGGGCGGATATGCCGATGATTATGATACGGAGGACGAGGAAGAACCGGAGAATTCCGAAGAACCCGAAAGTAAGACGGAAGAAGACGGCGAACTTGAACCCGAAATTCAGTATGATGACAGTGGGGAATACACGGATATTACAGACGAACAGGATATAACGGCAGACCAATCGGACAACATAGAAGATAACGACGACAGTGGTGATTATGATATGCCCGACCAAAGCACGGAAGAAAAAGAGAACGAGCGTTCAGACGCCGTTTCCGAAGAAGACGGGGAATACGAAGAAACCAAAAATTTCGATTCGGATAATACAGATACCGAAATAAGCGAGAAAGATATTTCCGAAAATGAGGAACTTATGGATGCCGAGGATATTGAAGCAGACAATGATACAGATACCTTTGCCGAGGATATAATGAGCACCGACCCGCAGGAGTTTGAGGATATGCTTGATAGCAGCGCAGAGGAGTTGTCCGGCGAAAACATCACTTATGACAGAGAAGATCTCGGAGATTATGAGGATATGGGGGATTTCGATTATTTGCAGGAATCGGATATTGAACCCGGCGAGCCCGAAGACCCGACAGACGCGGAATTTTCACCTGATAGCGCGGCAGAGGATATAGGGGAAATAGCAGAGGAAATAGGCGAGGCAGCGGAAGAGGGCGAGGCGATTATTGCGGCATTATTGTAACTGCTGTTGCAAGAAAGTTAAAAATATGTTATACTGTCATTAGCTTTTAATGCTGAAATATAAAACGGAGGTTTTGTAAGATGAACAAAACAGAATTTGCAGCCGCAGTTGCCGAGGCTGCCGGCGCAAGCAAGAAGGACGCAGAAAACATTATTAACGCTGCTTTAGCCCAGATTGAAAAATCGCTTGTTGAAGGCGATAAGATTCAGTTTGTAGGCTTCGGAACGTTTGAAACCCGCGAGCGCGGCGAGAGAACCGCAAAGAATCCGCGCACAGGCGAGCAGATTACCGTAAAAGCCGCAAAGGTTCCGGCTTTTAAACCCGGCAAGGCTCTGAAAGACGCTGTAAACAAATAAAAAAGCAAAACGTGTGCAGCTGTCGGTTTGATGGCTGCACATTTCTTATCAGTGAATTTGACCTATATTTCTAACTACATAATATTAAATATAAAGATTTAATTATGGGAGTTTAGAAGAGTATGCAAATAAAAAGAAGGTAAGTAAAATGACTGTATTGGCTATACCTAAAAAGAATTCGTACATTGTAAAAAAAGGACGGTGCAGAGAAAATCATTGACAGTAAACTCGGCAAATCAACAGAAAATACGATAATGGAAAATGCGGCGATTTTTGCACGCAACAATATCGTTAAAAAGTAATTTTATCGGCGGCGGATTGGATGAGTAAGTGCGGTCAGGATATAGAAATCAGTATTCGGGTATTAGATGAAAATACCAAGAAATATGCCGAGGATTTTAAATGCGGCAATGAAAATATAGATTACTATTTCAATAAAGAGGCTGTGGATGATACCACATCAGTTACATATCTTTATATAGATAACGCAACAGATAAATTAGTGGCTTGCATAACATTAGCATGTTCGGCAATTTTTACTGCCGAGAAAACGGAAGAACAGTTTTCTACGATACCTTCGGCTATGGAAATAAAGTATTTGGCTACGAATGAAGAATATCAGCATATGCCTTATTATAGTAATAAGAGCCGTCCGTCACTTAGTGATTTAATGTTTGATTACATGATATCGTATATGTCGAAAATATCACATGAAGTGATAGGGTCGGCAAAAATAGTGCTGTATGCCGTTCCGCAAGCTGTCAGCTTTTATAAGCGCCACGGATTTAAGGAATTCGGAGATACTATGTACGGTGACGAAGGTTGTTATGTTGAAGGCTGCAAACCAATGTATTTGGATTTGAATGTCTGACCATACAACATAATTACACTGCTATTGGCTTGGGCGAAAGCTCCGTGGTCATCGAAAACGGGGAGCATATTCCCTGTATGTGAGGAATTACCTCACAATATTAAATTACCGTTTATTCTTAGGAATAGGCGGTATTTTTTTGCGCAGTTTTCTTGAAACCTCTTAAAAACCAGAGGTATTTTGTTATTATACCGAATTATATTTATGAAGGAGAGGTTTAAAATGAAACTGAAAGGCACGGTTACCCATATTTTTGCCGAAAAGGAAAGCGGTTTTAAAATCATAGTCATAGACGTGCGGGATATTAAAAGCATTGAGGCTGACAAAAGAAACCCGGATTTTCCCGGCAGCGTGACTGTTCTCGGAATGCTTAAAGGCGTTAAGGAAGATTATGTTGTTGAAGTGACGGGCAAGTGGGAAAAGCGGCGGAACGGAAACTATTTTCCCTGGCAGTTTAAGGCGGCAGACTATATCGTTTGCGAATTTGAAACGCCTGTTTTAATGCAAAGGTTTTTGTCTTCGCTTAAAAGCATAGAACCGGAAACGGCAAGAAGAATAATGAGAATTATCCCCGACCCTCAGAAAACAATAAAGGAAAATCCGACGGTGCTTACGGGTATCGGCGGGATAAGCTCCGAGCGCGCGGCGAGAATAAGAGCCGAATTTTTTGAAGAAAAGGAAAAGCGACCCGTACTGCCTGTACGAAAAGGGCTTTGCTTCCTTTAAAATGTGCGACAGAATAGGAAACGACTGCGGGATAACGCCGTATGCGATGTGCCGAATGAAATGCCTTGTGCGCGCGGTGCTTAAAACAAAAGCAGGTGCAAAGGGACATACATTTTTACCTGCCGACCTTTTAACGGAAGAATGCAATGCCTTTTTAAAGGAAAACGCGGCAATTGAAAGCGCAGTTACTAAGGAAAGGTTTGAAACGGTGCTTCATAACCTTGCAGCCACCGGCGCGGTTGTATATGAAAGCGGAAGATATTATCACCCAGACAGATACAAAAATGAAAGGGATACCGCTGAAATTCTTTTAAAAAGAATCGGGCATAGATCCCGTTATGCGAATGTATCGGAAGATGCTTTAAACGACTGTATTTCGGCGGCGCAGTATGAAATAGGAATAACGCTTGACGAAACGCAAAGAAACGCGGTTATAACCGCGATAAGAAATAGCACAACCGTTATAACGGGCAGCCCCGGCAGCGGAAAGACCACTATACTTAACTCATATATCAAAGCCGTGGATATGCTGTCCGAAAGGCTCGGAATACCGAAACCCGAAATTGCCCTTGCCGCGCCTACGGGAATGGCTTCAAAGCGTATGTCGCATTCGACCGGCAGAGAGGCAAAAACCATTCATAAGCTGTTTGATATAGGCTACGATTCACTGGACGGAGAAAGCCGCTGCCGGAATTTAAACGCGGATATTATAATTCTCGACGAGGTTTCTATGCTGGATATAGATACCGTAGGGTATATTATGCGTTCTTTAAGCGATGAAACGGTTTTAATATTGGTGGGCGATGTAAACCAGATACCCTCTATAGGTCCCGGCAATGTGCTGGCGGATATTATAGAGTCGGAATGTATTCCCGTAGTAAGACTTGAACATTCCTACCGTCTGGGCGGCAGAAAGACTATTCTTGAAAACGCCAAAAGGATAAACGCGGGCAATGAGGAGCTTATAAGAAACAGACAGGACTTTGTTTTTTACTCCGTTAAGGATAAACCGTCCGACAGGGAATGTTTAAGACTTTGCAGAGCCGTGGAGCGAATATTCTGCGAGGAATATCTATCCGGCGGTCAAAACCCTTACAAAGTTCAGGTCATTTCTCCGCTTAAATCCAAAACGGCGGCTTCGGTGGATGAGCTTAATACCGTGCTGCAGAAAATTGCCAACCCCGAAATAAACGCCGATGAACAGATAAAGGTGGGCAAAGCTTTGTTCCGTAAGGGAGATAAGGTTATGCAGATATCCAATAACTACGATAAAGGCGTATATAACGGCGATGTCGGCAGGATAACGCAGGTTTCCAAAAGAAAGTACGTTGTTCAGGTGGATTTTCAGGGCGTTTCGGTTGAATATTCCGGTGCGGAGCTTGAGCAACTGAAACACGCCTTTGCCACAACCGTTCATAAGGTGCAGGGCGGGGAGTACCCGGTGGTTATTATGGTAATAACCGGATTTCATTCGATGATGCTTATAAGAAACCTGTTTTATACCGGCGTTACCCGCGCAAAGGAAAGAATGATAATAGTAGGCGACAAAGACGCCGTACGTTATGCGATACGCAATACCAAAGGCACTAAAAGATTTTCGGCGCTTTGCGGGCTTTTGAAAAGAAAAAATGAGAATGAAAAAATAAAGGAGCAACCGTGATGATTTGGAAACAGAATACAGAGCTTTCGCAATATAATCTTTTCAGGGAAAACGGATACAGCGCTTTCTCGGCAGTCGCTTTGTGCAAAGCCGGAATAAAAACGCTTGACGAGGCGGACGAATTCCTGAACGGCGACGAGCTATGCGATTTCAGACTTATACGCAATATAGATAAGGCAACTGATATTATTTGGAAGCATATTTTTGCTCATAACCGTATTTGTATATTCGGCGATTACGACGCTGACGGAATAAGCGCGTCAGCCGTTATGTTTTTAGCGCTTAAAAAAATGGGCGCAGAGGTATGCGTCAGACTGCCCGACAGAATTGAGGAAGGCTACGGCATAAGCAAAAAAGCAATTAAAGAGCAGGCGGAGTGCGGCGCAAAGCTTTTTGTTACGGTAGATAACGGAGTGCGCGCTGTGGAAGAAACAGAGTATGTAAAGAAATTAGGCTTGGATATTGTAATACTCGACCATCACGAGCCGGGAAGCGTGCTGCCGCAGGCGGATGCGCTTATAGACCTGCATATCGAGGGCGAGACTTACCCATATAAAGAACTGACGGGTTCGGGGCTTGCTTGGAAGGTTGCGCACTGTATGCTTGAGCAAATAGGGGAACACGATTTCGCGCTTTCACTTGCAGATATTGCGGCTGTCGGCACAATAGGCGATGTAGCGCCGCTTAACGGAGAAAACCGCGTGATTGTGAAAAGAGCCTTAAAGCGTATGCGGGATTCTTATTATGACAGACCCGGTATAAGAGCGCTTATGGGAGATATGTCGCATATAACAGCCGAGGATATTGCCTACCGTTTGGCGCCGTGCCTTAACGCTGCGGGCAGGCTTAACGTAAAGGGCGCTGAACTTTCCCTTATATTGCTGCTTGAAACTAATCCTTTGACTGCGGCGGAGCTTGCCGTAAAGGCTTTAAGCATAAACGAGAAAAGAAAGCAAATGCAGGCGGCGGCATACGGTCAGATACGCGAAGAGGCTGAAAAACTTGTTAACGCAGGGGATAAAGTGCTTGTTTTATGCACGGAAAAAGCGCCGAACGGAATAGTGGGTCTGCTTGCAGGAAATTTAAAGGAAGAATTCGGCAGACCAGCAATAGTTTTTGCCTTTAAAACGGATAAGGACGGCAAAACGGTGCTTACGGGCAGCGCAAGATCGGTTGAGGCTTTTCATATTCTGAACGGTATAGAGAAGTGCAGAGAGCTTTTGCTAAGCTACGGCGGACACGCTATGGCTGCGGGGCTTTCGCTCAAACCCGAAAACTTTGAGAGCTTTCGTCGCGCAATTCAGCTAACCGCAAGTAGCCTTACAGATGAGGATCTGCAGCCTACCTGCTTTTGGGACATACAATTAGAACAGTCCGAATTAAGCGACGAACTGTTTGCCGAGGCAGAACGCCTTGAGCCGTTCGGTGCCGGTGCAATGAAGCCGATTTTAAAAACGGAAGTAAAGCTTTTGGAAAATGAAGAGCATAAATTTATAGGGCAGAACGGCAAGCATATAAAGTTGTTTGCCGACGGGTTTTCGCTTATAGGTTTTAATCTGGCGGAAAAGTATATTGAGCTGTCATTGCCCGATAAGATAACCGCTTACTCAACCTTAAACGAAAACTATTTTAACGGCGAAAAGCACAAGCAATTATCTTTACTGGATTTTTCCGCATAAGAAAGCGTGGTGAAAAGGCATGGCGGGAAAGACAAATACCAAGCAGATATGCGTTTATAAAACACAGAGGGCTTTGCTTGAGTTTATGGACGACACAAGATATGAAAAGGAGCCTATGGCGTCGCCGCACACGCTTATGTCGAGAATAAGGCTGAACGCCAAGGATTACAGCAAGGGCACGGGCGAGAATGCCGTTGACGCGTTTTATAACCTATCGGCAGAGGAGTTTTTTCAGTTGAACGACGCCGTAATAAAGGCAAAGACCGTAACGGCAAGAGAGCTTGCAATTTGCAAACGTAATATTGAACGGCTGCAAAAGACTTTAAAATGCACAGGGGATAATGCTGCTTTAAATGAGCTTAAAGACCTATGCTCGCAGTTTTCGGAAAGCCCGAATGAAATATTCAAGGAAGCGGGAGAAAAGATAAGCGGAATACTCTCCCGCCTTAAAGGAACGCCGGATTCGGATGATGTAAGCGGTGCGGCTCTTTTGGAAAAAGCAACCGCCGAATACGATGAGGCAAAGTCGCAAAAGGAAATATATTCCAACATAAAAATTCTGAATTACGACAGATATGTGAATCCGGAAAATGCGGAAGAGCGAACCGTGACAATGCTGAAGGTCACATATAATCCCCAAAGGAATTATCCTTATGTGCTGACGGTAGCAAACGGTTGGGCGGTGCCGCTTATTACAAAGCTGAAAGGCGTTATAATAAAAGAGGGGAGCACAAGGCTTACAGATAAGGTGGTAATATCCCTTGACGAGAGGAAAATGCTTTCAATGCTCGGAACGGTGGATTCTTTCTTAAAGGCTATGACGGCGTATGCGTTAGGTCCGTATTTTGAAACGGTCACTAACCCGATTTTATACTCCGGTGCATACGGGGATTAAATTAAAAACGGTTGACGGACTAAAAATCCTGTCAGCCGTTTTGTTTTCTTGAAACAGCATAAGAATTCCCCGTATAACCTTAACATAAGGGGGGAATGAATGTGAAGCACAGTTATTTAAAGCCTTGCAGATTTGAAATATATAAGGCTGCGCTGCCTAAAATCGGCGGATCGGTATGCTGCGGATTCCGACCGGTTCTTGTGGTGCAGAACGAAAAAGGAAACAGCAATTCAGATACGGTTATAGTTACGGCAATTACGGGAAAGCAAAAGCCTTGGCTGCCGACTCATGTTGAAATAGGGCGCGGCGAGGGGCTTGACAGGGTTTCTACGGTTATGTGCGAGCAGATACGAACGCTGCCGGATTATATGCTTGTAAAGAGAATAGGCACAGTCAGTGATTCGGATAAGGTGCGGGATATAAATTATGCGCTTGCAAGGTCGCTCGGACTGACTCTTAACGGTTGGTAATTGGCGGATAAGGTAAAACTTATTCGCAGATTATAATAAATTTATGAAGGAGTTTTTTTAAAAATGGAAAAAGGATTATAACGGTCACATAATACGAGAAAGAAAATACGGAGGATATTTATGAAAGCTATAAGTTACGGTAATTCCTATGAAATTTTTGACGATTCACTGAAAACATACGAAAAGCTGCCGCCGCAGAATTATATTGTGCGGTTTGCAAAGGAGAAAGGGTTTTTCCTTGAAAAATACCCGGATATGGAAATAAAAGAAAGCAAAATTTACGGCATACATGCCGAAAAGGTCAAAAAGGTATTAAAAACATTTACTTCTTTTGAAAGAAACCTCGGCGTTATTTTAAGCGGGGATAAGGGTATAGGCAAATCTCTTTTCGCAAAGCTTGTCTGTATTGAGGCTATTGAAAAAGGGTATCCCGTCATAGTTGTTGACAGATATATTCCGGGCATAGATTCATACCTTAACTCGATAGAACAGGAAGTAGTGGTTTTATTCGATGAATTTGATAAAACCTTCTGCAATAATGACAATAACGGCATATCTCCGCAGACTTTAATGCTGAGTTTGTTCGACGGTATATCCGTTGGCAAAAAGCTGTTTCTTATTACCTGCAATGAAATAAGAAAGCTGAACGATTACCTTATTAACCGACCGGGCAGATTTCACTACCATTTCAGGTTCGATTATCCGTCTTACGAAGAAATACGGGAATATCTGCAAGATAAGCTTGAAGAAAAGTATTACGGCGAAATAGAAGGCGTAGTGGCATTTTCAAGAAAGGTAAATCTAAATTATGACTGTTTAAGGGCAATAGCGTATGAAATTTCAAACGGGCAGACATTTAAGGAAGCAATAAAAGATCTTAACATTGTTAACGTTGAAGCGGTAAGATATGAGGCGGTACTGCATTTTGAAGGCGGCACGACATTGTCTGCACGAGGCGTGTATATTGACTTTTTTTCTCAGGAAAAGGCGGGAGCATATCTTTACGACAATTTGGGGAACAGCCCTTGCAGAGTCGCTTTCGATGTGAAAAACTGTATTTTTGACGGCAGGCTTATGACTAATGTTGTTAAAGCAGAGGATCTGAACATAGAGTTTGGCTGCTATGATGACAGCGATAGCGAAACCACCGAAAAGTTCAAGCAGCTTAAACCGTCTTATCTTACGGTTACGCGCGAAACGAATACGAATATTCACTATGCGGTTTAATGTTAATAATACGGTTTTATTAGCTTTAATGAAAAGTATTACCCCGAAAAGCTTGCCGACTGCAAAAGATATGTGTTATAATGCCGATATAATGCGACACCACTGAATTACAATAAGGAGATTATTTAACGTTTCATATTAGGCGTTCGGTTTTCTGAAGGGCGTACTAAAATTTACGATGTTAAACCGCTGTTTGATAAAATACCGGTATTTGCCGAGTTGAAAGACGGAAACAGGTTTGAAGATGTATATGTTGATGTCGGCGGAAACGGTATTGCGTGGAATGACCGCATTGATCTTTCGTGTGAGGAATTATGGGATAACGGCATTTTGGAAGTGTAAAAGAAAATGTCAAGAGCGCTCGGTAAAACCGGGCGCTTTTGCTTTGAAATTTCGTGAAAACAGGCGGCAATAAAATCAGAAATTTAAAATCAGATAAAAGATATTGTAAATCGGATAAAGATTAGCTGTTGTGCAACCTGCCGTATTATGTTAAAATGATTTCGGTAAGGTGGGAGAAGTATGCGGCACATAACGATAGGCAGAAAATATAACGAAGGCAAGGTTGCAAAAATTGAGTGCGTTAGAAATGACCGACTTCAAAACATTGATATAAAAGGTAAATGCTTTGATGCGTTAAAATCACTAAGCCTTAATAACATGAAAGATATATTGATTAAAGCAAATAAGGCAATAAACAAATTGAAGGATTAAATTCTTAAAAAAGAAAGAAACGAGGAATGTGACATGGGAAAGACTACTAAAGAAATAGCAGATGAGATATTAGATAGAAACAATAGTGAAAATTATATAAAGGAAAGAAAACCTAAATCGCCAAAAATATTATTATTTTTACTTATTGGAGACCGCCGAAAATTTTGTGTAAAAGCTGAATAAGAGAA
>ULQP01002172.1_pt1 | contig 10622 bp, 6 predicted proteins | sample 1954571 | NCBI WGS metagenome assembly ULQP01 (sample SAMEA4835657, study PRJEB28245) | human gut metagenome | biome: gut microbiome; material: fecal sample | place: Denmark | collected 2008 | reverse complement strand
GTGGTCGGGGTAGGCTCAACCGGAGTGGTCGGGGTAGGCTCGACCGGAGTGGTCGGAGTAGGCTCAACCGGCTTCGGAGCTTCCATAAAGATGGGGTACAGGTAGATACCGCCTACCAGGCTGCCAACCGGGAATGCACCAAGGCCGCTGGTGCCCAGTTCAGTAGCATCGGCGCCCAGGACAAAGTGCTCTTTGCCCCAAACGTCCCAGCCCTTGAACTCCCAGCCCTCGTTTGCGATAACGGTGGGCAGAGTGATCGGAGTCTCCTCAAACTCGGCACGGTTCAGATAAGTCAAGGCAACATTGTCGGGATCGCTCTCGAAATGGCCCTTGGTGGTGTCCATAAAAATGGTAACATCCACCACGCGCACACAGGAAGCGCTGTCTTCGCTTGCAGCTTCGTCAGCGGTGTTGTCCTGTGCAGCCTCCTCCACTACTGCGGGTGCAGCAGCTTCCTCGGTGGTCTCGGTTTCTGCATACGCCGATACAGGCAGACAAACTGCCAAGGCAACAGCCGTAACCAGCGTAAGCAGACGTGAAAACCTGCTCGTCTTTTGCATAATTTTACTCCCTTTCCAAAATTATATCCCAAACGCAAAGGTACGGATTGCTGTTGCCTTTGTGCCCAGAATTCAAATAAAAATTTTACGCCCCGGCCGGCCAGCGGGCTGGAAGCAGCGGGTCCGGATTGATGATAACTTCATCCGCCATCAGCGTTTCCCCGTCCCGCAGCGGGCGTGCCATAATCAGCAGGCGGGCATCCGACATTTCATAGGTACAGGTACACAATGTCAAAAGCCGTTCGTCTGCGCGGGCATAATCGCCCGTGGTATAAAACGCGCGCTTGGCCACTTCATCCAGGTATTCCTGCTCTGCCGCATCATCGGCAAAGTTCACATACTGGTTAAAGTGGAACACATCGCCATCGCTTTCGCGCGTGGTAATTGCATAAACTGCCACGATCTTGTAGTACTGGCCACCGTTCAGGCTGTCCAGCTCAATGACCGGGTGTTCCTGATAATATTCCGGCTCGCGGTAATTTTGCAGGCTGGAAAACCGCACCGTATCCCCCACGCCCATGTTGTGGCCGTACAGGATCAAATGGCGGCTTTGCTGGATATCACACTCATAATCCAGGTACGGCAGGCCCAGGTCATCCCAGTTGCCATCCAGGTCGTGCTTTAAGTAATAGCTGTTGTCCCCTTCTCTTTGCATCACCGGCAGGTCAACATCGGTATCATCGATCTTGATCCAGCCAATCACTTCGGGGTTACGCTCCAGCAGTGCGGTAAAATCCCGCGGTTCCGGGGTAACGGCGGGCTGCACGGTGGGGGCCGCGGTAACCTGCGGCTCCGGCGTCTGCTCTGGTTCTGCAGTCTGCACTACCGGCGGGCTCTCGCTCACCATCTTGCGCTGCTGCAGCCAGTTGGGCAGTTGCAGTGCCGCCATAGCAATCAACGCCGCTGCCATACCGGAGCAAAACACCCCTGCAAGAATGCGCGACTGCTGGCTCACAGAGCTGCCTCCACAAAGTAGGCATCGCCTTTGCTGCCATCGGTCTTGTATTCCTGATACGCAATGGTGCAGCTGGTGCTGCCATCGGGGATTTCAGCCATCAGCCAGTCGCTGCGCTCCTGGCCGGGGGTCAGCTCATAAGCATACGGCATCATGGTATCATCCACTGCGTTCAGGCAGGTGCCGTAATCGCTGTCGCCCTCGCCCCACTGGATTTGGAAATCCTGCAGGAACATCGTGTAGGTCTGGCTGCTGGTGTTCTTGATGTTCAGGCGCATGCGCACCAGGCATTCGCCGTCCGGGATATCAATGCCGGGGTAGCTTTCCACCAGGCTGACATCCGTAATGGAAAAGTCAAACAGTGCCGTGCTGACCGTTTCGCCTGCCGTATTGTTATGTGCGTTTGTTTTACCGCAGGCGGTCAGCAGCAATGCCATACCCAGCACAGCTGCAAGGCCCGGCGCTGCCAAAGTCCGTCTCATGCTATGTTCTCCTACTTTTCCGTGTTGCCATTGCACAAGTATTTAACATCTGTTCAACGTTAAAAATACAGGGCAATGTACAGCTATCATATTATCATGCCGCGCTTGTTTTGTCAATCAAAAAAGCACGGTCTTCTGCAGTCTGTTTTGTCATTTTTGTTGTTGAGCTGATGTTGTGTAGGGGTAGTATAACTGCGCGGCGGCATGTTTTATGCATTGGCAGCGTTTCTCTGCGGCGGCCAGAGGGCTGGCTGTTCCACCGGTCGTTTTTCTGTTTGGTACACATGATACCTTGCTCTGTAGGGAGCTGTCTTGACCATTCCGGAGCTTTGGCACATCTGCCATAATGAGATTTGCCGCAAGGTTTGTCTGCGGTGTCGGGGACGCTGCTCCCCTACTGTGGGGCAAGGTATATCACACATTTTTATTGTACGGTCGGGCCGCCTTCAGTGGGGGGCGGGTGACCCCGCCCTACCATACAAAAAACTGCACAGCGTTTGGGCTGTGCAGCTTCATCAAAATTATCGTTTTGTCAGCAGGAGCTTATTCCGTACCTGAACTATCCTGCGTATCCCCACCGGTATCCCCGGTATCAGCTTCAGGTTCGCTCTGGGCATCGGTCTGGTCGTCCGCCGCGCTGTCCGGTTCAGCGGTGCCGTCGGCGGTATCACCTGTGGGATTGCCGGTATCGGCCACGGTGGAATCCAGGTTGTTCTGCACCAACTCCTGCGGGTCACCGGAATTGGTAGTCGGGGCTGCGGTCGAAGCAGACACTTCGGGCTGCATATCGCTTTCCTGCAATGCACTCAGATACCACTTACGACCCTCGCCGCGGGTGAACACATAGTCCATATACTTGGTCGGCTCCGTGGGGGCGGTCAGGTTGATCTCGCCGCTGGAGCTATTGTTGATGGTGGGGATATAGCCAACCGTCACATAGGTCTTGCCGCTCTGGGTGGAAATCTTTTCCACTTCCGGGGTATACATAGCCACCATGCTGGTAACAGGAACCAGATAGCCCTGCTTTTCCTCGTCATAGGTATAATTGAACTCTTCGGTCTGGAAAGAGCCATCGGTGATCTTGTAATCCGGGCCAAGCAGGTTGGTCAGGTAGGTGTCAACTTCCAGTTTGGGCAGAATGATGGAGCCGGTTTCGCTGTCGCGCTCATAGTCGCTCAGGCCGTTATCCCGCTTTTGGATCTGGTACACGGCGCCCCAGATGGCAGCCTGTAAAAACTCCGACTGATCCACCTTGCTCACATCGTCAAACGGCATAGTGTCAAACATGACAAGACCGTACAGACGGTCGGCATAGCTCTGGCGGCGTTCGGTATCATCCAACGCGCTGCGCAGCACGCCAACCACCCAGCTTAATACGGTAAACAGACCAATGATAATCAATACGATTGCCACTGCACCCACGATCTGGCGTGAAAAGCGGCGGTTATTGCGCAGTTGTTCTTCTCTGGAAATTGCCATTCAAAAAAACCTCAAGATCAATCAAGTAAAATAATAATTAAAAAATAATAAAGAATAATGGTGGTATGCGCGCCGTACGCGCATGATTAAAATAGGCTCCGCACGCCGGGTTAGGCTTGATTGCTTACCAAAAGCAGCGCCCAATTTTTATAAGCTGTGCCGCAGGCACGGCGATTCACCTTCATTATTATTTATTCTTTATTCACTATTCTTTGTTCTGCTGTCACAAACAGCAGAACTAGTATACCACAAACGCCGCCGCTTTGCAAAGCGGCGGCGGGGGGTTTTGCAGAATTTAACAAATGTGCGGCAGCATTACTTGTTTTTGTACATCTGCTCGTAATACTTCTGGTAGTTGCCGCTGGTCACGTGGTCCATCCACTCTTCGTGGGCCAGGTACCAGTCAATGGTCAGCACAATGCCCTTCTCGAACGGGGTTTCGGGGTACCAGCCCAGATCGTTCTTGATCTTGGTGGGGTCAATGCCGTAACGGCGGTCATGGCCCAGGCGGTCCGCCACGTGCTTGATCAGCTCTTCGCTGATGCCCTCATCCTTCAGGCGGTCATGCAGCTGCTCGATGACAGTCTTGACGATGAAGATATTGGGGCGCTCGTTATGGCCGCCGACATTGTAAACTTCGCCGTCCTTGCCGCCGTTGGCAACCATATCAATGGCTTTGCAGTGGTCCATGACATACAGCCAGTCACGGATCTGCATGCCATCGCCGTAAACCGGCAGGGTCTTGTGGTGCTTGGCGTTGTTGATGAGCAGCGGGATCAGCTTTTCGGGGAACTGATACGGACCATAGTTGTTGGAGCAGCGGGTGATGTTGATGGGCATGCCATAGGTATCATGGAATGCTTTCACAAACATATCGGCGCTGGCTTTGGAGGCGGAGTACGGGCTGTGCGGGCACAGCGGGGTCGTTTCCATAAAGTAGCCTTCGGCGCCCAGGGCACCGTACACTTCATCGGTGGAAACCTGCAGGTACTTTTTGCCTTCCTTCCAGGTCTTGGCGTCGGCATCGTACCAGGCATCCTTGCAGCACTGCAGCAGGTTAACGGTGCCCAGAACATTGGACTCAACAAAAATTTCCGGGTTGCGGATGCTGCGGTCAACGTGGCTTTCGGCAGCAAAGTTGATGACGTAATCCGGGTCATATTTGGCGATCAGGTCAGTGACAAGAGCCTTATCGCAGATATCGCCCTTAACAAAGATATGGCGGGCATCGTCCTTGATATCTTCCAGGTTTTCCAGGTTGCCGGCATAGGTCAGCTTATCCAGGTTGACCAGGCGGATATCCTGGTATTTTTCCAGCATATAGTGGACAAAGTTGGAGCCAATAAAACCGGCACAGCCGGTAACAAGATAAGTTTTCATTTATTTACCATCCCAATTATTGAAAAAGTCCTGAATTGCATCTTTCCAGTCGCGCATGTCATCGCCGACACTGCACCGCAGGGCGCGGTTTTCCAGTGCGCTCCATGCCGGGCGGTCTGCGGATTTGGGGTTCATCTCTTTATATTGTGCACTGGTAACGGGCTTTACGGTGCACGGCAGGCCGGACAGGCGGATGATCTCGGATGCGAAATCATACCAGCTGCAAATGCCGCTGCCGGTGCAGTGGTAAATGCCGTAATCATGGCTGACGGCCAGCTTTAAGATATGGTAGGCCAGATCCACCGCATTGGTGGGGTTGCCCAGCTGGTCGTTGACAACATTCAGGGTGTCATGCGTTTTGGCCAGATTGACCATAGTTTTGACAAAGTTTTTGCCGTAATAGCTGTACAGCCAAGCCGTGCGCACGATAAAGTGGCGGCGGCAGAACTGCTGCACATAGGTTTCGCCCAGCAGCTTGGTCTGGCCGTAGGCCGAAATGGGGGCGGGCAGGGCACTTTCATCCAACGCCACACCGCCATTGGCTGTACCGGAGAATACATAGTCGGTAGAAATATGGATCAGGCGGGCATTGATCTTTTCGCATGCCAATGCCAGGTTGCGCGGGCCAAGGGCGTTGACGCGGTAAGCGGCATCGCGGTTGGTTTCGCAGCCATCCACGTTGGTAAAAGCAGCGCAGTTGATGACGGTATCCGGCTGGGTGCGGCGGATATAGGTCACAGTGGCTTCGCGGTCGGTAATATCCAGCTCATCCACATCAACGGCGATCACCGTTGCTTTGCGCAGGCGCTCCGGCAGCGGGCCAAGGGCGCATTCTTCATCAGCCAGCTGTTTTTGCAGCTCGGTTCCAAGCTGTCCATGGCAGCCGGTAATCAGAATTTTCATCTTGTGCCTCTTTCTTTATACCGCATCAATATTTCAGGCGGTCATCGGCAACATTGCGCAGATGCTGGCCATAGGGGCTTTTGCCATAGCGCTCGGCGCTTTCCAACAGTTTGCCGCGGTTGATCCAGCCGTATTTATAGGCGATCTCTTCCGGGGCGGAGATCTTGATACCCTGGCGCTGTTCGATCATGCGCACAAAGTCGGCGGCTTCCACCAGGCTGTCCATCGTACCGGTATCCAGCCAGGCATAACCGCGGCCCAGCAGCTGCACATCCAGCTTGCCTTCCTGCAGGTACATCTCATTCAGGGTGGTAATTTCCAGTTCGCCGCGGGCGCTGGGCTTTACCTGTTTTGCCTTTTCGCACACATCTTTGCTGTAAAAATACAGGCCGGTAACCGCATAGTTGCTCTTGGGCTGTGCGGGCTTTTCTTCAATGGAAGTTGCCTGGCCGTTTTCGTCAAATGCCACCACACCGAAGCGTTCGGGATCGGTGACATAGTAGCCGAACACCGTGCTGCGGCCGGCTTCGGCGTTGGCGGCAGCGGACTTGAGCCGCTTGGAGAAACCTGCGCCGTAGAAAATATTATCGCCCAGCACCATAGCGCAGGGCTCACCGTTAATAAACTCTTCACCCAGGATAAAGGCCTGTGCCAGACCGTCCGGGGAGGGCTGCACTTTATATTGCAGGTGCAGGCCGTACTGGCTGCCATCCCCCAGCAGCGCTTCAAAGCGCGGCGTATCGGTTGGGGTGGAAATGATCAGGATATCCTGGATGCCTGCCAGCATCAGGGTAGACAGCGGGTAATAGATCATGGGCTTATCATACACAGGCAGAAGCTGCTTGGATGTGACCATGGTCAGCGGGTACAGGCGGGTACCAGCACCGCCGGCGAGGATGATACCTTTCATGATGACGCTCCTTTTCAGTGACCGCAGTTGCGGCGAACTATAGGCAGCGCCTATACCGCGCCGCCTGATTTGCCGTGCGTCACCGCCCATCCCACAGGGGCATAAATCCGCACAATTATTTTCTATTATATCGTATTCTATGCCCCTTGGCAAGAGGGAAAATTGAAGGAGCAGAGCCAACAAGATTTGCGAGGGAAAACGTAAAACACATTTGCCGCAAGGCCCGGAACGGTCAAGACCGTTTCCTGCAAAACATTTTATAACGTGCAACAAACATTATAAGCATTCGTAGGGCGCTGCGCCCGCAGGCGCGTTTCGGAGGCCCGCTTGACGGGCAATGCCCGTCAGTTTGCAAAGCAAACCCGCTCGTGCAGTTGCAAAACCCACTGGGTTTTGCATTGCTCGCCATCACATTTTCGTAAAGGCAACACCGCACAATTCCCGCCTGACGACTTAAGCACCGCTCCGGCGGCTGCGGCACGGCATCTGCGTTGCCAAAATTCTCGATAATACACAAAGTATTATCTGCGCTTTTGGCTTAGCATCTGCCGCACCTCGCTCGCCGTATCGGCACTTAGAATTATGCGGTATTGCCTAAACTCAAATGTGACCTTCTGGCTCGCAACCCTGCAACCGGGGCAGCGCCCGGCTCTTAGGCCGGAGATGAATGACCTCATCCCACCGCGGCTTTGCTCTATTACGCATTTACATTCCCGCAGCAAGCCGAACCCCATTTGTAGGGGTTAAATATATGGCAGCATCCACGGGATAAATCAATGCTTATACAAAATGCCGCACCCATACCAGGTGCGGCATCTGTTTTATTCGCTTTGGTTATTTCGCGTACTCGGTGGCGCGGCTTTCGCGGATCACGCTGACCTTGATCTGGCCGGGGTAATCCAGCTCGTCCTCGATCTTTTTGGCAACCTGGCGGGCCAGCAGGATGACCTGATCATCACCAACCTTATCCGGCTGAACCAGGATGCGGACCTCGCGGCCTGCCTGCACGGCGTAAGAGCTTTCAACGCCCTCAAAGCCGTTGCACAGGGCTTCCAGCGTTTCCAAACGCTTGATATAGCTTTCCATGTTTTCACGGCGGGCACCGGGGCGGGCTCCGCGGATGGCATCCGCTGCCATAATAATGAAGGCAAGCACCGTCTTGGGCTCCACATCGCCGTGGTGGGCTTCGATTGCATGAATAATCTGCGGGTTCTCGCGGTACTTCTTGCAGATATCCACACCGATCTGCACATGGCTGCCCTCGATCTCATGGTCAAGGGCCTTGCCGATATCATGCAGCAAGCCTGCGCGGCGTGCCAGCTGAACGTTCACGCCAAGCTCGCCAGCCATCAGGCCGGCCAGCCATGCCACTTCCAGAGAATGGCTCAGCACATTCTGGCCATAGCTGGTGCGATACTTCAGGCGGCCGATCAGCTTGACCAAATCGGGATGCAGGCTGTGGATACCAAGGTCCATCACAGCCTTTTCGCCCTCGCGCTTCATCTGAATTTCCAGTTCGCGGCGGCACTTATCCACGGTCTCCTCAATGCGGGCCGGGTGGATACGGCCATCGGCGATCAGGCGCTCCAGGGCCATGCGGGCCACTTCACGGCGGGTCTGGTCAAAGCTGGAAAGGGTGATGGCTTCCGGCGTATCGTCAATAATGAGGTCACAGCCAGTGGCAGTTTCCAGAGCGCGGATGTTGCGGCCCTCGCGGCCAATGATGCGGCCCTTCATCTCGTCAGAGGGCAGCGGCACCACGCTGACGGTGGCTTCACTGGTGGCATCGGCTGCGCAGCGGGCAATGGCCTGGCCGACCAGCTCACGGGCGATGGCATCACATTCGTCCTTCATGTTAGCCTGATAGGCGCTGATCTTCATGGCCTTTTCGTGGGTCAGCTCATCGTCAATGTTCTTCAACAACACGGCGCGGGCATCTTCCTGGGTCATGGCGGCGATGGTTTCCAGCTTTTCGGTCTGGCGCAGCTTGAGCTGTTCCAGTTCGTCCAGGCGGGCTTCCACCAGTTCGCCGCGCTTTTTCAGGTCCTCTTCCTTGCGCTCCATGGCGGCGGTGCGCTTATCCAGCGCTTCCTCCTTTTGGTCCATGCGGCGTTCCTGGCGGCTGATCTCCGCGCGGCGGTCCTTGATTTCCTTGTCGGCGTCAGCTTTCAGCTTGAACGCCTCGTCTTTGGCCTCGATGATGGTTTCCTTGCGCTTCTGCTCGGCAGCCTTGATGGCATCGTTCACGATGCGTTTGGCTTCCTCTTCGGCAGAGCCGATCTTGGCTTCGGCGGTACGCTTCCGGTTTTCCCCGCCAAAATAATAACCAAGCGCCCCGCACACGGCAGCGGCAACGACAACCAGCACCCACATCAAAATTGGGGGCATGGCAGTTTCACTCCTTACAAAACTCAAATCAAATGCAGGAGGGCGCAGCACAAGCGGAACGCTTTTATTTCTGGCATACCTGAAAAGCCCGGGCAGCCCGCGCCTGTTTTATCTGGCAGCTACCATGGGTACACTGCCAGCATCTTACAGCGCAAGGGGCTGACCTTTGCGGTTCAAATACTGCCTGCGATATTCTATACAAAATGGGGCGATAATCCAAAGCATACCCAAAAGCGGATACACCTCAAGCCCCATATACACAAATAAAACGAAAAAACGCCAAATTTGCGGCGGTAAAACAAATATCTGAAAAGCGGCGTTCCCGATGGGCGACACCCTTAAGTCCTATTTAATATTGTAGCTACATTGCAGGAAATTGTCAAGGAATTGTTACAACACCGTGAACGTTCCCACCTGGCACAAAAATTAGCAGAAATGTACCTGCGGGGCCGCCTGCCAGCTTCAAAGCAGGGGCCCTGTCTGTAGAATTGGGAGTAGCCGATGGCAAAGCGGGCCGGGAGCCCCTGCCGGGTGCGGCCCGTTTTTTCCATCATATCACAGTTTTGGGCAAAGGTCATCTTTTGTTACGGTGTAAAATTTTGCGCCGCCCCCTTGACTTCCCCGCCGGGGTGGTATATAGTAAAGGCAACTTCATCCTGAATAAAACGTTGAGGCAGACAATACATGCTGGAACGCGCAAAAGAGAGAACCGCCGCCGAATTTGGCGTGGTGCAAGCGGTTTTGCAGGCGGGCAGCACAGTTACCACTGCCGAGTGCGAAGGCGAACCTTCGCCGAAGCAGCGCCCCGTTACCGGCGCTTACAAAACAGGGCTTGGGCCTTTGTTTTACGAGTGGGATGCTTTGCCGCGTCCAATTCGGGTGGAACCGTGGAGTATGAATTTGTATGCTTCATCCCGTTTATGGTCAAGAATGGGATGGAGCATTTTTGTTTACCCAAAGGAGCGTTTATCAATGAAAATCATTTACAAAGACGGCACTGTTGCCGAATGCCCGAAAGAAGAAGAACTGCACGTTCTGCGCCATACGGCTGCCCACATTATGGCACAGGCCATCAAGCGCCTGTATCCGCAGGCCGACTTTGCCTTTGGCCCCGCTACCGAAAACGGCTTTTTCTATGATGTTGACCTGGGCGATACCAAACTGAGCGATGAAGACCTTGCCAACATTGAAAAGGAAATGAAGAAGATCTGCAAGGAAAACCTTGCCATCAAGCCGTTCATCCTGCCGCGCGATGAAGCTGTGAAGCTGATGACCGAGCGCCAGGAGCACTATAAGCTGGAGCATATGGACGACCTGGCCGATGAGACCGAGTTCAGCTTCTACCAGCAGGGCGAGTACGTTGATATGTGCATCGGACCCCACCTGACCTACACCAAGGCGCTGAAGGCGTTCAAGATCACCCAGCAGAGCGGCGCTTACTGGAAGAATGACAAAGAGAACAAGATGCTGACCCGCATCAACGGCGTTGCTTTCCGCAACCAGGAAGAGCTGGAAGCCTGGGAAAAGCAGCAGCAGGAAGCCCGCGAGCGCGACCACCGCAAGAT
>ULQP01078785.1_pt1 | contig 10783 bp, 6 predicted proteins | sample 1954571 | NCBI WGS metagenome assembly ULQP01 (sample SAMEA4835657, study PRJEB28245) | human gut metagenome | biome: gut microbiome; material: fecal sample | place: Denmark | collected 2008 | reverse complement strand
CCGACCTCAGGAGGGGACCCGGCGAGCCCGTCTCGTGGCGCGAGATCGCGCCCGGGGACACCGAGAGCCCCGTCGTCGCGTCCGAGAAGGTCGTGCGCCGGATCATGCGCGAGGAGGGCCTGGTCGCCCGCAAGGCGGCGCAGATGCGCCGGAGGGCGAGGTACCGCAGCTACCGGGGCGAGCTCGCGGAGCGCCCGGCCAACGTCCCACTGCGCGCGGACGGGACGCACGACTTCCGCGCGCCCGCGCCCGGCCTGCTCGTGGTCACCGACGTCACGAAGTTCAGGCTCGACGGGTACAGGGCGTACCTGTCGCCGGCGATCGACTGCTTCGACGGCTGGCCGATCTGCTGGAGGGTCTCGGTCCACGCCGACTCGGACCTGATGGTCGGCATGCTCAGGGACCTGGTGGGGATAGTCGGTCCGACGGAGGAGCGGCCGCTCACGGTGCACACCGACGGCGGCGCCGTCTACATGGGGCGCGAGTGGCGCGAGGCGTGCGGCCCCGGGGTGGTGCGCTCGATGTCGAGGAGGGCCCGGAGCCCCGACAACGCGCGCGCCGAGGGGTTCTTCGGCACGCTCAAGTGCGACTTCTTCGAGGGCAGGGACTGGACCGGCGTGCCGTTCGACGAGTTCTCCCGCCTGCTCGGCGAATATATCGAGTGGTACAGGGACGGCAAGCTCAAGAAGGACCTAGGATGGAAGACCATTAGGGAGTATCGCGAGGAAAGGGGCTATGCGGCATAGCGCCGGGGCATGGTCCGAAAAAACGTCCGAGGCCCCCCACGTCCCAGAATCAGCCCCCAAAGTGGGACGCACTTTCCCAACGAGCCTCAACCGGAAAATACATCCCGCAATCCAGCTGAATAGTGGGACACACTTTCCCAATCGGGTCCCAAGCGGAAACTGCATCCCATTCCAGACAAGAATTCCGGGACACACTTTCCGAATACAAAGAAGGCCACATGACGTGGCCTTCAACTTATATATGTTCAGCAGATGCCCCCATGACAAGCCGCGTTTCAACACCGAGGCGTCTGCCCGGCGGCACGGAACGTAAGGTTCATCGCGAGTTCCGCACGAGCCGGAGAGCACTTAATGTGCTCTCCGTGCGAGCAGGACTGTCCGAGCAGGGAACCTTACGTTCCGCGCCGCCGGGCAGACGAACCAGTTAAGACGCGCCGTTACTTGATCTTGGTCGTACCCGGTGCCAGGTTGGGGTCGGTCTCGTTAGCCTTGGTCTGGAAGTGCTCGGTGTACACGTTCTTGCCGTCGCGGAACATCTCGTAATACTGCATCTTGGCGTAATCCTCGCGTGCCTTGGTGGCGGCTGCGGCCTCGGCGTCGTCACCGGTGACGTTGGAGGAGAGCGCCCAACGCAGGCTGGCGTCCTCGTAGCCGACGGAGTTGATGGCGGGCAGCGACTCGCGCAGCGTCATGTGCGCTTTCTGGTAGTCGGTCAGCGGGGCGCCGATCAGCTGCATAAGCTGCGTGGACAGGTAGTTGGTGGACAGGTCGTCGACCTCGCTCGTCTGGTCGCAGCCGGCAACGTCGTAGTTGGCCCAGATGATGTAGTCGGTCTGCCACAGACGCTCCTGATGCGTGGCGTCGTCCTCACCGGTAAACCACTTGTCGTTGAACTTGGACGGGAAGAACGGCTGGTGATCGCCCCAGAACACCACGACCACCTTGCGGTCGAGCTTGCTCAGGGCGTTGAGGAAGTAGCGCAGCGCCTGGTCGGACTGCTCGATGCACGAGACGTACTCGTCGACATCGGAGAGCGTGCCGTCCTCGACGGTCTTGGCGTCCAGGTCGGTCGTGTCGATGTTCAGGTGCATCTGCTTGTCGACCGGCAGCAGGCCCGTATCGTAACCCGAGTGGTTCTGCATGGTCACGTCGAAGATAAACTGCGGATCGGCGTTCTGGTCGAGCAGCTCAAGAATCTTGTCGTAGGTCGCCTGGTCGGTCACCATACCGCGCAGGGTGTCGGCTCCCTGGAAGTCGTCGATGGACAGGAACTGGTCAAAGCCAAAGTCCTTGTACACGTTCTCGCGGTTCCAGTTGGTCGCGTGGTTGGGGTGCATGGCGGTGGTGGAATATCCGAGCGACTTGAACTGCTCTGCCAGGTTCCCGGTCGTTTCCATGTTGTAGATGGTGTAGGGGTACACGCCCGAGCCCAGGTTGGCCATGGAGTTGCCGGTCATAAACTCAAACTCGGTATTGGCCGTGCCGCCGCCGTAGGCGCTCACGTAGAGCTTGCCGCGGCTGAGGCAGTTGGACAGGCTCTTAAAGTACTGCGGACCCTCGTAGCCGGCGCGCATGTTCTGGTAGATTGACAGATCCGAGAAGGTCTCGTTCATGATGGCGATGACCGTGGGCTTCTCGCTGTCGAACTGCTCCTTTGCGGCGGTGCGCTCGTCACTCTTGGCAGCGTCGGACTTGTCGTAGGTCTTGGCGTACTTTTTGAGCGTGGCCTTGGCATCGTCGACGGAGTAGCCGGCGGGTTTGGGCGGCTTGATGGACTGCGCTGCGCTAATGAAAGCGGGCAGGTAGCCCTCGCGCCAGTAGCTCTCGAGCGGGCGCCAGGTGTAGACGGTGATGCCGAGGGTGTTGTAGTAGTCGATGAGCGTGACGTGTGCGGTCACGCCGCCCAGGCACAGCACTGCCACGAGCAGGTTGGTGAGCAGCATGCGCTTGGCGTTGACGGCACCCTTCTGACGGTGCGGTGCCACCAGGCCGGCGTACTCGCACAGCAGCATGGCGATGGCGGTAAAGCCCATGGACAGCACGCAGAACAGCGAGATGGAGAAGGTGTAGCCGTTGCCGGCGACCGCGGCGGCGGTGGAGATGGCCGAAAGGTCGCCCGGCTGGATGGGCATGGATTTAAACGTGATGACGAAGAACTCGGCAATGCCCAGGACAAAGAGGGCAAAGGCCAGGACGGCCGGAGCTGCGCCATGGCGCTGGAACAGGAAGAACAGGCCGGTCATGAGCGTGGTGATGATGGCCCACTCGAGCAGGATGCACAGGGGGTAGACCCAGGTAAAGTCGTGGTTGGACGAGACCTCCATGCCCAGCAGTGCAAAGACGCCGGCGAGCAGCAGGCACAGGACGGCGGCGACGAGCGGTTTGCCCACAAAGGCGCCGCGCAGGCGGGCGAGCTTGCCGGTGGGGGCGGGGGCGTCGGGCGCGGCGAACGCAAGGACGCGCGGGGCGATGCGGTCACGTGCGATGCTGGCCCAGGCGCAGCCGGTGAGGATGGCGTTGGTCAGGATGAGCATCACAAAGGCGAGCGGCTCGTTTTGGGCGACGAGGCCAATGGCGCCCCAAATGGTCAAAAAGACCTGGAAAAGACCGAAGGCGACGCTCCACCCAAGAGCGCTTTTGGCAACGGTGCCCGACTGAGCGCGAATGGCCTTGGCCTCGCGCAAGACAAGGTAGACGGTCGCCGCAAGACCGACGAGCGAGATGGCGGCAGCGAACATGCTGAGACTCCTCACAAACTAAAACGTACGAAAGCGGGGGTTTACCCGATTGTTACCAAGATATGCGCTGCAATTGGTGTCTGCGCACAACAACCAGCCATATTAACGCGCACGTGTGGCGGTGTGGCGCAATGTAGTGGCGACCTGCGCGATAATGGACGGGAATTACACGGAAACGTAAAGGCTTCTTAAAGAATTGGCGAGGGTAGGGCGATGAGCGAGCGGGTTTGTATGACGGGTGCCGAGTGCTGCGGCGGAGCTGCAGGCGTGGATACGTGCGGCTATCCGGTCGAGACGACGGGCAATGCGGTGCTGGACACGTTGGAGCACCGTTCCTCCACGCGTGCCTTCGCGCGTGATGACGACGACCGCCCCGTGGCGGTGACCGACGAGCAGCGGACGGCGATTCTGCATGCGGCGAGCCGTGCGCCGTCGGCGGGCGCCATGATGATGTATTCCATCGTGAGCATCCGCGAGCAGGCAACGCTCGACCGCCTGGTCGACCTGTGCGACCACCAGCCCATGATCGCCAAGGCGCCCTGGGCACTTATATTTGTGGTCGATTATGCCAAGTGGATCGATCTGTTTGAGCACGTGGGCTGCTTTGAGCCCGAGTTTGTCGAGCGCACGGGTAAGGCGCCCCGCCGCGCGCCGGGTTTGGGCGACTTTGCCATCGCGGCCCAGGACGCCGTGATCGCCGCGCAAAACGCCGTGGTTGCCGCCGAGGCCCTGGGGCTGGGAAGCTGCTACATTGGCGACATCGTGGAGAACGCCGAAGAAGTTGCCGAGCTGCTCGATCTGCCGCCCTATACCATGCCGCTGTCGATGCTCATCATCGGCACGCCCCGTAAGGAGCGTCCGGCCATTGCGCATCCCGTGGTGAACCTGGTGCACGAGGAGCGCTACTGCCGCGCCGATGCTGCGACTATGGACGCGCAGGTGGCCGAGATGGACGCGATGTTCCGTCCGCATGCCCGCGAGGTAGGCGAGCGCGTGGTGGATATCTACACCCGCAAGCACACGAGCCCCTTTATGGCCGAGATGAGCCGTTCCATGGAGTGGTGGTTCAAAAACTGGCTCGGCAAGTAACGAATGCGGCGATGTGCCAAAGGGACAGTCCCTTTGGCACATTCCATATCGCCGTGGTGGCCTAAAGGCCGTATAAATGTTTATCTAGCTGGGAAAACAGTGCATTAAAACATGGGCCGATTACCTATAATCCCCTCGAACGTTAAAGTTGGGAGGAAACCGGCTTATGGAACAAAAGGCCAAGGAGGCAGCCTCGCACGCTGCGATTCCTGTGAGCATCTCGGCGATGCTCGTCACGCTGGGTGTGGTGTACGGCGATATCGGCACCAGCCCTATGTATGTAACCAAGGCGCTCGTTGCCGGCAACGGCGGCATCGGGAGCGTGACGGAGGAGTTCGTGCTTGGCGCGCTCTCCCTTGTCGTGTGGACGGTCACGCTGCTGACCACCATCAAGTATGTGCTCATCTCGCTGCGCGCCGATAACCATGGTGAGGGCGGCATCTTTGCCCTGTACAGCTTGGTTAAGCGCTGCGGTAAATGGCTCATCATCCCCGCCATGCTGGGTGGCGCCGCGCTGCTCGCCGACGGCATCCTGACGCCGGCCGTTACCGTTACCACGGCCATCGAGGGCCTGCGCACCATCCCGGCGGTCCATGCCGTGCTGGGCGATGATCAGGGCCGCGTCGTCGCCATTACGCTTGCCATCATCATCGCGCTCTTCTTGGTACAGCGCATCGGTACGGCCAAGATCGGTCACGCCTTTGGCCCCATCATGACGCTGTGGTTCCTGTTCCTGGGCGGCACGGGTCTGTTCTTTGTCTTCCAGCACCCCGCCGTGCTGCTGTGCCTCAACCCGCTGCGCGGCATCGCCTTTTTGCTGAGCCCCAACAACCACGCGGGCATCATGATTCTGGGCAGCTGCTTCCTCGCCACCACCGGTGCCGAGGCGCTCTACTCCGACATGGGCCACGTCGGCCGCGGCAACATCTACGCTACCTGGCCGTTCGTTAAGTGCTGCCTGCTGCTTTCCTATATGGGCCAGGGCGCTTGGCTTATGAACAACGCTGCCAACCCCGAGCTCATGGGCATTGCCGATCTCAACCCGTTCTACCAGATGCTCGCCCCGGGCCTGCGCCCGTTTGCCGTCGGCCTTTCCACCGTTGCGGCCATCATCGCCTCGCAGGCGCTCATCACCGGCGCATTCTCGCTGGTGTCCGAGGCCAGCCGCCTGGACCTCATGCCGCACATGCAGGTCTTCTACCCTGCCGAGACCAAGGGCCAGCTCTACATCCCCATGGTCAACAACGTCATGCTCGTGGGCTGCGTCATCGTGGTGCTGCTGTTCCAGAACTCGGCGCATATGGAAGCCGCCTACGGCCTTGCCATTACGCTGACTATGATGTGCACCACGCTGCTGCTCTTCTTCTACCTGCACGAGGAGCGCAAGCTCAAGGTTGCTCCGTGGATCTTCGCGGCCTTCTTCCTTTTGCTCGAAGGCTTCTTCTTCGTGAGCTCGCTCACCAAGTTCTTCCACGGCGGCTACTTCACCATCCTCATGGCTGCACTCATCATGGGCATTATGGTGTGCTGGTACAACGGCACGGCGGTCGAGCAGCGCCAGTTTACGCTGCTGCCGCTGCGCAGCTACCTGCCGCAGCTCAAGCGCCTGCGCGACGACGATCGTTATGAGCGCATGAGCGACAACATCGTGTACCTGACCAAGGACACCCATACCGATTACATCGACCGTGATATCGTCTACTCGATCTTGGACAAGCATCCCAAGCGTGCTCACGCCTGGTGGTTTGTGAATGTCGAGACCATGGACGAGCCGCATACCTTTGCCTATTCGGTCGAGACGTTCGGCACCGACTACGTGTTCCGCGTGCATCTGTACCTGGGCTACAAGATCAACCAGCGCGTCAATGCCTATCTGCGTCAGGTCGTTCAGGACCTGGCTGCCACCGGCGAGCTGCCGGCGCAGACGCATGACTACTCGGTCTACAAGGATCCGGGTAACATCGGCACGTTCAAGTTCGTCCTGATCCGTAAGCTTCTGGCGCCCGAAAGCGATGTGGAGCCGAGCGAGCGTACGGCCATCACGCTCAAGTACATCATCCGCCGCGCCGCCGGCACGCCCGCGCGTTGGTACGGCCTGGAGAACTCCAACGTGAGCTTTGAGTACGTGCCGCTGTTCACCAAGTTCAAGGCTGTGAATAAGATGCAGCGCCTGGCCCCCAACGAGCGGCCGTAGTCGCCGACAGGCTGCATGGAGTTGGTTTTCGATGGACAAGATTGAGGCCGGGGAGGTAAACATGGATACAAAGGCGCTCGATGGCCGTGAGGCGGTGGTCGAAATGGTGCGTGAGGCGCGCGTCGACGCCGCCGAAGATCGGTTCTTTACGAATCGCGCCAACATGGACATGGCCGACCGCGTGATCTCGATCGTGGTTACGCTGCTTGTCGCGGCGTGCGTTTGCGCGCTGCTCGCGCACGTGTTGTTTGTCTAGCGACCGCCGGTTGCAAAGGCTATACACTTGGAACCACCACAAGGGAAACCACCACAAAGGTGCCTGTCCCCTGTGGTGGTTTTTGTTTTTGAGAGAGGGGCGGGGCGCTGATGGACGTCCGTACGGACAGCGATATTGCCGATAACTTTTGGTGGCGGCGCACAACGCTGACGCGCCGCACTCCTCTGTATGACGCCTGCGTATCGGTGGGACTGCTGGTCGCGGCGACGATTGTGGGCGCGCTGCTCGACCATCCGGGTCTCGCGCCGAGCATCATGATCGTCTATGTGTTCGCCGTTCAGCTGTGCGCATTCTTTACCTGGAGTCGCCTGTATTGCTTGCTGAGCTCGGCTGCCGCCGTGGCGCTCTACAACTTCTTGTTTGTCGACCCGCGCTACTCGCTGTCGCTTATCGACCGCGGCTATCCCGGCATGTTCTTCATCATGTTCGTGGTCTCGCTTGTGTCGAGCTCGATTGCGTTGGCCCTGCGCCGCGCCTTGGCACAGGCTGCCGCCAGCGACCGCCGCACGCATATGGTGCTCGAGACCAACCGCATGCTGCAGCGGTGCGCCGACGAGCAGCAGATCGTTCACGCCATGGCCACGCAGCTGGCGCGTCTTTCGGGCTGTCCGGTCGTGTGGTACAGCGCCGACGCCGAGGGCGATGACCTGCTGCCGCGTGCGACATACACGGCCGTGGGCGATGCCGCACCGGTGCATGAACTGGCGCCGCAGATGCCGCCGCGGCTCTCGGCGTCCGCCTATGTGGGAACGCCGCTCGATGCCACGTTTGGCGGCTCGGCGTTTTATGGCATCTACCTGACGGTTCGCACGGGCGACGGCTTCGTCCGCTCGGGCGATCCCGCCTCGGTAGTGGGCGTGCTGGCTATCGTTGCCGAGCCCGACGTGCTGACGCATGAGGAGCGGACACTTGCCGATGCCATCGTGAGCGAAGGCGAGCTGGCGCTCGACCGCGCCCGCGCCATGGAGGCCCGCGAGGAGGCGGCGGTGCTTGCCAAAAATGAGCAGCTGCGCGCCAACCTGCTGCGCTCCATCTCGCACGACCTGCGCACGCCGCTCACCAGTATTTCGGGCAATGCCGATGTGCTGCTCGACCAGGGCTCGACCGGCACCGCCGTGCTCGACGCCCAGACGCGCCGCGGCCTGCTCCTGTCCATTCGCTCGGATGCGCAATGGCTCAACGCCACCGTCGAGAATCTGCTCGCTATCACCAAGCTCGAGGGTGGCGGTATGCGCCTGTCGACCACGCTCGAGCTCATGGACGATATCGTCGAGGAGGCGCTGCGCCACGTGAACCCTGCCGTGCGCGAGCACGACCTTAAGGTGGTGGCGTGCGACGAGCCGGCGCTCGTCAACGTCGATGCGCGCCTGATGGTGCAGCTGGTGGTCAATCTGGTGAACAACGCCATCACCTATACACCCGCAGGCTCGCACATCGTGATCTCGATTGGCGTCGACGATGGACGCGTAGTGTGCTCGGTGGCCGATGACGGCCCGGGCATTGCGCCCGAGGACCGCGAGCGCATCTTTGAGTCGTTCTACACCGCCAACCACGGTCTTGCCGACAGCCATCGCAGCGTGGGCCTGGGTCTTTCGCTCTGCCGCTCCATTGCGCTGGCGCATGGCGGTAGCATAGAGGTTGCCGCGGCGGACCCGCACGGCTCGGTCTTTACGATTGAGCTTCCCGTCGCCGACGTTTCGTTTGATAAGGAGTAGCGCTGTGCCGAACTCTGCCGTAAAACCGCTCATCTTGGTCGTTGAGGACGATCCCGCCGTCCGCAACCTTATTGTTGCCGCGCTCGAGGCGCACGGCTTGCGTCATATGGCCGTGGAGACCGCCCATGCCGCCATCGCCGCCGCCTCATCGCAGGCACCGAGCATCGTGCTACTCGATCTGGGCCTGCCCGATATGGACGGCGTCAAGGTGGTGGAGTCGGTGCGCGCATGGTCGGGCATGCCGATCATCGTGGTCTCGGCGCGCAGCGAGGACGCGGACAAGATTCGCGCGCTCGATGCCGGCGCCGATGACTACCTGACCAAGCCGTTTTCGGTCGAGGAACTGCTTGCACGCATTCGCACGACGCTCAGGCGCCTTTCGTATGCGCAAACGGGTGGTGTTGCCTCCGAGGGCTCGTTCGATACCGGTGAGCTGCATATCGACTTTGATGCCGGCATTGCCACGATGGATGGCGAGGAGCTGCATCTGACGCCGATTGAGTACAAGCTCTTGTGCCTGCTGGCACATAACGCCGACAAGGTACTAACGCACCAGTTTATCCTGCACGAGATTTGGGGCACGGCAACTAAGAGCGACCTGGCGAGCCTGCGCGTCTTTATGGGCACGCTGCGCAAGAAGATCGAGTCCGACCCCGCGCACCCGCGCTATATCCAAACACACGTGGGCATCGGTTACCGATTGGTCACCCAAGGCTAGATCGCCAACCACCGTCCCAATATGAGTTGCGGTGAAATACGGACGGAAATGGCCTATTTGGCGGCCAAACAGTCCATATTCCACCGCAACTTTGTTATTTGCCCTTGGGCTTGCTGGCGTAGAACTTCTTCTTTTTGGACTTGCCGGCAGGGGAGGGTTTGCCGGCAAAGTTTGATTTGCCGTTGCCGGCCTGCGTGGGCGCGGGCGCTGCTGCACGAGGCTTGCGCGCCTCGGGGTTGCGCAGCTCCTCGGTTCGCTCGGCAATCTCCTCGGCGCTAAAGCCGACCTCGGCCATGGCGTCCTCGATGGGCAGTCGGCGCACGATATAGCAGTGGTGCACCTTCTGGTTGCGCGCGAAGTCCTCGGGGATGGTCTGTGCCGTAATGTTCTCCAGCACGACGCCCGCGCGCGCGAGCTTGCGCGTTTCGGGGCGGAAGCCGCGCAGGTTGCAGCTAAAGATGGCATGTCCGCCCTGTGCAAGCAGGCGAGATACGCCGGCCAAAAGCTCAACATGGTCGCGCTGGACATCCCAGGTGCGGCGGCCCATCTTGGACGAGTTCGAGAACGTGGGCGGGTCGACAAAGATCAAGTCCCAGCGGTTGCGCGTCTGGCGCTGGTCGCGAATCCAGGCGAGCACGTCGTCGCGCACAAAATGATGCTGCGGACCAACAAAGCCGTTCTGGCGCATATTGCGCTCGGCCCAGTCCAGGTAGGTGTTGGAAAGGTCGACTGTCACGGTTTCCTCGACGCCGCCGTCGGCCGCATAGCAGGTGGCGGTGCCGGTATAGGCGAACAGATTGAGGAAGCGGCGTGCCTGTTTGGCGTGTTCGCGCACCAGGTTGCGGGTGACGCGGTGATCCAGGAAGATGCCCACATCCAGGTAGTCGTCAAAGTTGACGGCAAAGGTGAGCCCGCCTTCTTCGATGAGCGGCAGGCGACGGCGCGCGATGTTGGCGCGCTCGCCCGAGCCGCCCTTGCCGGCGCCCTGCTTACCGTACTGCGAGCCGCCACGTGAGCGCATGCGGGCCTTGGCGTGCACGTGCTCGGCCGGAACATCAAGGATGCGCGGCGAGATGGCCAAGATGTCGAGCATGCGGGCCTGGGCCAGCGCGGGGTCGATGGTCTTGGGCGCGGCGTATTCGGCGATGACGAGCCAGCGGCCCGGCGTCTGCGGGCAGCCCTCGTACAGATCGATGGCGGCGGAGTAATCGGGCAGGTCGGCATCGTAGACGCGGTAGCAGCTCACGCCCTCGCGCTTGGCCCACTTGCGGCGCAGACGGGCATTCTTGCGCAGGCGGTTGGCGAA
>ULQP01070586.1_pt1 | contig 10865 bp, 6 predicted proteins | sample 1954571 | NCBI WGS metagenome assembly ULQP01 (sample SAMEA4835657, study PRJEB28245) | human gut metagenome | biome: gut microbiome; material: fecal sample | place: Denmark | collected 2008 | reverse complement strand
AGTCTCTGGAACACGGATTTTCCGTTAATCAGCACCTTTTCCCCGGAAATTGTGACATTGCGCAGTCCGAAATAGCTGTGAACAGTATCTTTCCCAAAAGTAATTGTCAAATCATACAGCCTGCCTGCTCCAGCCTCCCACAGATGCACTTCGGAAAGAGGCAGTGTCACAACAACATTTCCGCCAGCAGTTGTGGTTTCCGCCTGGCCACAGCGTCTTCCTTCATAAAACGCTTCTGCGCAGAACGATCCGTCGCCGACAGTCACCGCTTCGATCGTAATCGTGCCTGCTTCCACGTTCGGAAAGAAGCGTGCTTTTTTCACATAATTTTCCGGCACGAACTCAAGCCAAACCGTCTGCCAGATACCGGTGGTTCTGGTGTATTCACAGCCATGGGAATAGTAGAGCCCACTCTGTTTGCCATGGGGCTGTTTGCCGCTTCTCAAATCGTCCTCTGCGTATACGGCGATATCGTTTGCACCGGCCTGTACATAAGCCGTGATATCGAATGTAAAAGAGGTATAACCGCCTTTATGCCGTCCAACCTCTGTTCCGTTGATCCATACGCGCGCATCATAATCCACCGCGCCAAAATGCAGCAGAACGCGTCCTTTTACCTCCACTTCAGTCAGTTCTACGGTCTTATGATACCATACGGCATCCATGTAATCCTTATAGCCAATTCCGCTCAGATCGCTTTCCGGGCAAAACGGAACGATGATCTTTTTCTCCCAATCCTTCTTTTCATAAAAACAACGGTCTACGCCGCTTTTACCAAAGTCGAAAGAAAAATCCCATTCTCCGTTTAAGTTTTTCCATGTGCTTCTTTCCCACTGAGGAAGCGGATGCTCCGGTCTGGGCATTGTGTTCATAATGATAGTTTCTCCTTTTATAAATCCCCTGCTCTGTTGTTGTGCCTGAAAAAGGAATATTTTCAGGCATCTGTTCTTTTTCAGAATACACTCACACAAGCCTCCGAACAATCAAGAAAACACCATAAATCCCTGTAAAATTGCACAATCCTCTTTTTCCGTCAGATGCCCTCGCCATCAAATGCAGGAATAAAACTTTCCTGCGCCGTTTCCTGATCCTGAATAAAGCCGTTTTCGATTCCGTTTTCTATCGCGAAATCAATCAGAGCTTCGTATTCGTCCTCCGTCAGACGGCGCTGCAAGCTCGTAAGGCAGGCGCTTTGCGCGAGCTTTGGCAGCGTCTTCTCCAGCACAGACGAAATCGGCGTATACTGATTCATCAGACTGATATAAATCCGCTCCCCATAGGTTTTTAACAGATAGGAAAGCACTCTCTTCGAATCTGCCTCCTGTCCCGGCAGGGCGAGATGCCGCACAATAACGCCTTTTTTCATTAAAAATTCTGCGTCCTCGTCGGCTTCTTCACATGCATCATTCATCTGCGCTGCGAAAAGCTGTGTCCCATCCGGCGCTGCAAAAACCGGCTCGCCGACCTGTCTGACCATCTCTGCAATCGCCGCTGTTGCTGTTTCAAAATAATCCGGTGCATTCGAAAGCAGCCCGGAAAGCGCTGCAGATTCATATTTCAGATCGGGCAGATAAATATCCACAAGCCCGTCCAGCAGCTGCAGCGTGCTGACTTTTTCATAAGAGGAGGTATTGTATACAATCGGGATCCGCAGTCCTTCCCGCTTTGCCGCCCGCAGCGCCGGAACAATCAGCGGTACAAAATGCGTCGGCGTCACGAGGTTGATGTTGTTCGCGCCCTTTTCCTGCAGTTCCAGAAAAATTTCTTTCAGGCGTTCCACCGAAATTTCCCGTCCGGCTTCTCCTGCCGCAATATTGTGGTTCTGGCAAAACACGCACCGCATCGAGCAGCCACCAAAAAACACTGCACCCGAACCTGCCGTGCCCGAGATGCACGGTTCTTCCCAGTAGTGCAGCGCTGCCCTTGCCGCCCGCAGCGTCCCCGTCTGCAGGCAGTAGCCGATCTGCCCCGCCATACGGTTGACATGGCAGTTACGCGGACAGAGTGTGCAGTCTGTCAGCAGCTTTTCCAGATTTTCCGGCAGCGACAGAGTCCCGCTGTTATCCTTTTTGATCGTTTCCACGTTTTATTTCCTCTTTCTCTTCGTCTTGATACAATTCCATTCCCGGGAATAAAAAACGAGTGAACTGTAACTAAAAAACGCCCGGAGAAATTCTCTTCCTCCGGACGCCCATATTCTTCCGGGCTTCTCCCGAAAGACTGTTCTCTTTTTCAAAGACCGTGCGGCACGCTTCGAACCGAAACCCATATCCGTTACCTTCACAGTTAACTCCGCCAGGCACCCTTGCGGCACACGGGAAATTCTGTTTAGTGCTGCTTTGTTCCCAACCTGACACGGTTCACAGACACCCGTTGCGCAAGACCCAAACTTCATCGCCACTTGTAAAGGGCAGCAATATGAGCCAAAAGCCCTCGGCGTACCATCACCCCTGCTATAGCGGATTTCAGGTTCAGGGGGCCGCTGCTCCCCCGGCTGCACGGTGGTTACAGTATAATCATTTTCCTGAGATTTGTCAATGAGATTCCGTTCACTCATGGCTTCGTCTGCAAAAGAAGAGGCGATTCGCGACAATAGAATGTTTGCGGAGTGCGTATTCTATTGTACTACAAATGCTACAGGTGAACTGTACCCTCCATGCTGCATTGCACCGAACTTCTCTACTCTACGCGAGCAGTTCGATCAGTTCCTTCACTTCCAGCAAATCCTGCACACAGTAATCATAAATCTGACGAATTTCCTCGTCCGGCTGTACCATATCCGGCACCATAACCGCCGTCATTCCCGCAGCCGCAACCGCACGGATTCCGTTAAAAGAATCCTCGATTCCCATCGCATTTTCCGGCAAAACGCCGACTACCTCACAGGCTTTTAAATAAATATCCGGCTCCGGCTTACTTTTTTCCACCATATCACCGGAAACAATTTCCTGAAAATATCCGCTAAGGCCGGTGCGCTCCAGATGCTTTCTGACAAGCGGGCCTTTCGTAGACGATGCGATCGCCGTTTTGATCTGCTTTTCCTTCAGATATTCCAGCAGCTCCCTTACACCCTTTTTAATTGGAAGTTCCCGTTCCAGACTCTCCTGAAACAACGCCATAAACCGTTCCCGATATTTTTCATAGGGAAAGGTTCCATTCGGATACCAGGGCTCCTCCGTCTCCATAATATGTCTGCGAAGTGATGCTTCATTTCGTCCGCAGCCGCCATAGACTGCTTCCTCCGCCAGCGTGAGTCCCAGCTGCTTTGCCGCCTCAAAACAGCATTCGCAGCTCATTCGCTCCGTATCGAACAGAACGCCGTCCATATCAAAAATTACCGCTTCCAGCTTTTTCATTTTAATCCTCCATCACACCAGTCCCATTGTCCGGAAAATAAACAGCCATCCAGTCATCGTCAACGCAGAAAACAATGTTGTCAAAACAACGACGCTGGATGTCAGCGTGCCGTCGTGTCCCATATTTTTCGCCATAACAAAGCAGCTCACCGTGCTGGCAGAGCCGAGCATCACGATCAGAGCAATCAGATGCTCATGTGTATAGCCGAGCATCACGCCAATTGGAAGAAAAATTGCCGCCAGACCGATCAGCTTGATAAAGGTTGCAACAATCGCCGGTTTGATTTTTCCGGCAGCCTGCTTTAAATCGAACGAAGCACCCAGCGCCATCAAACCAAGCGGGGTCGCCAGAACGCCGACATTGGAAACCGTTTTGTCCAGAATTTTCGGCATCGGAAGGCGCAGTCCCGACCAGATCATACCGGCTAAAATACCGAGTATAATCGGGTTTGTTACAATTCCCTTTCCTGTCTTTAAAAGCAGCGCCTTGTCCACTTTTCCGCGCTCCGGCTTTAAAATCGACAGAATAACGACTGCCATCACATTGTAAAGCGGCACGGTTCCGATAATCATCAGCGGCGCCATTCCGGCGTTTCCATAAATGTTCTGAATGATCGCGATTCCCATCAGCGCCGCGCTGCTCCGGTAAGACGCCTGCACGAACTCGCCCTGAATGGATTTATCCTTTAATAAGAGGGAAATCAGGTAACAGATCCCGATTCCGAGAAATGTTGCAGCAAAACAGTACGCAACATAACCCATATCCCAGACTTCCGCAAGGTCAACTGTCGCCAGATCTTCAAACAGAAGCGCCGGCAAAGCCACCTGAAAGACAAATTTGTTAAGGCGTTTTGTAAAAAGCTCGTCTATCCAGCCGATTTTCTTAAACAGACACCCCAGCATCATCGTCAGAAAAATCGGTACCGTCGCATTCAGACAAAAAAGGAGATTTTCCATTCTTATAAAACCGCCTTTCCGGTCAGGTAAAAGTTCGACCATGCCCGGTTCCCTACAGCATCCTTTAATTCTACCCTTACAAACGTTTCATGCGGTTGGATCTCATAAACGGCTTCTTCCACGCATTCCCCGACTGTCGCGCGATCGTCCGACCATACCGCATCCGTGAAAAAGACGATTTCCTTCACCGGCGTGCTGTGCACGATCAGACTGTTATCCTTTTTCTCAATCCAAAAACGCGGCCCCTGGGATGCATAAAAACGCCCCTGAGCAATCGCTTCCAGGATTGCATCGCGGCTCAGCTCATCCGCCTGCACCATCAGGTAAGATTTTGTTTCGTCGCCTGTGTACTGATGCGCGTCGTCCGCTGCCATGCAGGGCAGCACATATCCCTGCGCTGCCAATTCATCCAGGATGATGCCCGAATAGGGTCTACAGTTCCACGGCACGCCCGACGTCGTATTATAAATCTCGCAGCCGTCCAGATCTTTTAACAGACGCACCTCGCTCGCCCGGTTCATCGACCACGCCGGATGTGCCAGAATTGCAATGCCTCCGGCTTCATGAATCCGATCGATCATCAGCTGCGCCTGCTTTTCTTGTAATTCCGGTCCTTTTTCCAGCTTCGGCTCCTTCTGCATACCGATTCCGACGACATGATAAATGCCGTCCCGGACATTGTTGCCAACGTCATATTCTGCCCCGCTCAAAAGCAGAAAATTTTCCTCCTGGCGCTCTTCTCCCATAAACCAGTGATCTGTCAGGGCAAGAAAGTCGTAGCCTTCCTCCCGATACAGCCTGATAACTTCTTCCGGCGACAGACGACCGTCAGAATTGGTGGAATGAGTATGGAGATTTCCTTTATACCATTTTTTTCCGAATTGATCTGTTATCATAGATTCTTTTGTTCCCCTTTTCTTTTTGCTTCGATCCGTGCTCCCACACCGGGAGCCTCGTCATGTGATTCCCGTTTGAACACTTTTCATGCTCTCATCGTAGTGTAGCATGACGATTTTTGATCTGCAAGTCCTGCTTTCCTGTTCCGTCGAATCTTCCTGAGACCTGCCTTGCATCTTTCTCCTGTTTTGCTTATAATAGGGATAAATACGTCCCTACTATTTGTTTTAGGAGGTACTATGGATTCGAAAGACCTTTACAAAGAACTGGAAAAAGATAACGCTGCCCAGATCATTCTCGCCCTCTCAAAGCTCTACAACCAACTGCGCCAGCAGCGGCTGGTCAAATGGGTCGAAGCCTATCCGGAATACTGGCACATGCTCTGTAATCCTGCTTCCCCGGAAACGGCCCGAAGCGTTACGCCCGAAATCGCCGAGCAGGTAATGAAAACACTGCAGGAATACGATCAGACCGAGCTGCAGATGGTCTGGCTCTTCCGCTATGGAACGCTGCTCGATGTTTTCGGAAATGCTACGGATGAAAAGATACAATAGAATGCACGCTCTGCGAGCATTCTATTGTCATGAATAAAAAACGGCGCATATTTTTCCAAAATTTTTCTATTCTATTTTCTTCCAAAATAAAATTGAAATTTTTTACGAAAAAGCTTGCCAAGCAGAAGAAACTGTGTTATTATAAATTTCGTCGCTGAGATACATCAGCGAGAGAGAAAATGCGACAGTAGTACAGTTGGTAGTACGCCACCTTGCCAAGGTGGAGGTCGCGGGTTCGAGCCCCGTCTGTCGCTCTTCTAAAAAGTCAGTATACAAGCGGTTTCCGAGGATTCGGAAGCCGCTTATTTTTCGCATTTTCCATCAGTAACAACGTTCCGAAAATCATATTCCATCTTTCCTCTCATTTCTGCGCACACTTTTTGCGCATACCGAGTTTGCGTCAAGTGCACGCAGACACAAATCTCGTTCTTCCCCCTACATTGACAACTAACTATAGGAATGCTAGAATAATTTGGCATAAGGCATAATTGAATAAATGCGTAAGGTGTCAGACCATATGCGTCTGGTGAAAAGGGAAGCGGGTGCAAATCCTGCGCGAACTCGTCACCGTGATTCGCAAGCGACGGCTTATTACCACTGGGAGACCGGGAAGGGAGTCGAAGCGTCAGAGCGTTCAGTCGGGAGACCTGCCTTTCGCAGTACAGGAATGAAAAGTTACCGTTCATTCATGCCACGAGAAACTGGCAGTACGAAATCTGCAAAATCAGAAACACTTCTGGTTTTATTTTGTTGCGCTCCGAGATTCGAAGCTATGGCTCCGCTCTATGGAGTTGATTCAGCGATCCAACTTTGCACATTTCGCCTTTCTTCTCTTTTTTCAACGGCATCTGAACGAAAATTTCCCGTATCACTCATTTATCGCCATATTCACACACTGTTGGGACAAAATTTTATTGTCCTCTGATACCGGATTGCCCGACGCCCGTCGTTTCTGCAATCCGAACCCATTCCCAAGGAGGAACTTATGAAAAAGAAACTGATCGTACTGATGTTATCCATGTCAATGACTGCTGCGCTGGTTTCCGGATGTGGCTCTACAGCTGAAACCGCTGTGGAATCCACCGCCACTGAAACTGTGCAGGAAACTACGACAGAAGCGGAAACCGCTGACGCAGAATCTGACCAGGAAGCCGCAGACAAAGTAGCCGCCCTCATCGACCAGATCTATGTTCAGGAAAGAAACGATAACACCGATGAACAGTGTGCCGAAGCAAAGGCAGCATGGGATGCACTGACGGATGCTCAGAAAGAACTGGTAGAAGGCGAAAACGCCGATCCCGATTATTTCGGAAGAGATACCGGCGACGCTTCCAAGGATGATCCCTTAAACGCAGATGAGATCGGGGAAAACGAACTGCTTGTTGTAAGCTTTGGTACTTCCTTTAACGACAGCCGTACAGAGGATATCGGCGGCATCGAAAAAGCACTGCAGAAAGCATATCCCGACTGGTCCGTAAGACGTGCATTTACTGCGCAGATCATCATCAACCATGTGCAGGCACGGGATGGTGAAAAAATCGATAATATGGATCAGGCACTGCAGCGTGCTGTTGATAACGGTGTAAAGAATCTGATCGTACAGCCTACTCATCTGATGCACGGCGCAGAATATGATGAGTTGAGCGAAGCGGTTGCAAGCTACAGCGACAAGTTTGAATCCGTATCCATCGCCGAGCCTCTTCTGGGTGAAGTAGGCTCTGCAGACGATTCCGTAAACAGTGATAAAGAAGCGGTTGCAAAGGCGGTTACAGCAGAGGCAGTAAAAACTGCAGGCTACGAAAGCCTTGACGCTGCAAAGGAAGACAGAACTGCTTTCGTATTCATGGGACACGGAACCTCTCATACCGCAAAAATCAGTTACAGCCAGATGCAGAACCAGATGAATGCCCTCGGATATGACAATGTATTCATCGGCACTGTAGAGGGTGAACCTGAAGATACTGCATGCGAAGCAGTGATCGAAAAGATTCAGGAGGCAGGCTACAAGAAAGTAATTCTCCGTCCTCTGATGGTTGTTGCCGGCGACCATGCAAACAATGATATGGCTGGTGACGATGATGACTCCTGGAAGAGCCAGTTCGAAGCCTCCGGCGTATTTGACAGCATTGAAACCCAGATCGCCGGTCTTGGACAGATCCCTGTCATCCAGGATTTATATGTTTCCCACACACACGCTGCTATGGAAGAGCTCGGCACATCGGCTGCATCCAGCTCTGACACTACAGATGCTGTCCTGGAAGATGGAACCTATGAAGCAGAGTTCAAAACTGACAGCGGCATGTTCCATGTAAATGAAGCAAACGACGGAAAAGGTGTCTTGACTGTAAAAGATGGACAGATGTCCATTCATATCAGCCTGACCTCCAAAAACATCGTAAACCTGTTTGTCGGCAAGGCTGCTGACGCAAAAAAGGATGGTGCAGAGCTTTTACAGCCCACCACTGATACCGTAACCTACGATGACGGCACGACCGAAGAAGTAAATGGATTTGACGTTCCGGTAAAAGCGCTGGATAAAGACTTCGACCTCGCCCTGATCGGAACCAAGGGAAAATGGTACGATCATACCGTCAGCGTTACCAACCCGGTAAAGATTGACTAAAACCCAATCCTGCTCCGACAAAACACACTAAGTTTATACAAGCATTAGAATTCCCGTAAAGTGTGCATTCTAATGTCATGAATCCAAAAAGACCGCAGAACCCGTACAAACAATGTGCACGTTCTGCGGTCTTTTTTGTTTTCTATGAACCCTGTAGAGCGTTTTTTACAGTTCTACACAGCATGCGCCGTCCTTCAGCTCAGCCTCAAAGGTCTTTCCAAGGCAATGAACCTGTACGCGCTGATAATGCTTTTCATAGCCATCATGAACACAGGCTACGGTCAGCTTTCCATCTTTGAGTTCGCAGTGATACTGATTGTATACACCATCGCGGTATGCAAAGCTTTCGCCGTCGTCCTGGAAATGATCCCAGCTTCCTTCTCCGGGATACACCTCCAGCATCAGCACCTGATTGGTATCCTTCTCGCCCACGTAATTCTGCTCCGGCCATACCGGCAGCACTGCGCCTGCTTTTACATAGAGCGGGCAGGTATCCAGCGGAGCATCCCGCAGAATCCACTGTCCCTGATCGCCGGAAATCTTTTCACCTGTCCAGTAGTCATACCAGGTTCCTGCAGGCAGATAAACCATCTTCTTGCGATCGCCCTGGGTTACAACAGGTGCAGCAAGCAGATTCGGGCCTGCCAAAAATTCTGTATTGCACTCCTTTGCTACTTCATCCTTTTCATAATGAAGCACCAGGGAACGCATGATCGGCAGTCCGGTCTTCTCTCCGGTAAAGAACAGGTCATAATAATACGGGATCAGATGATATCGAAGCTGCACTGCTTTCCGGTAAATATCCACGGTTTCCTGATCGAATCTCCAGGGCTCCTGATACCGTGTTCCGATCGCGGAATGATTCCGGAATAACGGAGAGAAGCATCCAACCTCTACCCAACGGCACATCAGCTCTTTTGTACAATCCGAGCCGAAACCGCCCACGTCTGTACCGACAAAGGACATTCCGCTCATACCAAGGTTGCACAGCTGCGGGATCGCCATCTGCAGATGCGCCCAAATGCTGTGATTATCACCTGTCCATGCTGTGCTGTATTTCTGCGAACCGGCATAGCAGGCTCTCGTGATAACAAAGGGACGCCTTTTATCCCGCTGCTTTAAGCCCTCGTAGGTTGCCTTTGCCATGTTATGACCATAAACGTTGTGCATTCTCGCGTGGTCGCTCTTTTCGTCCTCATCGGTAAACACAACGTCCTGCGGCAGCTCCCCGCGGAAGCTTGCCGGCTCATTCATATCATTCCATACGCCGCGTACGCCTTTATCTACAAGGAACTGCTGATTCTCGCCCCACCAGTCACGCACTTCTTTTTTGCCAAAATCCGGATAAACCGCATCTCCCGGCCATACTGCATTGACATAGATCTCACCCTCCGGCGTCGTTGCAAAATAGCCGTTCTCCACACCTTTGTCGTAAACAGAATATCCCTCTTCCAGCTTTACACCAGGATCAATGATCGTTATGATCTTGATGCCGTCCTTCGCCAGATCAGAAATCATCTTTTCCGGATCCGGATAACGTTCCTTATCCGGTGTCCAGGTAAATACCTTGTAGTGATCCATATAATCGATATCCAGATGAATGGCATCGCAGGGGATTCCGCACTCTCTCATGTGGGAAACAACATCCCGGATTTCTTCCTCAGACATATAGCTCCAGCGGCACTGATGATAGCCCAGGGTCCACTTCTGCGGAACCGGAACCGTACCTGTCAGATAAGTATAATTGCCAAGCACCTCCGGCATACTCTCGCCGGCGATCAGATAATAATCCAGATTGCCGTCTGCAGCGCCATACCAGTAATACTCCTCCGATTCCTTGCCCATATCAAAGCAGGATCTGTAGGTGTTATCATAGAACAGGCCAAACACTGCATTTTTATGTAAGGTAATAAAAAACGGAATGGATTTGTAGAGGGACTTGAAATTGTCCATCTGCGGAGCCGGATCATCCGTATTCCACATCACATATTCATAGCCGCGCTTGTCCATAAAGCCGGTCTTATCACCAAGTCCGTAAAAGGCTTCGTCACCCTCAAGCTGCTTGACAACCTCTACCGCTTCCGTGCGCTGCTCCTCTACACTGTGTCCCTCTGCTTCTTTTAATGCCTTCAGTTCATCACTCAGACCGGCGCAGATCTTTCTGCTGCCCCGGTAGTCCCGGCACAAAACGGTGCCGTCCGCTTTATAAAAATCGACCTTGAAATCATCGTAAATCCGTGCAGTCACTGCATCTGTGGAAATTTCTACTGCACCGTCTGCTTCTGCCGCCGTAAAATCAACTGCAACAGACTTGTCTCCCTCAATGGCCTTAGAGCGATGCTCTTCACTCACCACTCCCGAAAATACATTAAAAATCTCCGGTGTGAGGATCTCCACGCGTCCCGTTCGTTTCTCAAACTGAAAAACAACACGATTGCCCTGCTTTTCCCAACTGCATAATTTTCCGAATTCCATCAG
>ULQP01035922.1_pt1 | contig 10865 bp, 9 predicted proteins | sample 1954571 | NCBI WGS metagenome assembly ULQP01 (sample SAMEA4835657, study PRJEB28245) | human gut metagenome | biome: gut microbiome; material: fecal sample | place: Denmark | collected 2008 | reverse complement strand
AAAATCGCTTTACCCATATAATCACACTCCTTTGTCAAATTTCGATTTGTTGCTCAATTTCGTATTCAAACTATACCATAAAACCTGTGAACAATTCTACCGCAGCTTTGGAATATATGAGAAAAGTCCGAACAGTTTTCTGCCCGGACTTCCTCACTCAATCGTAAATCAATTCGATTTTCACAATTTCCTCTGCCTGTGCCTTGCAAGCGTTCATCTGCCGCACCCATTCCATTTGGTGTCGGCTTTCAGTTTCTCGGTCACGCCGTTTTGCTCTGCCAGTGACCGCACGATCAGCTCCATGCGGTTTCGTGCCGCTTCGTCAATCTTAGCGCAATACTGTCTTACGTACACCCAGCTATATTTCCGGGCTTTTTATGAATATTGGCGCGCATATCCGTTAAAGCCCTTGTCGATTAGTACGTGCTTATGGAATTTTGCCAAGCTTATGCCTATTATGCGCAATCTGTCCTTATTGTCTGCTGCTATAACCGTAAAAGCTCATTGTTTATCCTCTATCTCAATCGCCAACGTTTTCTGCTGTTGCGGCGCATCTTGCTTACTATTGCGGTGGCGATAACGAGGGCTATGGCCGCGATGATGATCACCTTTATGGCGACAGGGGGCCGGTATGCCGTACTGCGCTGGACTGTGCGGCCGCATACGGCGCATGTGCCTTCATCGATTCCGTCCTGCTCCTTTGTCGCCTCGGTCACGGTAGTCCATTCTGCCACTACGTGATCTGCAAGATTGACCTTCTCACCGCATTCACATTCCTGCCAGTGCCGGGTGTCGTCGCTTTTCCACTGGGCGGAGAAGGAATGTACGTGAGGCGCGGCAGTCTGCATCGGCTCTGCTGTGGGGACGAGGGTAACGACGGGACTCTGGGTAACAGCTGCCGCAGGTATCTGCGTAGGCTTTGGCTTGGCTGAATCGGATACGTGAAGACGCGCCTTGCTGGTGGAGACCGAGCCGGCAGCCCCCTTGAATACGCAATATACGCTCCAGCCGTCCAGAGACTTGGGTATGGCGCTGAGTATAAGCTTTTCCGTACCGTCGCCTGCCACCTTGAGGCCGGGGAAACGCTCTTCGGCCCTGTCGGCTTCCACAGTCTCGCCGTCCTTGGAAAGGTACCACTTGCAGGAGGTATAGTTGACTGCCTGCGTTATGAAGGAGGCGGTGCCTCCGGGCTTAACGTTCTCGTTTTCCGGGCTTTTGGTGATTTCCAGCTCGCCGGGGGTAGGGGAGGGGATCGGCGTGGGTGAGACGGAAGGCTCGGGAGTGGGTTCGGGAGTGGGTTCGGGAGAGGGCCATGATATGGGTTCCCTGGTAGTGGAGACACTTACAGGCGGAGTGGCGGTCTGCTCCGGACTTGCCGAAGGATTGCCGCCGCCTGTCGCAAATGCAGAGGGAGCCGCCATTATCAATAAAGCTGCGAGAACCGAGCATATAGCTTTTCTGATGTTCATGTAAACACCGCCTTTATATCCGATAAACTTAAAATACACCGCGCAAAAAGGGTAATTTTGTCAGTTAATTATAGCTACTGGACATGTTATGTGTCAACATTTGCATATGGATACAGCCGTGACGGGCAGCCACGGATGGTCATCTCTTGCCTGCCTTTTATTGACATGGAGAGAAATACACATTAAAATGCCTATTGAAATACAGAATTACAAATGAGAGCGGAGCATCGGGAGAAACCGTTATGGCATTCGACTACAAGAAGGAATACAGGGAATTCTATCTGCCCAAGGAAAGGCCGGAAATAGTTACCGTGCCGCCTATGAATTACATTGCCGTTCGTGGCAAGGGCGACCCCAACATAGCGGACGGCGAATACCAGGCAGCAATGGGTATGCTTTATGGCGTCGCTTTCACCATAAAGATGAGCAAAAAGGGCAGCCATTGCATAGAAGAATATTTTGATTATGTGGTGCCTCCATTAGAGGGTTTCTGGTGGCAGGAAGGAATAGACGGCGTAGACTTTGCACATAAGGACGAGTTCAACTGGATATCGGTGATACGGTTGCCGGATTTCGTAACCAAGGAGGATTTCCACTGGGCTGTGGAAGAAGCTGCGAAGAAGAAAAAGCGGGATTTTTCCAAGGCGGAGTTTTTGACGGTTGACGAGGGACTCTGCGTGCAGATGATGCACATAGGCCCCTTCGATGACGAGCCGCGAAGCGTTGCGCTGATGGACCGTTACATAGCGGAGAACGGATATGAGAACGACTTTAGTGGAACGCGGCTGCACCACGAGATATACCTGTCGGATGCCCGGAAGGTACCGAGGGAAAAGCTGCGCACAGTCATACGGCATCCCATAAGGAGGACTGGAAGATAGGTGCCGGGTTTGCTATTTATATTTCCAGAGTGGATGATTAAAGATTACAACACCCATGATAATCTGAAATATAAAATATGCACCTAAATATAACAACATTATGCGTGTATTATCAATGATTTCAAGTTGACCTAACACGGGAAATACAACTATTGAATAAAGATGGATTGTATTTTCCTGTTTCTATCGAACTAACCGGTTGCCGTGAAACTTTAATTGCCTTCCAAAATCTGCTTGGCTTATGCCTAAGCCTCTTCTTAACTCTTCAACTCGGTTTTCCAAATAAACCCTATCCTTTTGACAAGGTCCCTTTACAAAAAACATTCCTCACCATACTTCTCTGGGGCGTGACGATTATGGAGCGAGGTATCAAAACAGGCCCGCTGGGTTAAGAAAGTACATGCTGGTGTACCCCGGAGTATTCATAGCCCTGGCGCGGGGCTTTATTTTGTTAAGAAATGTATGTTATAATAAATCATTAAGTATAAGGAGCAATATATGCGGTTTTGGATATGCTGCGGCTACTATGGCTTTATAGGCCTGCTGTTTTTTATAATTGGACGGATATTGCCGAAAAAATGGTTCGATTATAACGCGTTTCCGTATAAAGCGTTTGATTGTGAGAAAGACGGAAAAATTTACGAAAAAATAGCGATAAGCAAATGGCAGGCGAAGGTGCCCGATATGAGCCGGATATTTCCAAAGCTTATGCCGAAGAAGCGTATGGTGGCGACCGATCCGGACACGCTGCTTCTTATGGTACGTGAAACCTGTATCGCGGAGCTTATACATGTACTCCTGAGCATCTGTGGCCTTTTTGGAATTTATATAATGCCGGGCGTTTGGGGAGTGCTTTTTTACGCGGCTTATTTTCTCCTTGGCAATCTGCCATTTATACTTATACAGCGCTACAACAGGCCCCGGCTGGTCCGGATATACGAAAAGAAAAGGAGTATGGTGAAATAGAGTGAAAATACTTATACTGAGCTGCAATACCGGCGAGGGCCACAATTCCTGCGCCAGGGCTATATCAGAGGAGCTGGAACGCAAGGGAGATTGGGGCTATATTGCGGACGGGCTGGCGTTTTTATCAACGGGCACGTCGAAATTCGTATCTGGCTGGCACACGAGGCTGTACAGGTATTTCCCACGGCTTTACGGCAAAGGGTATGAATATGCGGAAAAGCATCCGATGAATATAAAAAAACATACCGCCGCATACAGGATGATACGGCGGGGCGCGAAACGGCTGCGAAAGGTCATAAAGGCCGGAGGCTACGACGGCGTGATATGCACCCACCTGTTCCCGGCAATGATGGTGACGGGTCTGGTGAAAAAAGGCACTGTGACGATACCCGCCTGCTTTGTAGCTACTGACTATACCGCAAGCCCGGGCTGCGAAAAGGTGGGTCTGCCAACAATAACGCCCCATCCGGACCTTACGGGAGAATTCCAGGCCGTGGGCATACCTGCTGAAAATATACTGGCCTACGGCATACCGGTTAGAAGCATGTTTACGGAAAAAACTGATAAGGCGGAGGCAAAGAGAAAGGCAGGCCTAGATCCTGAAAGGCTGCATATGGTCATAATGGGCGGCAGCATGGGCTGCGGGCCCATGGAGGACGTGCTGGCGGAGATAGCGGCGGGTATGCCGGAAAATATAGAGCTTACCGTCATTTGTGGTACAAATAAACAGACGGCGGAGAAGCTGCGCCGCCGCCACGGAGAAAACCCCCGCGTACATATACGGGGCTATGTGAAGGATATGTCCCTTATGCTGGACAGCGCAGATCTGTATCTCACCAAGGCTGGCGGCATAAGCACCACCGAGGCCGCTATAAAGGGCGTGCCGCTGGTGCTGGCGGACGCTGTGGGCGGCTGCGAGAGCCGTAATCTCGAGTTCTTCGTGGAGCATGGTGCGGCGGTGACTGCAAAGACAGAAGAACTTGGCAGGCTGTGCGTAAGCCTCCTCGAAGATAGGCGTAGGCTGGACGCTATGGCGCAGGCCATAGAATGGCTGCGCATGGAAGACGCTGCGGAGAAGATATGCGACTATATGCGGCAAAGGGTGGGCAAATAGGCGCGGAAAGAAAAAACATCAGAAAAAATTAACAAATGAATACGCCGTCATTCTGGTATAATATATAATTAGCGGGAATGCTATGCTTCGCGCTGTATATTTGAAAGGTTAGAATTATCAGATGGAAGGCAGGCGCGAGAAGGACAAGGGACTTAAAACAGGATGGCTTTGGACCATAACGGCAGTTTTGGCCCTGCTTTGCTGCGCCGTCATATATGTAGACTGCGTGCTGGGAAGGTTGTACAGTGAGCAGCGGAAGCACATACAGCTTTCGGCGGAGGCCACGCCGGTGCCTGTGATAAGTGTCACCCCGTCGCCGATACCTACGCCGGTACCTACCAGAGTACCAAAACTCGGGGACATAGAAAATGTAAGCTTCCCGGACTATGATACCGGAGCCGCGTCCGATTACAGTTATCAGAGCGACGAACTAAAGATAGCTGTAAACAAGGTAGAGGACGACGGCGTAACATATTACGTCGCGGACATATGGATGCGAAATGTTAACTGCTTCCGCACCGCCTTTTCCAGCGGCAAGTACCGGGGGAAGCGGGAATCTGCGGAAAAGATCGCCAAGGACAATAACGCGATACTGGCGGTCAACGGAGACTTTTTGAGCGGCCTCGTGATACGCAACGGGGAGCTTTTCCGCCAGGCGGAGGTAAGAGCTACGCCCACGCCGGACCCCGATGCGGCGTCTGCGCCGGGCTATAACAGCTATGGAATGTACGGCACGGTGACGCCTGCGCTGTCCACTGACGAAGCGGCAAGGCCGGAGCGCTCTACCTGCGTGCTGTATCTCGACGGGACCTTGGCCACGACCGAATTCGAGGATTTCAGCACTAAAAAAGCTATGAAAAAAGGTGCGTGGCAGGGTTGGCAGTTTGGCCCTACGCTGGTGCGGGATTCCAAACCACAGAAGGACGTAAAGAAGCAGGGCAGAAGTCCCCGCTGCATACTCGGCTACTATCAGCCCGGGCATTATTGCCTGATAATTATAGACGGGCGGCAGAAGGGCTACTCCATAGGTATGAATTTTGACGAGATGAAGGAGCTCTGCACTCGCATGGGTCTGAAGGATGCGTATAATCTGGACGGCGGCGGCAGTGCCATAATGGTATTCGACGGAAAGATAATCAACCGGCCATCGGGCAACGGCGACGCTCGCAAGCTGCTCGACATGATAGTTATAGGCGAATACCTTGACGGAGGGGAACTGCATGGCGTGACGCCTTCACCTGTACCCACAGCAACTACGGAGGAAGCGGGCAATTGAAGGACAGTGAAATAAGAAAAAGGCTTAAAGCGGCTATACTCTGCCTTTCCGCGGTGCTTATACTTTCTGTTGTGTCGGGAGCGGTGCTTTTGAATAGCATAGGCAGCACCAACGGTTGGGGCAGGACTGAAAAGCAGGAGGACGAGATATATACCAAGGAACAGATAGACAAGTTCATCACCAGCGTCCTCATAATCGTGCAGAACCAGCCCCTTTCCAGCGATAAAGCAGGAGCGGATATGGTGTTCATAGCGTCCTTTGATTCCTTCCGCCAGCGGTTGACCATGGCTGCGCTGTACAGCCAGATGGAGATAAATGGCGCGGCGCTCAGTAATATTTATGCGAACAGCGGCCCCGGCGGCCTGGTGAATGCCGTAAACGACGGGTTTGGGCTGGATATCGAGTACTACGCCTGCACAGATACGGCGTCTCTGGGAGCCATGATAGACCTCCTTGGCGGTATAACCGTAAAGGTGGATTTCAGCGAGGCGGACTATATAAACAAGGCCCTTGGCGAAAAGAGCGTAAATGCGGGCCGGGAAAAGCTCAACGGCAGCCAGAGCATGATATACGCCATGGACGACATAAGCGGAGAGGAGCAGATGGGCGGCCTGAAGCGCCGCCTGGAGCTTGTAGAATCTGCGGTGAAGAATATGCGCAGGACTGCCACAAAGGAGGCAATGCTGCCATTGCTCAGCCTCGTTGCGGGCAGTATAAAGACTAATCTCGATTTTTCCGCCCTACACGATATGGGCTATGAGATATTGAAGGCCGAAGAGATGGAGTATCGGAACATATGGATCCCTGCCGATTATAGCTGGAAGCTGGACGAAAACGGGCAGTTCACAATAGAGGACTTTGAGACGAACAAAAAGCAGCTCTACAACGGGCTGTATAAGGAGTAACAAAAAGGCGGCCAAAGAGCCGCCTTTTTGATGCATAGCTACTCGACCACCCGCCTTGCGAAAGCAAAGTGCCGGTTCCAGTAATTCGTATTGCAGCTTCGCTTTACTACCTTTCTGTGTGACGATGAGGCGTCAATCATGTTTTTTGAGGAAACGGCTATACCCGCGTGCCGTATTTTTCCGTCCTCGCCGCAAAAGAACAGTATATCGCCCGCTTTGACGTCGCCCAGGCTTTCGATTTTGCTCCAATCCTCATTTTGCGCATATCCGGCGCAGTCCTTGCGATCGACAGCTATGCCGCATTCGTTAAGTACATAATACACAAGTCCCGAGCAATCGAACTCATCCGGCCCGGAGGCATTTAAAACATACTCTTTGCCGACCTGATTCTTCGCGGTGGCGACGATGGCGTCTGCCGTCGGCGCCTCCCTTGCGGGCCGGGCGTCTGCGCTGCGGTACAATATAGTGAAGTTATGCTTGTTTTCCCATTTCCTTGCATCCTCCTTGCTGGCAAACCACAGGTCTATCATGTTCAGCGGCTCCTTGGTTAAATGATTGACCTTGTTTTTGTAGGCGTTGACGTCGGCGGCTATTGCGTAACCGTAGCCGGGTATATAAAGCTCCGTGCCTATGGGTATAGCGTTGGGATTTACTGAGGCGGTGCCCAGCTTGCACTCTGCACCTGTGGAGGTAACGGAGCTGCCGGAATAGGCTGATATTTTGTCCGCCGTAATACTGCTCCAGCCGTCAACGCCGTCCTTTGGCGGCTCACGCCATATACGCTTATCGCCTGTGTATATTCCGTCCGCAAGCGTCCAATTTTTTGCGCTGTCGCTCAGCAGCAGGGCAAGGGTTTCATCTCCCGCAATGCCATCGGAGGGCAGCGCGTTATCCTCCTGAAACATCTCGATTGCAGCCCTTGTGGCAGAGTCGTATGCGCCGCTGGGATTTTCAAGGTAGCCGAGCGCTTTCAGGGCGGATTGTATGTCAGCTACGGCTGAGGAGGGCAAGCCGCTGGAAGGATCTGATTCGGGAGCCGCTATCGGATACCTTTCCGCAGCCTGCTGCTTCTGCTTGCGTATGTACTCGATGTATGCGTTCTTGTTGTAGTCCTTTATATCGTTCCTCTCGGCGTAATCTACGAAGTCGGTGCAGAAATTCTGATATTCCTTGCTGTCAGGGAAATCCACATAGGTTATTACATATTTATCCCCGTCTTTTATCAGCCCCGCTTCGATAAAGGTACCCATCACGGTGGTTTTGAAATACCCTTTTAGAAGGTATTCGTACATTATGCCGCCGGAAAGCTGGCCTACTATGCCGAATTCCGTGATCTCAAGGCTTTGGAACCTGCCCCTGTCTATCGCGGGGACGGTGGTTTCCCTGAGAACCTGGGTGAAGCTTATCCATTGCCTGAGCAGGGCGATGTTTTTGTGGGATTCAAAGTTGCCCTGTAATTGCAGCAGCCCGTCGTACATGGTGTTGTTCGAGCTGTCGAAGCCGAAGTCGTCGTTGCCGTGCGCCATGTCGTCAAGGTAGCGGGTGAGGAATTCAGCCACCGCCTGCTTAGGGTCTGTGCGGTCAAAGGCATAGGTAGCCGCAGCCGCTTCGGGCTCCTGTGCGGAGGGATCAGGGATAAGTGTGGGCTTGGGGGACGGGTCTGCCGTCTGCTCTGCCGCCATGCCGGGAGTATCCTTTTCCGGCGCGCTCTGGCAGGCGGTGGTGAAGCAGCATAGGGACATTATCAGCGCGATGCACAGCGTTATCGCCCTGAAGGCGGGAGAGGTGCGATTCTTCATGAAGGCTCCCTTCATGCGCCGCTTTGCCATGCGCCTTGAGCGTATCTGGCTCATGCCCAGTATGGGTTCGGTGTCATATGAGAACATGTCGAGTATCACGGTGAGGTAGCCCCGCTTCTTCTCGTGGCCTATGTAGGCCAGTACGTCCGAGTCGCAGGCTGATTCCATATCGGCGCGCAATTCTGAAAATGCGAAGTGTACCACCGGGTCAAACCAGTACACGGCGCGAAGGATATTAAGAAGCAGCGTCATGTAATGGTCGCCGCGCTTTTTGTGCGTAAGCTCATGCAGCAGGGCAAAGCGCAGCCTGCTTTCATCGCCGCAGAGCGATATGGGCACCAGCAGCACGGGCTCACCGAAGAAGGCTATGCCGGGGGACATGGACTTATTCACTATCCAAAGGGGAAGCGGCTTTACACCGAGCTCCTTGCAGCACCTGTCGTAAAGCTCGTAGACCTCCCTGGGTCCACCCGCCATGAGGTGCTGAAGGGATTCGTAATAGCGCAGCTTTACGAATATCAGCCAGCCGAGGAAACCTATCGCGCCGAGCAGCCATACTACGAATACGATGGAATACCAGTCGGTGCTTTTTGTGGGATTTACGTGCTGTGATGGGGCTACATCTGTATCAGGCTGTACCGCCGGGGTGACGCTATCGTAAGAGGGCTGCGTGTTGGGTACAGACGCCGGGGCCACGTCCAGAACCGGAGCAGGAGTGGGCAGCTCGGCTTGATGGGCTTGCTTGAGCAGCATGTCCTGCAAGTTAAAGTGGAGGCCGATGTCAGGTGTTACAGGCATGAGCAGCCGCAGTATCAGCAGCCACCACATGAGGTATTGAAGCTTAGAGGATATGCGATTTTTGAATATAAAACGAAACAGGAGTATGCCTGCCGTTATGGCGGCGGAGTAGAGAGCCACCTGAACGAGGGCATCAACGGTCGCTTTCATTTTCGGTTTCCTCCTTTAGCATCTTTTCCAGCATGTTCATGAGCTCCAGCCTGTCGCTGCGTGAAAGGTCGCCCTCCCGTACCATGCTGGTTATCATCAGCCCTACAGAATCCGACTGCATCTTGCTTAGCACGGCGCGGCTCTCGCGGGCTATGCATTCCTCACGGGATATGGCGGGGGAGTAGAACTTGTCCCGGCCGCGCTTTTCTGATGAGATGTAGCCTTTCTTTTCCAGGACGTTCATGTAGGATTGGTATGTCTTGTAGTTCCAGCTGGCGCGGCTGCCTATGCGGTCTATGGTTTCGCCCAGCGTTGCCGGGGATTTTGCCCAAAGCGCCTCCATAACTATCCATTCGTTGGGGTTTAGAGTATCCTTCACAGGCATTACCTCCTATGCTTTTAATATCAAGCTTGTGATTATAAATATAATCTAAATTGACATGTGGGTCAATAAACTGCGGCAAAGCTTAACAGTTAGTTCATCAAATAAAAAAGGCCCCGCAGGGAAGAACCTGCGGAGCCGTGTGTGCGGTTATTACTTAGCGGCGGTGATGGCGGTTATGTGGGTATTTACACCCTCATACCAATAGAGGAAGCCCTCAACGTCAACTACGTCGCCTTCCTTGAGAGCGCCAACGGTGGAGTAAACCTCGGTGTCGGGGCCGGTAAGGTAGGACTCTACGCAGAAGTCATAGGAAGCGCCGTTGTAGCCGAAGGTGACATAGATGTCATCGCCGGGCTGGTCGTTCTTGTAGGCCACCTTCTCGACGGTCAATCCCTTGAAGGAAACAAGCTGGTTCTGGTGGTCGATCAGCTCGTCCTTTCCCAGAAGCTCGGTGGCGTCAAAGGGAATGGCGATGAAGCTGCCCTCTTCTATTTCAAAGGTGGCGTCGATTATCTCAATTTCGCCTGACCACTCAGATTTGTAGCCGGTGACTTTGATCTTGGTGCCGGGTACCAGCTTGTCATAGTCTTCCTGAGAGCATGCCATGTTGTAGAGGAAGTAAGCGCCGTCCTTATCCTGGGAATAAACGGTAGCCTTGTCTTCCCACCAGGATTGCTTGGCCTGTACGTAGGTTTCTACTGTAACCTGGCTCTCCAGATCGGCCGCCACATATTCGGCATAGGTCATAACGCCCTCGGATTTGACGTCTTCCTCGGTAGCAGCGGGGGTTTCCCCAGCGGGAGCCTCAGTGGTAGCCTCCTGGTCGGGGGCTTCGGTTGCCTCGGGAGCCTTCTGGGCACAGCCTGCGAAAGCGAGGACCATGCAGAGTGTCAAGAGCATTGCCAAGAATTTTTTCATTGCTTTTCTCCTTTATAATTGCCGCCCCTTTCGGAGGCGGTTTTATGACTTAATGATTATACAATAGACGTTGCAGGATATCAAACCCGTTTATTACGCTTTTTTGCGGCGTTATGGAGGGTATACGCCCCTATAAGCGCCCATGCCGCGCAAAGCGACAAAAGCAGCGCCTTTGAAGGGCCGGGAAGGGGACCAAGATCTTCT